>OKTT01000950.1_pt1 | contig 14164 bp, 11 predicted proteins | sample 1606121 | NCBI WGS metagenome assembly OKTT01 (sample SAMEA3879516, study PRJEB24766) | human gut metagenome | biome: human-associated habitat; feature: feces | place: USA | collected 1985/1987
TCTGATCGGCGCCATGAAGCGCTCCGGGAAGATGCCCGCCAACCCCGTGGCCCTCAAAACCATCGTCACCACAGAAATGGCCCGGAAGGTGGCGGAGAGCAACGGCGTAAAGTGCTTCGATACCTTCACCGGCTTCAAGTTCATGGCGGAAAAAAAGAACGCCTTGGAGGAGTCCGGCGAGGGTAAGGTCATCTTCTCCTATGAGGAATCCTATGGCTATATGCTGGGTGATTACGTCCGGGATAAGGACGCCGTCACTGCCTCCATGCTGCTGACGGAGATGGCCGCGTGGTATGACGCTCAGGGCATGACCCTCTTTGACGCACTGAATGCCCTGTATGAAAAGTACGGCTGGTACGCAGAAAAGACCCACAATCTGGTGATGCCCGGTCTGGACGGTCTCCGGGATATGGCGAAGCTCATGGCGGATCTTCGGGACAATCCACCGGCGGACATCAGCGGCGTCAAGGTCATTGTCCGGAAGGATTATACCGACGGCAGCGTGATCGACTGCGTCACCGGCGCTAAGAGCCGCATGGAGCTGTCCGGCTCCAACGTGCTGCGCTTCGAGATGGCCGACGGCACCAGCATCATCACCGAAGGGGTGTGGGACAACCGCTTCAAGTATGTGGATGAACTGAAGCGCCTGGGCGCACACATTCAGGTGGACGGCAAGGTGGCGGTTGTAGAGGGCGTGAAGCAGCTGGTGGGTGCCCCCATTCAGGCCTGCGATCTTCGCGCCGGCGCAGCACTGGTCATTGCCGGTCTTGCGGCGCAGGGCACCACCGAGCTGAGCCACATCAACTATATCGAGCGCGGCTACGAGAATCTGGTAGGCAAGCTCCGCGCGGTGGGCGCGGATATCTCCCTGGTGGACGTGCCCGATGAGGCTGACACCGAGACCCACGCAGGATAACACGAAGCCATCCAGCGCCCGCTGCGAGAGGCCGCAGCCAACTGCGGCTTGCCGCGGCGGGTGTTTTCGTTCAGAGAGGACATAGACCGTTGTTGACCGTACATATCTTAGCCAGTGGGTCTGAGGGTAACTGCCTGCTGGTCAGCGCCGGCGGGACCCACCTTCTGGTGGACGCCGGTATCTCCGCGCGGCGAATATGCGGCGCCCTGCAGGCGCTTGCCCTGTCCCCGTCGGACATCTCCGGCGTTTTGCTGACCCATGAGCACACGGACCACATTTGCGGCGTGGCGACGCTGACAAAGCAGCACCGTCTGCCGCTGTACGCCAGCCGTGGAACGGCGGAAGCCCTGTGCCGCAAGAGTTCCTGCGTGTCGGATGTACTGCGTGTCATTCCGAGGGCAGGCGCTTTCGACATCGGGAACGCCCGGATCACCGTATTCCCCACCAGCCATGACGCCACGGAGAGCATCGATTTTCGCGTGGACCACGGCGGAGCCGGCATCGGGATACTCACGGATACGGGCTTTGTCACACCGGAGGCTGAGCAGACGCTGGCAGGCGTTGACCTCATGGTGCTGGAGAGCAACCACGACGAGGAATGGCTGCTCTCCGGGCCGTATCCCTATTACCTGAAGCAGCGTATCCTGGGTGCGCGGGGCCACCTGTCCAACGCCGCAGCCGGCGCGTTTGCCCGGCGGCTGGCAGAAGGTGGGACGCGGCAGTTCGTGCTGGCCCATCTGAGCCGGGAAAACAATACCCCGGAGCGGGCACGGCAGACACTGGAACGGGCGTTGGCGGGACTGGACGCCGCCGTGACCGTGGCGCCGCGGTCGGAGCTCAGCGGGCCGTACACGGCGGAGGTGTGCGTATGCAGCGAGTGACCATTCTGTGCGTAGGCAAGCTGAAAGAGAAGTTCTACATCGACGCGGCGGCGGAGTACGTCAAGCGGCTGCAGCGATCCTGCAAGCTGGACATCGTGGAGCTGCCGGAATACCGCCTGCCGGAGGAGCCCTCCCCGGCGGAGATACAGAAGGCCCTGCAGGCCGAGGGCGCGGCCATCCGGGAGCGTCTGCCCAAGGGCGGCGCGGTGGTGGCCCTGTGCATCGAGGGCAAGCCCTGCTCCAGCGATGAGCTGAGCCGCCGGATGGCGGACTTCGGCGTGCAGGGAAAGACGCAGATCACCTTTCTCATCGGCGGCAGCGTGGGACTCAGCGAGGACGTGAAAAAGCTGGCCGACTGGCGGCTGTCCATGTCCCCCATGACCTTCCCGCACCACATGGCCCGCATTATGCTGCTGGAGCAGCTCTACCGGGCATACCAGATCGCCGCCGGGACAAAATACCACAAATAGGAGGCAGACTATGGACAACTGGAATTTCACCGGGAAGCCGGATGTGCCCGCCTGGCCCAAGGACGCGCAGGGACAGGACGAGAAGGCCGTGCTGCTGATGCAGACCTTCGACTCTCCCGCCGACACGGACATGATCATCTCCCTGCTGGCGGCCTACGGCATCCCCTGCTTCAAGTATTACGATCTGGACGGCGGCGCGGGAAAGGTCATCAACGGCTTTTCCGGCTACGGCGCCAGCCTGTATGTGCCCGAAGCGCAGCTGGAGGAGGCAAAGGACCTGCTGGCCTCCCGGCCGGTGGAGGACGAGGAAACGGAAGAACACGCCTGAAAGGAGTTTTTGAATATGCTGGACTATAAGAGGGAATACGAGCGTTGGCTGGCCAGCGACGCGCTGAACGCCGACGAAAAGGCCGAGTTGCAGGCCATCGCTGGGGACGAGAAGGAGATCGAGAGCCGGTTCTACGGCCCGCTGGAATTCGGTACCGCCGGACTGCGGGGCACCATGAAGGTGGGTCTGCACCAGATGAACGTACACGTCATCCGCTGGGCCACACAGGGCTTTGCCGACGTTATCGCCGCCGAGGGCGATGAGGCCAAACAAAAGGGCGTGGCCATCTGCATGGACTGCCGCGTGAACAGCATGGCCTTTGCCCGTGCCGCGGCGGAGGTCTGCGCCGCCAATGGCATCCGCGTGCGTATTTTCGAGTCCCTGCGCCCCACGCCGGAGCTGAGCTTCGCCGTGCGGTACTACGGCTGCCAGGCGGGCATCAACGTGACCGCCAGCCACAACCCCAAGGAGTACAACGGCTACAAGGTCTACTGGGCCGACGGTGCGCAGCTGCCGCCCCAGCACGCCGCCGCCATCGCCGCCCGTCTGGAGCAGATCGACATTTTCACCGGCGTGAAGCGCATGGCCTTTGATGACGCGGTGAAGGCCGGTCTTATCACCCTTTTGGGTGAGGAGACGGACAAGATGTTCATGTCCAACGTCATGGCTATGATCAATGACCGCGCCTCCGTCGCCCAGGTAGCCGACAGCTTCAAGGTGGTATACACCCCCTTCCACGGCTGCGGCTGGAAGCTGGTGCCGGAGGCCCTGCGCGGCCTGGGTGTGAAGAACCTGTACTGCGTAGAGCAGCAGATGGTGCTGGACGGCACGTTCCCCACGGTGGCCTCCCCCAATCCGGAGAACCCGGAGGGCTTCTATCTGGCCATCGAGTTGGCCGACAAGGTAGGCGCGGACTTCATTCTGGGCACCGACCCGGACAGCGATCGTGTGGGCATTATGGTCCGCGGCGCGGACGGCAAGTTCATCGCCGTCACCGGCAACCAGACCGGCGTGCTGCTGCTGGATTACCTGATCGGCGCCATGCGCCGGGCGGGCAAGATGCCGGAAAATCCCTACTTCCTCAAGACCATCGTCACCACCGAGATGGCCCGCAAGGTGGCCGAGAGCAACGGCGTCACCTGCTGCGACACATTTACCGGTTTCAAGTTCATGGCCGAGAAGAAGAACGCGCTGGAGGCCGCCGGCGAGGGCCACGTCATCATGTCCTATGAGGAGAGCTACGGCTATATGCTGGGTGACTACGTGCGGGATAAGGACGCCGTCACCGCGTCCCTGCTGATCACAGAGATGGCTGCATGGTACGCCGCCAAGGGCATGACGCTGTATGACGCCCTGCAGGCGCTCTATGAGAAGTACGGCTGGTATGGCGAAAAGACCCACAATCTGATCATGCCCGGTCTGGATGGCCTGGAAAAGATGGCGGCGCTGATGAAGCGCCTGCGTACCGCGCCCCCGGCCAACATCGCCGGTGTGGATGTGGTGGTCCGCAAGGATTATCAGGACGGCAGCGCCGTGGACTGCGCCACCGGGAATGTCGGTAAAATGGAGCTGTCCGGCAGCAACGTCCTGCGCTTCGAGCTGGCCGACGGCACCACGATCCTGGTGCGCCCCTCCGGCACCGAGCCGAAGATCAAGGTGTATATCCTCACCAAGGGCGTCGATGCCGCTGAACGCGACGCCAATATCGAGAAGTATTCCGCCTGGGTCAAAACCCTGACAGAGTAAAGCAGGCTATCCCCGGCCTATGGCCGGGGATCGTTTTATTCTGCCGAGCGGCGGTTCTTTTTAATATAATCCCTCGTATACCTCCCGCGTTAGCGGGAGGTATATATTTATCCCCCGTGGCAGCGTGGGATATTTATTTCGTCCGCGCCGACAGGCGCGGGCTGATTAAGCGCAAAAAAGAAAGGCCCAGCGGGCAAGCAATCTTTATTCACCCCACCCCCGCCAGGGGGTGGGATAATTAAAGGCAAAAAAAGAAAGGCCCATTGGGCCTTTCTCTTTTTTGAGTTTAATTAGAACTCCTTTTTCTTGCCGATGACGACGGCGGAGCCGGCGACGGAGGTCAGAGCCATACCGACGTACATAGCGATACCAGCGTCAAAGGTCTTGGGGGAGGGCTTGGTGGTGTTGGTGGTGCCAGTGGTGGAACCCGCAGTCAGGGTGTACATTACAGTGGCAGCGGTGGGCTCGAAAGCCTTAGCAACATCAATGCCCTTGCTGTTCAGCACGGACTTCACATCGCCAGCGGTGATGGGGCCATAGCTGATCTTAGCCAGAGAATCAACAGCATCATTGGCGTTGACATTACTCTTAATGACGTACTTACCGCCGCAGATAGCGCAGGCATAAACGATAGCATCGTTCTTGCCCCAAACCTCGCTGGTCTTGTACAGAGCATGGCCGCCGGCAACCTTGGCAGAATCCTTGGAAGTGAACTGATAGTACGCAACAGCATCATCGAACTTGGTGCCGATGAACACCTTGGTAGTGGTGTCAGTAATCTTGCTGGTAGCATTGGCATCGTTGTAGGCATCAACATCAGCCATCTTGGCGAAGTAAGTCTCATTAGCGCTCTGATACACGGTTACCTTGTAACCATCGTCGGAGCAGGTAGCGGCCTTTGCATTCGCATACAGAGCCAAATTGATGGTCTTAAAGCCTTCTCTGTACTTGGTAGCAGTAACCTCATCAACCATCTTGAAGGTATCGCCAGACTTGACATAGACATCATAGTCAGGTGCGGAATCGGCAGTCAGCTTATAATGAGCGGTAATAGTGATGCCGTCGGTAGTATCGCCATCCTCGACCTTGGTATAAGCGGTCCCGGTTACTTCCGTGGTGCTGGTGGTGTCCGCGAAAGCGGTGGTGCACAGTGCCAGAGCCATGACCATGGCCAGCACAGTTGCAATGATCTTCTTCATGTTTGTTTCCTCCATAAAAATTTGTTTGCGTCCGGTTCGGCTTCATCCTCCGAGACAGCATTTACAACGTAAACATCATTATGTTGTAGACCGCAGGCCCGAACAACTCGGCTTCGCCTTTCACGGTTGTAAGTATACCACATCCCGCGGATAAATCAAGGCGTTTTGGCCGGGGATTTGCAAAAAAACTCGTAAAAAATTATTAAAAAAGATTTACATTTTCTGAAACGTTGCGATTTCCATGAAAAACAGCACATTTTCGGAACTTTTATGGCTGTTACGGTTCGGTGTCCGGGGGTGCGTAAAACACGAAAAAACGCGCTTTGTATGCGATATTCGGTATTTTGTTGGCGTGTATGTGCGTTGCAGCATAAATACGCTGGGAAAAAATGGGAAAACTTTGAGACGCGAAAGCGCGCAAGGCGGACATTTGTTCACAATTTGTGCGCGTTTTGCGGACGTGTGCATGGTTTTGCAGAATGTAAAGGGGTTGGGGTTGTTTTGCGGCGCTTGACAAATCGCGGAGAGGGGTTATAATAGGAGATGAAAAGGGGACGCCGCGACAGGCGGTTGACCCCGTTGCGTGAGAAGTTTAGATGAGTTTCAGCAACTCAAAGAAACCGTCACTTGGCAGAGTGGCGGTTTCTGCTTTTGAGTTTCTGTATCCGTATCGAGACCGAATGGCCGAGGATATGGAACGTAACTACAAAATACATTGCGTCACCCCCTTTCGGGGTCGTGACTAACCGCCCGCCTATGTATGCAGCATCCTTGTGACGAAGTATACACCGCGGGGCGGCGTTTGTCAAATTTCGGGGAACGGCGGCGCTTGACAAATCGCGGGGATAGGGTATAATAGGAGATGAAAAGGGGACGCCGCGACAGGCGGTCAGTCCCGGTGAGTTGAGATTTGCTTACAGGCTTTGTAGCCTACAGAAACCGTCACCCTGCCCGGTGGCGGTTTCTGCTTTTTAGCTTTTGGATCCGTATCGAGACTGAATAGCCTAAGATATGGAACGTCAGCGTCCAAAACATACTGTCCCACCTCCCTTCGAGAGGAGGTGACTGACCGCCCGCCTATGTATGCAGCGTCCTTGTGCTGTATTATATATGGTGGGCGATTTTTTGTCAAATTCAGTTGTCAAGGTGCATCTTTTCCGCCAAGGGGGACAATAAGGGCGGGAGGCGCGGTTTACAGCACCAGGCGCATACGCTCGAGACAGCGGCGGTGCTCGGCGCTGGTGGTGCGGATGTAGATACGGGTGGTGTTGATGCTGCTGTGGCCCAGCAGGTCGGCCAGCTTGGCCAGGTCCTTGTTCAGCCGGTAGAACGTGCGGGCGAACAGGTGGCGGAAGTTGTGGGGAAACACTTTTTTGTCGGAGACGCCGGCGGCGCGGCACAGGGCCTTCATCTCGCGCCAGATGTTGCTGCGGTCCAGGGGTGCGCCGCTGCGGGTGACGAACACCGGGCCGAAGGCGATGCGGTGCTGCTTCATATAGCGCAGGAGCTTCTTTTGCAGGCGGGTGGGGATGAGCACGCGGCGGGATTTGCCCTTGCACCGCACCACGGCTACGCCGCGGCGGGCAGCCTCGGCGGTGATGGCGGGCAGCTCGCTGACGCGGATGCCGGTGGCGCAGATGGTCTGCAGCACCAGCGCCAGGCGGGCGCGGCCTGTCTCCCGGGCGGTACGGACCAGATCGGCATACTCCTGGGCGGTGATCTCGCGTTCCTCGGGGCTGTACGCCTGGTACTGGATCCGCAGGCGGTGAACGCGGCAGTCCTCGCGGGCGATCATACGGAGAAAGCGGTTCAGCGCGGCCAGGATGGAATTGACGCTGCCGGCGGCGTAATGGCGCATAAGGTCGGCCTTGTAGTCCAGCATGGCGTCGCGCTCCAGCGGCGTGTCGCCCAACCACAGGGCGAAGCGCTGGATGTCGCGGAGGTATTTGTTCAGGGTGGCGGCGGATTTCTCCTCGTTTTTCAGCAGGGCGCGAAACTGCGTCAGCTGGTCGGTTGTGATGGTCATGGCGGGCCTCCAATATGTATAATAGGTGTATTATAAGGCCTGCGCGCTGTTTTGTAAGCGTTTTTTGGAAAATACTGGGCAAAAATGTGGAAGTGAGCTTCCTCCGCGCCGGGAAAGCCTGTCCCCCGACGGAGCGTACGCACAAGATATGGCCGCCGGGGGTAAAAACAAGTGAAGACACTTTACGTCAGAATGCAGGAATTCTCTTTAGCGAAATAAATTGTAAACAAATCGCGAACGGGACAGGCGAGAAATGTGGTGGCCCTGCCGGACACGAAATTGGTGAGGAAAACCGGGAGATTTCCGGAAAGCTGAACGCTCCCCGCCCCCGCAGGGGTGGGGAGCGTATTTCAGTTTTGGAAAATTATGGAAGAAATGCGCCGTAAAAATTTTTACAACATAATGATGTTTACGTTGTAAACGCTGTCTCGGAGGATGAAGCCGAACCGGACGCAAACAAATTTTTATGGAGGAAACAAACATGAAGAAGATCATTGCAACTGTGCTGGCCATGGTCATGGCTCTGGCACTGTGCACCACCGCTTTCGCGGCGCCCCAGACCTACGATTTCTATGACGCCAAGACTGGCCACGTGAATGGTGACGTCGTTCAGAACGTTGAACTGGAGTACCACAAAGCTGTTACCACCAAGCCCCGTTCCATCGCTTATTATTCCATCAAGTCCGATAATGCTGACGTTAAGGCTATCAAGCTCGTCGAGTCCTCTGCTGCTGATGCCGATTATATTGTGAAGTATCACGGCACTGACAAGGTTGCTATGTATATGGCTCTGACCAATGCTGAGTACAATCACAATGGCACCCTGTACACCGATTTCGGCAAGGCTTGCGGCCAGTACAAGAAGGATACCGATAAGTATGCCGATACCGTGAAGTTCTATACCGCTGTTGTTGATGCTGACGATACTATCAATCTGTTCGTTGCCAACGACAAGGCCACTTCTCCCACGTATCTGCTGGTCGATGGTACTGTTGTTGCGTGCGAAGATCTGGGCAAGTTGAGCGCCGCTGTCGTGCAGCACACTTGGGTTCTGGATCGTACCAAGATGACCGCGAAGTGCTCTTCTTGCGGCGCTACCGCGAAGCTGTACGAGAAGGTCTCCGAGGTTCCCGCTGGTGCTGATTACACCGTCGTTGCTGGCGGCCTGCTGCTGGTTGCTGACAAGACCGCTACCAAGCCCGCTGATGGTACCAACAGCTCCCCCAAGACCTTTGACGCTGGTATCGCTATGTACGTCGGTATGGCTCTGACCTCCGTCGCCGGCTCCGCCGTCGTCATCGGCAAGAAAAAGGAGTTCTAATTAAACTCAAAAAAGAGAAAGGCCCATTGGGCCTTTCTTTTTTTTTGCTTAATTATCCCTGGCCTGTCGGCCAGGGATAGATAATATCTCACCCCTGACGGGGTGAGATAAATATATAACCCTCCCGCGGCAGCGGGAGGAATAGTAAATGCTGCTTTCCTACGGGGCCTTTCTTTTTTTGTGCTTAATTATCCCTGGCCTGTCGGCGCGGACGAAATAAATATCCCCCGCTGACGCGGGGGATAAATATATATACCTCCCGCTACTGCGGGAGGTATACGAGGGATTATATTAAAAAGAACCGCCGGGCGGCGGTTCTTTTGCGTTTCTCCCTGACAGGGGAAGGCTTCTCTCGTTCACTTCGCTTTTCTGTGCCTGCGGCGGCGCTTGGCTTTTTCGCGGGTGCAGTGGAAGGGCTCGTTCTCCCGGGCGGCGGCAAAGGCGGCTCGCTCCGGGTCGGTCAGAGGCGGCACCACGCGGCGACCCTGCCAGCTGCCGTCCTCGCGGTGCACCACGGACATCCGCACGGGGAACAGGCCGTGATTTTCACAGCGGAACACGCCGTAATACACGTCGCCCTGGGGATACCACGACTCCACGGCCCCGGGCTGGCGGCACAGGGGGCAGGGCACGATACGCGCCTGACGGCTGTTGAGCAGCTGCTCACGCTCCGGCAGCGGTGTGATCTTCTGACGGGGCTGCTTGGGGTACGTCTCACGGCTGAACTTAACGCCGCGGCGGCGCTTATGCTTGGCTTCAGCCCGAGGCACGGTGGGCAGCAGAGAGCTCTCCGTCAGCCACGCGGTGATCAGCGCCGCGTACAGCGCATCGTGCAGGGCGTTGTGGAACTCATAGATCAGCGGCAGGCCACAGTACTCCGCCGCCTGCTCCAACGCTATACGCCTACCCAGGCCGATCTCCAGCGTCCGGCAGAAGGCAGCCTGCAGGTCGATGCACGCCGTGACCGGCGGCGCGGGCAGCTTCCAATAGGCGGCGTTGGCAGCCAGCACGCCGTGGTCCTGGGCACCCCACTCGGCCCACAGGGTATCCTCGCCGCACCAGTCCAGAAACGCCTGATACGCCGCGGGGAAGTCCAGCTCAGACGTCAGTGCCTGGGCGGATTCCGGCAACTTTTTCGCCACAGGCGACAGCTTTCGGTAGATGGACGGCCGGATGTGGGCGTTGAATGCGTCCACCACGGGGCCGCCGGGGCGCGCCAGCCGCACCGCGCCGATCTGAATGATCTCCTCCATGCGCCGCCCGCCAAAGGGCTGGTTCCATTCCAGATCCAACACGATCACGCCGCCTTACCTCCTTGCGGAAAAAGTCATATTAGATATATTATACTCCCATGCTGTCGGAAACGCAAGGGAAACAGGGAGACGCCATAGGCGTCTCCCTGTTTCCCTGCCGTGCAGTTGCCCCGAAGAAAAGCGCGTCAGACGGTGGCATCCACCGGGATTCGCTGGCGCTCCACCTGCACCCAATGGACGCGGACACCGCCGCCGGGCTGCTCCGTGGCGCAGAACGCCACGCCGCCCATATGGCCCTCCACCGGCACGCCGCCGCTGAACAGCGCTGCAAAGCGCCGGATGTAGCCCGCCAGCTCGCCGATGGTCTTCACCGGCAGATCGGGCGCGAGATAGTCAAAAAACTTGTGCATACGGCACCTCCAATATCATGAATTCAGTGTTCTTCCTTTGACTGTACCCATCTTACCAAGTTTGCTGTCCTAAAAAACGGACAGTTCTTCACCGTGCTTGTGCTTTTTGCCGGCGTGTGGTACAATGTACAAAAGAAAACAAGTCGGGAGGTGGCCGTCATGACCGAGATGAATACCGCGCCGCAGCTGGCCCCGCGGGAGCGATGCACCGGCTGCGCCGCGTGCTGCAATGGCTGTCCCAAGGGCGCTATCCGCATGGTGCCGGACCGGGAGGGCTTTCTGTACCCGCAGGTGACCGACGGCTGTGTCCAGTGCGGCCACTGCACGCATATCTGCCCGGTGCTGAAGCAGCGGGAGCCGCGCACCGAGCCGGCAGCGTTTATCGTCTGGAACGGCGACGAGGCCGTGCGGCGTGACTCCACCGCCGGCGGCGCGTTCTCCGCCCTGGCGGAATACGTGCTGGAGGGCGGCGGCGTGGTGTTCGGCGCGGCGCTGGACAGCGGCCTGCGGGTCAGCCACATCGCCGTGAAAAACCGGCACGATCTGCCCCAACTGCGGGGGAGCAAGCCGGTGCAGAGCGACGTGGGTGAGAGCTATCAGCAGGTACGGCTGTATCTGGATCAGGGCCGGCAGGTGCTGTTTTCCGGCACGCCCTGTCAGGTGGACGGCCTGTACCGCTATCTGGGCGAGCACCCGGAACGGCTCATCACCTGCGACGTGGCCTGCAACGGCGTGGGCAGCCCCGGCGTGTGGGAAAAATTCGTGCGCTCCATGGCGTACATCAAGCAGCAGAAGCCCCTGTCCGTGGACTTCCGCGGCAAGCTGAACGGTGAGAGCACGCGCCGCTTCCATGTGACCTTTGAAAACGGCGGGCAGTATGACGCGCCGCTGCTGCGGTCTGAGGTGGGACGCGGGCTGGCGCGGGGTATATTCCTGCGGCCCGCCTGCCACACCTGCGGCTATACCAGCACGGACCGTACCGGTGACCTGACGCTGTGCGACATGACCGGCGGCGCCATCACCCCGGAGGAAAAGCGCCTGGGCGTATCGCTGCTGCTCATCAATACCGCTAAGGGCGCCCAGATGTTCGACAGTCTGCCGCTTCACTGCCGACGCTGCGGCCTGGCCGAGGCCGTGGCCGCCGACCGTGCGCTGCGCTCACCTACGCCGGTATCCGTGGATCGCTCCCGGTTCTTCGACGCGCTGGAGCAGGAGCCCTTCCGCCAGGTCTGCGCCCGGTTCCTGTCCGCCCTTCAGCCCCGCGAGCACACCGGCAAGCCGCTGAAAGAATTGTTGGGCAACGTCCGCCTGCCCTTCGGAAAGAGGAAACAGAAATGACGAAAACGCTGCTGCACACCTGCTGTGCGCCCTGCTCCGTGGCCTGTATCCAGATGCTCCGGGCCGAGGGTATCGAGCCGGTGTCCTATTGGTACAACCCCAACATCCACCCCTATCAGGAGTACAAGGCCCGCCGCGACACACTGATGGACTACGCGCCGTCTGTGGGCGTGGAACTGATCGTGCAGGAGGACTACGGCCTGCGGGACTTTTGCCGCGCCGTGGCAGAGAACATCGACCGCCGCTGCGGCCATTGCTACCGCCTGCGGCTGGAGCAGACCGCCCGCTATGCATCTGAACACGGATTTGAGAGCTTTTCCAGCACCCTATTTGTCAGCCCATACCAGGACCATGAGTTGCTGCGTCAAACCGCCGAGGAGGTGTCCGTGCAGTACGGTGTGACATTCCTGTACCGTGATTTTCGTCCCGGTTTCCGCCAGGGACAGCAGGAGGCCCGCGAGCTGGGGCTGTATATGCAGAAGTATTGCGGCTGCGTCTTCAGCGAGGAGGACCGCTACGCCAAGCAGATCAGCAGGGACATGCAGGCCCCGGAAAAGCATCTGTAAGTTAACAATAACATATATTATGGTAAACCAAACAGTCGCGCTTTTAGCGAGGCTGTTGGGTTTTTCCTTTGGGAAAAGCAAGGCTCCCGGGCAACAGATGATATCTGCCGCCCGGGAGCTCCCCTCCTGTCGCGCGAGGCCTGTACCTCGCGCCCCCTACGTTGTTTCATGGTAGCACTCTGAAATCTGGTTTTCAAGAAAATTGGCGATTTCTTAACGGTATCTTAACGAAACATTCGCAGATGTACCCCCGCGTCCGGAGGCGCACCTCTTTGGCGCGATTTGATGATCGCCCGCCCGAGAGAAGAAAACGCCCCTACCGTGGCTGGGGCAAGCGGCTGCGTAAGCCTCCGCGCCAGCCTCCGCGCCGCCGGGGCGGCGAAGCTCCTTTTACGCACAAAAACGCAGACAACGCTTTCGCTGAATAAATTGTAACCGAATTATGAATGGCTTTTGGCCGCTATCAGCGTCAAAGCAGTTTACATAATGACCTTTCGATTTTGACTGGAAAATTTTTCCAGCGAAGTTGTTGCATTTTTTGAAAATCTCAATTTGAATTGCATAAATGCTGCGTTACACAAGAATTACTCTTTACAGGTGCTCAAATAAATTGCGTAAATTACTGGTAAATTATGGAAGAAATGGAAATTATTTCCAATTTCGGGCGATTTTTAACGGCGCGGCGGCGCTGTCTCAAAAATGGAAATAACTGGTAATAAAATCCGTAAAAATTTTTACAACATAATGATGTTTACGTTGTAAACCGCTGGCGAGAGTGGCGAGGTCAAGTCCGACACAAACAAATTTTTATGGAGGAAACAAACATGAAGAAGATCATTGCAACTGTGCTGGCCATGGTCATGGCTCTGGCACTGTGCACCACCGCTTTCGCGGCTGGCTTTATCGGCACCGATATGGCTGGTGCTACCGCCGCCGCCAAGGACGGTTCCACCACCACTGTCGTTACCAAGATTCAGGACGCTCGCGCGGATTCTACCAACAGCTATGCTCCCCTGTATCTGCTGACCAGCACCACCAAGGATGCTAACGGCAATGTCACCAACACCACCACCAAGAACGCTGTTGAGATGGCTGATTCCACCGGTGCTGATACCGTTTATGTCGAGGGTTCCACTGTTCGCTATTTCAAGACTGAAACCTCTGCTCCCGCTGCCACTGTGAAGGTTGCTGCTGCTACCGTTGTGACCAAGCTGGCTGATGTAAAGTGCGGTGTCCTCCTGGCCAATGTCAATGATGACGTTTACGTGACTGCTGCTGGTGATTATTATCTGGCTGGCGGTAACACTATGGCCATCATTGGTGACAAGTATGTCATGGTTACCTCTGTCGATCTCACTGAGCAGACTGCCGCTGCTACCACCGCTCTTCCCGAGGAAGGTACGCTGATTGGTGTGCATCACGAGTATAAGGCTGACACTACTGCGGTGAACGGCGAGACCTCCATCAGCAAGGTCTATTGTGCCAATGCCAAGTGCAATGCTACCTTCAAGTTCGTTGATGGTTCTGAGGCCAAGGCTATTAAGGAATTCGGCGTGGGCAACTATGTTGAGACCGAGCTCCACAGCTACAATGGTGGCCATGTTTACGCTATGAAGACCGCTTCCGGTACCACTGGCACCACCAACACCACCACTTCCCCCAAGACCTTTGACGCTGGTATCGCTATGTACGTCGGTATGGCTCTGACCT
>OKTT01000961.1_pt1 | contig 14097 bp, 8 predicted proteins | sample 1606121 | NCBI WGS metagenome assembly OKTT01 (sample SAMEA3879516, study PRJEB24766) | human gut metagenome | biome: human-associated habitat; feature: feces | place: USA | collected 1985/1987
AGGCTACATTCAGTTCCCGCTGTTTCTGGGCAATCGCTTCCTCCGGGTAATCGTTCAACTGATAGTCGATCAGTTCCTGCACAATGGTGCGAAGCTCCACCATGCCTTTGATCCTGCCGGTGGCTGTCGCAGAAAGGTCAGCCTTCCGCATGATGCTGTTCTCACGGAAGTAGACATCCCCATCCACTACGGCATAGGAGAAGTTCTTGACATTGGGGTCTGCCGGAATAGTTTCGCCCTGCAAGGACAACTCCTCCTCCGGTGCCAGCTCCTGTGCTTCATAATGACCGCCGATGTGCTGCACCGCCTCATGCAGCTGGTCTCCCAGATCCGCACCTGGAATCGGAATGACCGTACATTCTTCCTTGCCGTACTGGGTACTTTCCGTTGTAATCTCACCCAGCACCATTTCCGGGTGGTCAACAAAGTAGCCGTTGAGGGTAATACCCTCCGATGTCAGCCCCAGATGCACCCAATCCGGTTCGATATCAATGGGATGGTCTCTCTTTTGCAGGAAAATGATATCCGACACCACATCCGTACCGGCATTGGCACGGAATGTGTTGTTGGGAAGTCGGATAGCTCCCAGCAATTCTGCCCGCTGCGCCAGATACTTTCGTGCGTCCGGATTTTTGGAATCCATCGTATAGCGGCTGGTAACAAAGGCCACGATACCACCGGGCCGAACCTGATCCAGTGCCTTGGCAAAGAAATAGTTGTGGATAGAAAATCCGAGTTTATCATATGGCTTATCGCTGACACGGTAGTTGCCAAAAGGCACATTGCCCACGGTCAGATCATAAAAATCACGCCGGTCGGTGGTCTCAAAGCCTGCCACCTTGATTTCTGCCTGCGGATACAGCTTTTTGGCGATGCGCCCGGTAATGGAATCCAGCTCTACGCCATAGGCTTTGCTGCCCGCCAAATCTGTGGGGAGCAAGCCAAGGAAATTACCGGTGCCGCAGGATGGCTCCAAAATGTTCCCTTGGGTAAAGCCCATCTGAGCGAGAGCCTTGTAGATTCCCCGGATGACCACGGGCGGCGTGTAAAAGGCGGTGAGGGTGCTGGCCCTGGCCGCTGCGTATTCCTCCGAATCCAGCAGAGATTTCAGTTCCTCATAATGGGGGCTGGTTTGTTCAAAGCAGTTTGCAAGGCCGCCCCAGCCCACATACCGAGAAAGGATTTTCTGCTGTTCCGGCGTTGCCTGCTCGGTGGTTTCCTCCAGGTATTTCAGCAGCTTGATTGCCTCGATATTGGCCTGGAACTTGGCTTTCGGACCGCCTTCACCCAAATGCTCATCGGTAATACGGAAGTTCTGTGCATTGCGGCGCAGGTTTGCCTTGTATTCCTCATAGGAGGCTTCCTCGGCAGCTTTGGCATTGGGGAAGGTCTGCCACTGGCCATTGACCTGAATGGAAACCGGGTGTTCGTCCAACACTTCCTCAAAGGTTTTCTCCGGCTCAGTCACAGGGGCTGGTGGCTCCGGCTCCTCGATATGCAGTCGTTCCACCACCACATCATAAGGCAGATGGTTCTTATCGCCCGGATAGACGGCCATGGTCTCGGAATGGAAGGTCGGGGATTCGGTAGCCGGTTGGGGCTGTTCCTGTCCAAAACCGTCCTGCTGACGGGCATACATCCCGCGCAGCAAAGGCGCAACCTCATCCCAGCGGAAATACAGCATAGCCAGACGCTTTTCCTCTGCATCCATGACTTCCAGTTCTACGCCCTGTGCCGTGGTACGGTAATCGGCAATATCGCCGGTCTCCAGATTCAGTGTCTCAATCCCACCGGAATAGGCTCTGCTCAGCCAGTAGGCGATCTCGCTGTTGCTCCTGCCGGATTGCAGCAGTGTGGAAATCTGCTTTTTATCCGCTTCATCCATCAGTCCATGAGCCAATACATCCCGCAAGTCCTGATCTGCCTTGTCCGGGTCAATGGGAAGAAACTCGGTATAGTAAGCATTGCGGCGGTCTGCCCGAAGCAGCTGCTCGAACTGTTCTTTGCGCTCTGCCCGATAGATGGGATATACCATGCCGGTGGGCAGAAGCTGTACGGTGTCCTCCCGCAGCTCTGTGATCTGATAGGCGTCATCCTCGATATACACGGTATCGCCCACGGCATAGACCGGGGCGGCTGGGTCGTAAGAAGTCTTTTGCGGAATTGGGCGGCGAACTGCGTCATATTCCTCATCGGAAATGGAAACTTCGGAAGTCTGCTCTGTCTCGGCATCTGCGATCTGCTCTGCATCTGACATCACCTGTTGGATAAACGGGGCATTGTCCAGTTTTTTCGGGTCTGTCACCTGTCCGTTGACGATCCCTCTTTCTTCCAGAGCTTCCCGGATGGCGATTGGGTCGATGTCGTCAAAACGGTCCTGTTCTTCTTCGGTATAGAACCGGTCCTCCTGAATGAGCTGGGCAATCCGGCGCTGTACCTTCGGCCAGGGCAGCTGCGTTTCCTCCGGGCTGCCGGCACGGACAACAAACAGGCTGTTGCTGTTACTGCCGCCGTATTCCTGAGCCAGCCATGCAGCGGTATCTTTTTCTCTTGCATGGTCTTTCATATAACGGACGACAGCGTGTTTACTCTCGATATTGCCGTTCCATGCACAAATGGCAGTATCAATATCTTCCTGAGAAAGAGGGCGCAGAAGTTCATGGAGCTTTGGATAGGTTTCGTCGATCACTTCCCGGTGCAGTCGCTGTCGGAACTCCGGCACATCCGAATAGAGTCGGATCAGCTCCATATCCTTAGAACCAAGGACTACACGGCGCACAGCGGCATTGCCCTCGATGACAGCATTTTCACGGTCGGAATGACCGCAGGCATTTCGATATGCCACATCCTCAGATATGGCGGCAGTCACCACAGGCTTATACTGCTCAAACTGCTCCCGAAGGGTAGGCTTTGGCGTTTCTTCCTCCACCTCCGGCTGCTGGGCTTGGATAGCATCTTCTTCTGCCAGTTCCTTTTCAGCCTGGATTTTGTCATACTGCGCCTGTTCCTGTTCGGTAAGATAGCGGCCTTTCTGGACAAGTAAGGTAATGCGCTTGGCAACCTTTTCCCAGTTCAAGTGAACATCCGGGCAGTCCTGCTTTTTATAGTGCAGTCCTTTCCCATCGTGATCTTCGCCGCTGTGTGTTGCGCCGGACAGGGCATGAGAGCGTCCGCCAATGCCATACTCGTCTTTGAGGAATCTCACTTTTTCCTTATCCGTATGGTTTTCCATGAAGAACGCATAGATACGGCCTTTTCCTCCGGCAAAACTGCTGCCGCCGGTCATGGCGGTGTCGATCTCATCCTCTGTAATGAAATGCTGGACGGTTGGCACTTGGGAAAGCTCTGAAGAAAAGGTCCTGCGGGGCAGGTCAAGGTCCTTCAGGTTCTCCCAGATCTCCCTCGGTCTATGATAGTGAAAACGCAACAGGTCACGGTCCTGCTGATAGGCAGTCCAGAAGGCAGCGTATTCTTCCTTGAGGGTCTGGCGGAAAGCCGGGTCACTCAGCTGCTCCGTCAGGCGGCGGGTCTCCTCCGGGAAACCATTGCCTTTGATCTCTGACAGGCAGGACAAATATCCGGCTTTTCTGGCGTCCTCACTGAGATCGTGATACAGATACCAGAGCTTTTCTGCAAGGAGGGAGCGTTCATAGCCTGCCGCTTCTGCAAGCTCCACATTGGAGGCAAACTGACCACTTTCCAAAAGCTCCCCGATACGCTCTGCGGCGCTCTCCCAGGAAATGACCTGGGCAGACCTGTCATAACGGACAGACTTCCCGTGGGAAAGATGGATACCATCCTCGGCATACCATGCGCTCACACTGCCAAGGCCATTGCCGCCGTGGTACAGCGTTTTCAGTATCTCGGCAATCTCAGCGGTGGTTTTCTGCTTTTCAAAGGCTGCAACCACACGCTCCCTCTGGCGGTCTGTATTGCCGCCCAAACGCAGCACATGGTCAATATCATTTTGAGCAAAAGAAAAAGCAGAGGATGTATGCGCTACATTCTCTGCTTCATCTATGGATTGGATCTGTTCCGCTTCGGAGAGGAACAGGTTTAGGGTCAGCTGTTGATAAGCTCCGCCATCAGGATCTCCTCGGCCTGAGCTTTGCAGGTGTTCATCAGCCCCACCCACTTCATGGGATCGCTGGCTTTCAGTTCCTCGGTGGCTCCCGCTTCCTTCGCCAGCTGGGGCATCATCTGCTCCAGTCTGCTCTGGGCGGTCTCGTCGATCTCCAGAAGGTGCGGGTACAGCTTCTCGCTCAGCAACATCTGGTTGTAGAGGATGGGACGGTGTTCCTTCAGGTAGGTTTTCCTCATCCTGCCGTACTTGCCCAGGGGTTTCTCCGGCTGCTGGCTCAGCTTCAGGTCGGGAATCAGATAGTCTCCGTTCTGGATATAGGTCATGGGATTGTTCATCTTGTTTGCTCCTTTCTTGGTTGGCTTCGCGCTCTGCATTTCGGACGGTGACGCCGATCTGCCGCAGCACCTGCTGGTTGATCTGGCTGACCGCTGTTCCCAGCGCCCCGATGGTGGACGGGGTGTTGAAATCAAAGATCGCCATGAAATCTTCGTGGTCGAAGTAGCGTTCCGGCTCCAGTCCACAGCGGGACATCAAAGCGTAAGTGATGCTGACGGTGGCGGCTGCCTTGAACTGCACTCCGATGTTATACTCATCATATTCCTCCAAAAAGGAACCGTCAACGATATAGAAGAAGTCCTGCTGATGCTCCGTCCAGTATTCCTCAGCCAGTTTTCCGGCTACCTCGGTGAGCTGTCCGGCAAGGTCATCACCGGAAACATCATAGGTGCGCTCCAGCATGGCCTGCACTGAATCCAGATGGCGCTCCTCCAGCTGCCACAGCCAGGGAGTGCGGGAATGTTCACGGGTTCCGGTGTCGGAAATGTCAAAGACATAACGCAGGCGAGGTCTGTCCCCGGAATCATCCACCAGAGCGATTCCCTTGGAACCGCGCCTTACATATCGGCCCATCTTTTCATTCCACAAATCGTACTCTGCACAGGCGGTGGCGTCCGGTCGCTGGGCGTAGATCATCAGCTGCTCATGGAACGGGTACTTGTAAAGGCGGGAAGCAGTGGTGAGAAACCCTGCCCATTCCTGCCAGCTCCCCGTGAGCTGTGTTGCCACCTTGTCCGCCATCTGTGCATATAGTTCAGCTTTGGTTGGCATGGTATTCTGTCCTCCTTTCAGTTTTGGGGTAAAAGGTGGGGTGGCAAATTGCCACCCCATCCCTGCGGTTATGGTGTTTACTGGTCAAAATCCGGGTACAGCTCCAGCTGGTCAAAGTCCTCATCGGTCATCGCACAGAGCTTCGTAAGGGCGCTGTCGGTTAGCTCCCTCAGTTCCGTTTCCTCCGGCGAAAGCTCGCCGCGCATTTCACGCAGGCTGTCGATCAGCCCGGTGCGGCTGCCGGTATTGTAAATGCACATCAGGTTCATTTCCTCAAAAGTAAAGTTTCCCATATCAAATCTCCCTTTCTGCGCTCTTTTTTTGCGCTGTCTTTTTGTGTTCTGCTTTGGGCTGGCTTTTCAGCTGCTCCATGACGGACTTTTTCTTTTCCCGTTCCTCCCGATGGGTGGCGGCTGCCAAATCCATCAGGGAAATGGGCTGACCGCTTCGGGCCTGCTGTTCCAGCTCTGCCACCGTAGGCTCTTTTGTGCCATTGTTGATGATACCGTCGATCATGCCGTAATCGTCCTCCACGGCCATCTCCGCATTTTTCAGCGGATTTTGCGGCAAGAATCCGGGGATCTGGATAAAACCAACGCTGTCACAGTAATGACAGGATACCTTACCGTCCTGCTTGATCGCAACGATGTCGCTGACGCTCATGGAGGGACTGTGAAAGTCCACGGGTTTTTCCAGATTGAATTGCTGATAGAGTTTTTCCAGCTGCTCCGGCACAGTGCCAGACTCACTCAGCGGAGCGGTGTAGATTAGGTCATAATTGCTGCGGTCTATGGAAATGTCATGGGACTTTAACCAATCCAGATTCATAAAGCGCACATTCTGCGGATCGTCACGGCTTACCTGATAGATGGCAAAGCAATCTCTATTCTGGGAGAGAAATGCCTGTTCTCGTTCCTGCTGATGTTCCTGACGCTCCATGACCTTTTCGTGGAACTGAGGGCTTTTCTCCCATTCCTCACGGTCCACGCCAAAAAGACCGCCATGATCCATGATTTCCTGCGGGTCAAACACCATGCTCTCCGTATTGTCCTCATGCAGCACATAGACGGTCAAACCAGCGGCATCCAGTTCCAGCGCCCGTTCTCTGGTGACAGGGAGCATCCCATCATAGAAGTAGCCGTATTCCTGCATATCCGGTGTGGATACCTGCTCATCAGGCATAGGGTATTCATCCAGCGCCTGCTCTTGTGCTTCCGGCAGCTGAGAAGAAGCAGTCATCTGACTGGCCTCTGCCTGCATCTGCTGGTAGGCAGCTTCCTGCAAAGTCTCGATCATGGACAACGGTGCGTATTTTACAGAGTCTCTGTCCAGATCGTTGTCATCACAAATCTGGAGAACTGCCTTCATGCGGGAAAGCTCCGGCATATCCAGCTGACCGCCATCCAGCTCTTTCATGGATGCGGCATCGTAAAGGGTATAGTCCCATCCGCTGTCACAGGGCTGGATATGAAGATAGGTGGCATCGTTGATCAGAAACAAAGCCTCCTGCTGGTTGGCGTCCGCCCCCAGCACCTCCATTTCCGGCATGGCCGCAGCCAGTTCCTTTACCGCTTTTTGCACCAGAGGATTATCACGGTAATAGTCGATTGCCTGGATGGTATCCAGGTCAATGGTCTGCCCGGTCAAAATCGGAAACGGTCCTTCATAGTCGCTTCCGTCTTTCAGCTCAAAACCAATTCCTTTGATCCCGTTCATTCGCTCTGCCGGAATCTCCTGATAAATGCGGATTGCTTCCTCCAAAGACAGGTTATCATGGTATTCTCCGAGGTTTGGAAACTCCATGCACTCTGCTACATAGTAGGTTAGATTGCCAGTCGGCTGCTCTATCGGGGCGGTTTCCGGCTCTGCTTTTGTATTGGGGTCAATTCCACGCTCTTTGCAGATTTCCTTATAGTGGCGCTCAATGTCAGAGATCAAAGTGCCGGAGGTCTTGTTGATGGTTTCCAAACTGGCTCTCAGCTCTTTCAGTTCCTTGCCCTGACTCCAGCTTGCAATATAGCCGAAGCTGTTTTCTCCGGTCTCGATGCCAAAATACTTGCAGACTGCATAGGAGATGCTTTCAGCCTCCACTTCCTCCGTGTGGCGGTCTTTCCTCTGTTCTTGCAAAAACTGGGCGAGGGTAGAAAAGCCGCCAACAAAATTCAGCCCTTCTTCCTCGGTCAGCATCAGGCGTCCATCTTCCGCCAGCTCCAACGGCTCTGTCAGCAGAACGGAACCTGCATGGTTTACAACCACTCGTTCTTCTACACAGACCTGCTCTCCGGGGTCGTAGTCAGAACCGCGCAGGTCATAGCAATAAACGTCCTCCGGCAGATTATCACGGACAATCCGCCCATTGGAGAACAGACCGGGTTTATCAAACAGCTCGATCTCCTGATATTGCTCGTCATTGGCAATCTGAATCTTTTTCTGATTGTGGAGCTTGCTGTGGGCAATCTCATGAACCGTGGCCGAAACCGTCTGCACCTCGCTCATGCCCTGGCGAATGGCAATTTTCTGATGATCGGCAGAAAAATAGCCGTCCGTATCGGCGGCCATTGCTTCAAAAGTGATCGGCACCAGCGCACTGCGGCGCAGGGCCTCCATGAATGCCTCATAATTTGGCACATTGCCGGAAAGGGAGGAAGCAAGCTCCGGCAAAGGTTTCCCGTCGGTCTGACTCACATCAAAGACCTTGACCGGGCGAAACATGGGGATCTCGATTTCTTTTTCCTCTGTAACGATCTTTCCGTCTTTATCCAAAATCGGAGCCTTGGTATCCGGGTCCAGTTTCTGCTCCTCGATTTTCTTCTTGTACGGTGTGGGGGCGATGATGGTAATGCCATGCTCGCCCTTTTTTACATGACGCTCAAACTGGTCTTTCCACTTATTGTATCCGGCTACCAAAGTGGCGTCCGGCTTCTGCATATAGATGAGCATGGTGTTGTTTACCGAATAGCGGTGGAAGCGGGACATAACGGACAGATAGCGCATATACTTTTCACTCTCAAACAGTTCCTTGATGCCCTGCTCGATGCCGTCTGTGATTTCCCTTAGCCGCTCTCGGTTGGTGGGTTTGTTCTCAGCCATGATTTTCAATCTCCTTTCCAAGTGTGTGATTTCTGCTGTGTGTTCTGCAATCCATGCCTTTTGTTCTTCTTCACTTTCATAAAGAAAAAGATCCAGCAGGTACTCCACATAGATTTTCTTATGGATTGCTTCCACAAAGCGGGGGTGCGGTTTCTCCTCCGGTGTCCGGGGAGAATGGTCGCTCTCCCATTTTTTCAGCAGATGGTAGTAATCGGACAGTACGCGATAACACCGCTGCCGATCCTCACGAAACTGCTGTGCCTCGGTTTTCTGCCGGACATACCTCCTGCGGGGAGGGGCCTGACTGTCATAGATCAGGCCAAAGTCCTGTGCCAGTTTCTCCGCCGCTTCTTTTGGGGAGAGGTCAAAGAGCTTTGCGGTAAAGTCGATCACATCCCCATCTGCACCGCAGCCAAAGCAGTGGAACCGCTGGTCTACCTTCATGCTGGGGTTCTTATCATCGTGAAAGGGACAGCAGGCCATACCATTTCGTTTGACCTTTATCCCATAAAACGCTGCCGCTTCTCTGGTGCTGACCGACTGCTTGACTGCTTCAAATACATTCTCTGCCATGTGCCTTTAACTGCTGGACTTTCTCACAGGGGGCTGGTATCCGGCAGCTTTCGCACGCTCACTGGCAGCTTTGCGGCGTTCTGCGCTATATGGCTCCCGGACTGATACACACCGCTTGGGGACGGTAAAGTTATGGGCGTCCTTTCGGGTGATCTGGTCGGGGTGCTTTTTTGCCAGCAGTTCCAGCTTCTCCATCAGACGGGGATCGTGGGTGTAGACCTCAGCCATTGGTTCTGCCTGGTTATAGAGGAGAATGGTTTCCCGTTCCACTAAAGAGAGCTTCATCGGCTGCCTCCTTTCCGCTGGTCAAATTCCAGCTTGAAGTTGGCGTACTGTCCATCGTCCTCCAAAACCACAGTGGCATCGTAGGTCTTGCCGGTTTTCTCCGAATATAGCCCCGTCACACGGACACGGCCATCGTTAAGCAGTGCAGACACCACAGCCTTGGTCGGCTGTTTTTTCTTGGCAGCCCACCATTTGTTATTTTTCCAGATTGCAAATTTGCAAGAATCATTCTGACAGAAGAAGCCTTTTTGCAGTTCTGCAACTTCACCGCCGCAGCGAGGGCATTTGCCCACCACCTCACGGGGCGGAGTGAACAGGTACTCAGTTCCTTTGATGACCTGATAAGTTCCCACCAGATCTTTCAGCATGGTGCTGATCCCGTCCAGAAACTCCTCCGGGGCAAGCTGCCCGCGCTCGATCTCTCCCAGGCGGTACTCCCACTCGGCAGTCAGAAGCGGCGATTGCAGCTGTTCCGGCAGAACGGTGATAAGGGAAACTGCATCGTGGGAAGGGAGAAGCTGCACCGTTTTCCTGCTCTTTTTTCGTTCCAGAAAACCGGCAGATACCAGCTTTTCCAAAATACCGGCACGAGTGGCCGGTGTCCCCAGACCTTTTCGCTCGGCATCCTCCGGCATATCCTCTTTTCCGGCAGTCTCCATCGCGGACAACAGGGTGTCCTCCGTAAAGTGCTGGGGCGGACTGCTTTTGCCTTCTTTGACGATTGCCGCAGAAACCGAAAGGGTCTGTCCTTCGGTCAGCTCCGGCAGGGCTTTCTCTGCGCCCTCTTTTTTCGGCTCTGCATCCTTCATTTTGGCACGGTAAGCGTCCTCCAGTGCTTTCCATCCGGGGTGCCTCACCGTTTTTTCTTTGGTGGTAAATTCCCCACCGGCACACGCTGCAATCACAACGGTTTCCGAATAGATATGGGGCTGGGCCACGGCGCACAGCAGACGCAGGGCCACCAGCTCCAGCACTGCTTTTTCTCCCGCAGGAAGGGCAGAAAGGTCTGCATCCTTGAGATTTCTGGTAGGGATTACTGCGTGGTGGTCGGTTACTTTCTTATCGTTGATGACCGTCTGCGGATCACAGGTAATGGCGATCCCTTTGCGAAACGGCATAGCATTGGCAACCAGATTCACCAGCACCGGCAGGCTGTCTGCCATATCACCGGTCAGATAGCGGCTGTCAGTACGGGGATAGGTGCAGAGCTTCTTTTCATACAGGCTTTGCAGATAGTCCAGGGTCTGCTGGGCTGTAAATCCAAGCAGGCGGTTGGCATCTCTTTGCAGAGTAGTCAGGTCATAGAGGGCAGGCGGCTTTTCAGACTTTTCCTTGCACTCCACCTTTTTGATTGTGACAGCTGCATCCTGGCAAGCTTCTTTCAGCTGCTCTGCGCTTGCTCGGTCACTTATGCGCTCCCCGGATACGGTAAGACCGGGCAGCTCCAGCGCCACGGTATAAAAAGGAACCGGCTTAAATGTGTCGATTTCAGCTTCTCGCTGGACAATGAGTGCCAGCGTTGGGGACATCACGCGCCCGATGTTGAGGGTGCGGTGGTACAGCACGGAAAAAAGCCTTGTGGCATTGATCCCCACCAGCCAGTCGGCCTTGGCACGGCAGAGGGCAGCATCCCGAAGTCCGTCATAATCCGCACCGGGGCGCAGGTTTGCAAAGCCCTCCCTTATGGCGGAGTCCTCCATCGAAGAAATCCAGAGCCTTTTCATCGGCTTTTGGCAGCCTGCCAGCTCATAGACGCTGCGGAAGATCAGCTCGCCCTCGCGTCCGGCATCGCAGGCATTTACCACTTCGGTCACATCTGGGGCGTTCATCAGCTTTTTGAGAATATCAAACTGCTTTTTCTTATCCTTTCCCACCACCATCTGCCAATGCTCCGGCAGGATAGGCAGGTCATCATATCGCCACTTGGCATACTTGGGATCATAACTGTCTGCATCCGCAAGACCAGCCAGATGGCCCACGCACCAGCTGACACGCCAGCCGTTACCCTCCAGATACCCATCCTTACGAGCAGTTGCACCGATTACCGCAGCCAGACTTTGTGCAACCGATGGTTTTTCAGCGATTACCAGTTTATATCTCATCATCTTCAGCCTCCCATTCATTCTGCCAATTATCAGACAGTTTTTTTGCAATGCTGTGTTCTGAGGCAAGTGTAATGTCATAGCCAAAGCGATAATCATATCGGTACAACCTGCCAATCAAATCATTGATTATGATATTGCAGGCCATAATCACACGCTCTTTATCCACCTGCATCAGTTGATAGCGTTGATAATTGTTGTAATATTCTCGATGTCTGTGGGTTCTGCTGACCGTATCTTCCATCAGACAATCTATGGCATCTTTTTCACCATCTTCTTTGCTGCCCTGTGTATAAGACAACAGTTCCTTAACCATGGGAAAACTTTGTTCATCTACCGTTGCTTCTTCGCTCAAAAAACCGATATAAGCTTTTAGTAACAGGCTAACTGCTGTTTTTTCAGCTTCAGATAAAGCGTTCATGGTCTCCGCTGCATCAGGCAACAGTTCCTTTTCCACAAATTCATCTATCTCACCAGAATAAAGCATTCGGATTGAGTCCACACATAAAGAGCGCTTTTGGGGTGCGGTCTCAATTTCAAAATCATAAAGATCCAAGTCATCGTCCTTCTTTGACTTTTTTTGAACTTTGCTGATAGCAGTGAAAAGAATGTCTCCTCCAAAGTAAATTCCGAAGGCGACCAGATCAAAAATAATCAGAAAGTGTAATAACCAGTTCCATGTGTTCATTGTGAGGTCCTCCTTTCTTTGACCATGTGCTGATTTTGGGTGTGGATTTACAGTAAGAGAGTGAGTAGAGCAGCAGAGGACAGGAATTTCTCCCTGTCCTCTGTCCCTTATCCCGCAATGATTTGAAATACGCTACGCTCAAATGGTTCAATCTGCTCTATCGCGTTCCTCATTAGGGTCAGAACCCTCAAAACCATCCTCAAGGACTTCCTCATCTTCGGTTTCCCATTCCTCGGAATCTTCCTCACCATAATCATAATCGTCCAGACTGTCATTGCCCTTGGTCTTAGGCTTATTCTTAACGAGCTTCAAGTAGGCAAATACGCCACCGCCGCCCAGCAGAGCCAGCAGAAGGATCAGGGCAGCCGGGTTCAGTCCGGCAGGCTTCTCTTTTTCCGGCTCCGGTGTTTCTGCCGGCGCCGGGGTTTCCTTGGCCGCCGGAGGAGTTTCCGCTTTTTTTGCTTCCTGCACGGTTTTTCTGGTAATGATCTGCGGCGGATCCTGCGCTTTTTCCTGTGTGCCGCAGCCGCCTAAGAGAAGAAGCGGCAGGCAGAGAAGCCATATTTCTTTTCTCATTCAAAAGCCTTCTTTCATTTTCCGTATGCCCGCGGCGATAAAGAGGAGGACAATGTCAGTGACGACAATGGACGCTCCTGTGGGAATCGAGCCCATGTAGGAGATGGTCAGTCCTGCCATGAATGTAGCCACGGAGAAAACGGAGGAGAGGATGATCGTCGTCTTGAACTGCCGGCAGAGCTGCATCGCGGTGAGCGAAGGGAATACGATCAGGCTGGAAATAAGGAGCGCGCCCATCATGCGCATGCCAAGGACGATCGTGATGGCTGTGAGAAAGGCGATGATCATATTATAGAGCCTTGTCCGTGTGCCGGTGGCGGAGGCGAACGGTTCATCAAAGGTAACCGCAAATATACGGTTATAAAACAAAATGAAAAGGAGCACGACGGAGATGCCGAGGATGACGGAAAGACGCACGTCATCGGTGCTCATGGCAAGGATGCTGCCGAACATGTAGTTGCACACGTCGGTATTCATTCCTGTGCTTAAGGAAATCGTCATGACGCCGATGGCAAGAGCGCCGCTGCACAGAAGAGCCGTAGCAGAGTCGCCTTTGATCTTCGCGCTGTCTTTCAGCTGGAGAAGAAAAAAGGCGGCGGCGATGCAGGCAGGGATGGAAATGGTGAGGGGCTCCGCGTGAAAAGCATAAGCGATGGCGAGGGCGGCAAATCCCACATGGGAGAGTCCGTCGCCGATCATGGAGTACCGTTTCAGTACAAGGCTGGTCCCTAAGAGGGAAGCGCAGAGGGAAACAAGGCAGCCCACAATGATGGCGCGCACCATGAAGGGATAGCTGATCATTTCAATAAAGATATCCATCATAGCCCGCCTCCTGCAAATCTCTGCCCCACGGGGCTTCTGAGATACTCTTCCGTCGTCCCGAAGAACTGCTGTGTCCCGCCGGACAGGTGGAGAATATGGTTTGCCTGTCCCAGGGTGCCGCGGATATCGTGGGAAACCATGATGACAGTGACGCCGTACTTCTCTATGCAGTCTTTGAAAATATGGTAAAGCTCACCGGTCATGATGGGATCAAGGCCGGTCACCGGCTCGTCCAGGAGCAGGAGTTTTCCCGTGGCGCAGAGTGCCCGCGCAAGGAGTACACGCTGCTGCTGGCCGCCTGAAAGATCGCGGTAGCACCGTTTCTTCAGGTCGGCAATGCCGAGCATTTCCATTTTTTCTTCCGCGTCTTCTTTATCCGATTTTCGATAAAAAGGATACATGCCGCAGCGGTTCAGACGGCCTGAAAGAACGACTTCCCAGACACTGGCGGGAAAATCTTTCTGCACGGGGGTCTGCTGGGGAAGGTATCCGATTTCCGTAGGCTTGAAGCCGTCGGCAGTTACGATTTCCCCGCCCGATATTTTTTTCAGGCGCAGAAGCGCTTTCACCAGTGTGCTTTTTCCTGCGCCGTTTTCACCGACGATTCCGAGGTAGTCCCCTTCATCGACGGAGAAATTCAGGTCGGAAAGAACCGCTTTTCCATCATAAGATACGGAAAGATGGCGGCATGTAAGCAGACTCATCAGTTGAGCGCCTCCTTGAGAACTTTCACATTATGGTTCATGAGGTCAATATAAGTTACGCCTTTT
>OKTT01000971.1_pt1 | contig 13967 bp, 10 predicted proteins | sample 1606121 | NCBI WGS metagenome assembly OKTT01 (sample SAMEA3879516, study PRJEB24766) | human gut metagenome | biome: human-associated habitat; feature: feces | place: USA | collected 1985/1987
TGGAGATTTGAGAATTTCCACGTGGGGATCTACCTTCTTCCCAGCACCTCAAAATGAAAACTAGCCAGTTGATTGCAAAGGTGGAGACTTGTTTATTTGAGAAATTGTAGTACCTTTGCAACCACATCGGAGGAGATGTGTGCTCGCGAACTGAGGAGGATTACTCCTTCAGTCAGTCGTCAAGCAAGGAGAGGTGGCAGAGTGGTCGATCGCGGCGGTCTTGAAAACCGTTGACCTTCACGGGTCCGGGGGTTCGAATCCCTCCCTCTCCGCTTTAAGTACTCTGGCAGTACCGCCAGAGAGCACTACCGAAAAAGTATAAGTATCGTAATTCTAACGAGTTACGATACTTTTGTTTTATAGACCTCTACCTCTTCAGAGTAGTTACAGAGATAGCCGAAACGCCCAAAATACGCTCCAATGGCTACACTTCTCTTCAAAAACACTTGAGGCGCATAGAGTTAGAGCGAGCTACTAATTGCCGTTGGACCAATCTCTTTAGGCGGATTGTTCTGTAAAAGCGATGACCAGAGTGAGCCGGTAAGTTGAAATGTGCAAAAACTAGCGCTTGCCGTCTACTGAATTTTCTGTACCTTTGCGCTCATACCCCTAGAGTACACCTTATGGTGTCTCTCTAGAGTCATTTTAGAGAAGTTTGTAGCACGTCATGTCTCACGGAGGTCACTATACGATACATTTCAAGGGATTGCCACAAGGCGTCTCGACCGAAGACTTTGTTGCGGACTCAGCTTTTCTAGAGTCACGTCCTACGTTTGACCTCAGCGGAGGTCCCGTGGCATGCGCCATTCGCATAGATCGTGTCGGAGACACTTTCGACCTTCAGTTGACGCTCTCGGGCTCAGTGGAGACGCATTGTGATCGATGCTTAGCACCCCTAGAGATGCGCGTTGATATGACTCAGCATCTTGTCGTCAAGCTGGGCAACCAGTACGAGGAGGTGAGCGATGAGGAGATTATCGTACCGCATCACAGCCCCTCGCTCGACTGCGCTGACCTGATCTACGATCTGATCGTGCTCTCACTCCCCATCAGCCGGATGCATCCCGATGGAGCGTGTGCTGAGGATATGCAGGCCATCCTAGATGATCTCGATCCCACCGCAGAGGGCGAAAAGGATGGTCGCTGGGCTAAGCTCGATGCGCTACGTGACTCACTACAACAAGAGAAGGATAAATAATAAAATAGATAAACAATGGCACATCCCAAAAGACGGCAGTCCAAGATGCGCACTGCCAAGCGTAGAACGCACGACAAAGCAGCAACCCCCACACTAGCTAAGTGTAGCAACTGTGGAGCATGGCACGTATATCACACCATCTGTCCTGAGTGTGGTTACTACCGTGGACAACTAGCTATCGAGCAGGAAGAGGCATAATCGCCCCACACTGCTAAGCGATAAGACGGAAGCCCCTAGACGATCTTCAGATCGCTCTAGGGGCTTTACTTGTATGATGCGGGCGCCAATCTCGCAGGCGCATGTTTGCACGAGTCATAATAAATAGGTATCTTTGTAGTGGTAATAAAACCATTTAACCTTTTAAGAATACCTATCTATGAGTAAGAAGTCAATCAAAGGTACACGTACCGAGCAGAACCTCCTGAAGTCATTCGCAGGAGAGTCACAAGCTAGGAATCGCTATACATACTTCGCTAGCGTAGCGAAGGATGAAGGCTATCGTCAGATCGAGGCTATCTTCCAGGAGACTGCTGATCAGGAAAAGGAGCACGCTAAGCGTTTCTTCAAGTTCCTCGAGGGTGGTGATCTAGAGATCACTGCTTCTTATCCTGCTGGTGTCATCGGCACCACCGCTGAGAACCTCAAGGCTGCTGCTGCTGGTGAGCACTGCGAGGCTGAGGAGATGTATCCTGAGTTCGCCGACATCGCTGAGGAGGAGGGCTTCAAGACCATTGCAGCCGTCTATCGCAACGTAGCTAAGGCTGAGCATGAGCATGAGATGCGCTACCTCAAGCTCCTAGAGCGTGTCGAGGCTGGCAAGTACTTCGAGCGTGACGAGGAGATCTACTGGCAGTGCCGCAACTGTGGCTTCGTCGTTAAGGCTAAGAAGGCGCCCGCTAAGTGCCCCGCTTGCGATCACCCACAGGAGTTCTTCGAGCCAATGCGCGACAACTACTAAAAAGTATCGCATAGGCTATCCGCCTATACAGGTCAAGCCCAGCAGACTCATCGTTTGCTGGGCTTGATTCATATATTTTCCCCTAGACAGAGCGGGATACTCATACAAGTGTGCCGAAGAGCTGCGCAAAAGCCTCCGCCATCGCTGCGCGTGTGTACTGCTGGTAGTGGTCGGTAAAGGTATCTACCGGTAGCACCTCGCCACGCTCTAGGCGCTCCAAGTGATCAGTAACAAACTGCACGACCTGCGCCACATCAGTAGCAGCAAGCGATCCCGCATGCGCTCTGAGGATCTGAGCTACAACGCTTTCGTCGCTCTCCACCATCAGGATCGGTCGACGCATAGCCATCGCCTCAAAGAGCTTCGTCGTAACCATCCCGTGAGGACCCTCGGGCTGCTCACGACGCCCTAAGAGGAGGAGTATGTCTGCCTGAGCCAGTAGCTTAGGCACCTCAGCATAAGGCACCATCGCGTGAAAGTGTTGACAGGTTCGCACCTCACTGCTATAACGCCCCAGGAGGCTTTCTAGAAGTTGCTGCGAAGCGTTGTCACAGTACCAGTGAACCTCGACAGCGCCACGACGCACCCACCTACTCAGCGCACTCTCTTGCAGCGCCTCTAGGAGCAGCGTCGGGTCGCGCATATCTAGAGAGAGTAGTCGTCCTGTATAAACAATGCGCAGAGGCAATTGAGGAGCCACCTCAGGCGATGCGACAAAGAGTCTCTCGTCATAACCATTCGGGATACAGAAGACCTGCTGGTCCGGGTGCAACTGCTGCAACTGGTCACGATGCCACTCAGAGACAGTCGTGATGGCTGTGGCTGCCCTCAGAGCCTTTGTACGAGCTTTGATAAATTGTCTTCGCAGCCAGCGATAAGCCTCTTTGCGCAGAGGTAACCAACGAGGTAGCGGTGCTGGTAGAAAGCCCTCAGGCGTATACTCCTCGACGATGTCTCGACAGTCCATGACGGCGGGGAGCCCCGTCTGCCGTGCCAAGCGAGCTACCGCTGGTAGCGGGAAGGTACGATAACTCATTCCCACGATCAGTGCGTACTGTGTCAAGTCGTAATGTCGTCGCAAGTGACGTACGAAGCGCCTGCTCTTCACCTGCCATAGGGCATCAGCAAGCGCATAGAGAGACCTGCCCCTCGTAGGCGCTAGTGGCACACGTTCTAGACGATGCGCGGGCAAGCTACTCAGACGCTCCACAGAGCCGTGAGAGCCTAGGTGATTCCCTCGTATCTCCTCGCTCACCACATCGACCTGCCAGTCACGCTCGGGGAGCCGCTGCAGGAGTGCCGTGATACGGGGCGCAAACTGCGGGGGCAGCAAGTCAGTCAGTAGCAGGATACGATGAGGGCGCATAGGAGAGCTAGGACTATAACCCTACGATGTCAGGTGCGGGCGAAAGCTTGATGATCTGGCGCAGCAAAGTTCGGTATAGGCGTGTGTGGTAAATGTGCGGATCGTCTAGCAGCAGATTCTCATTGTGAAAGAGTAGCGTCACCTCTCCATGATACTTGTGCGTCTGATCGATCATTGCCACAGCGACACGCTCAGCCTCTGCGTAGTCTAGGTGCATATACTTCTCATCGTGTAGCGTGTAGTCCATCACCGTAAGCGGATGCAGGATCAGGTCCGTAACCTCCATGCTTTGCGGATTGATAAAGCGTACGGGTCGTGAGGTACCTAGCCTAAAGCCGGCCACATCTGCATACCCCATAGAGTAATCATGATAGATACCAGCCCCGAGGAGCGCATTGTAGTCCTCAGGCTCACGCACCGCTAGGTAGTGATGGCGAGAGTAGATGACTGACTGGCCCAGTTCTTTCTCTAGCTCTACCTTAGCAGCTTCCACTGCCTCAGGATGCTCAGAGCAGTAAAGGTTCAGGTGCAGCCCAAACTCCACCTTACGCCTTCGCGCCAGGCGCATGATAGCCGCTATCTTACGATTACGCAGCGTATAGTTAGGCTTGTCTAGGGGATGCGGGCTTGGAGTCTTGATAAAGAAGATCGTACGCACGAGTGCAGCACACTTACGCTGTGTCTCCACATTCCAATCGAGGAAGCGACTATAGCTAAAGAAGAGATCCTCACTAGCTCGTGAGAATGTATTGTGATAGGCAGCTCGTAGAGAGAGACGCTCCTTGAGAAGCAAGCGCAAGAATCCCCGCACACCCGAGCTGTAGTACGGTTGATCTAGATCATGTGTCAGAGAGATCGAGCTAAATCCAGGTACCATCGGCTGCACCGCTAGACCTATCTCGCTCATTAGTCGTCGTAGCTCCGCAGCATACTCATCTACCAGCGGACGCTCCAAAAAGCCGGCCCGATAGGGCAGCGACTCCCGTCCAGGGAAGCGACCATGCTCATCTCGCCGCCTACGATAGTATATCTCCTCGTAGCGTGATAGTAGGAAGAAGCTACTTGCCACTAGATCAGCATAGATCACCAGCCGCCTACCATAAGGTGTGTCTAGATACTCCTCACGAGGCTCTCCAAAGAGCAGAGGCATCCCATGCCACTCTGCCAGCGGCAACGCCGGCATCGACTCAGCACGACCATACTGATCATAGTCAAAAAAGCCCGATGGCACGATCACCACACGATGATATGGCTCCGCTTCCTCAGGACGGCAGTAGGCGACGTAGTCTGGTGAGCGCTGCACCTGAGTGTGTCTCGAGATGCGGATCTTGCCCGAGATATCGAGCGGGATCGCATCCCCAAGTAGGAAAGATAAGATATATTCTGACGCCTCGTCGTGTCGCATATAGATCGATAGCTTTACAAGTCAAACGAACTCAGTAGAGATGCTGTAGATAGTACCGACGCAGCTGCAGACGCATAGTGAGCGTCTGTCGCCCCGCCTGTAGACGCAGGTAGGGGTGTGGTACAGCTCCAAAGCTGCGAAAGAAAAAAGCAATACCACGCTGCATAGACCCCTCAAAGTCAAAGGTATGACACCCCGTCTCTTGGCTCCACGAGATGAGTCTATCCAGTAGTAGAGCCATCGCATCCTCACCCTCAGGCGTTCTCACCTGTCCTCCCGCAATGTAGTATGCGGTGCCAGCATGATGCGCCACGAAGGCTCCTGCCACAGGCTCGTCCGTATGTGGCGAGAGCAGGAGCAAGACGGTACCCTGTCGACGCGCCACAGCAGCCGTCATGAGTCGTCTCAGCGAGGAGGCACAGAGACGATCTCCTCCGCTGCGCTGCAGACTCTTACGGCAGAGCTTCAGCAGCATCTCCACACAGATTGTCACATTCGTCTCATCACTCCAGAGCTCTTGCAGACCTAATGTAGTGGCGCGGCGAATTTTTCGTCGGATCAAGTTATTGTACAGCTCTTGAGGCGAGCTTAGCGTCAAGTCTAGAAGATGGGTATAGGCGACCGAGCTGCGCCATACACCCGCCGGCGTTTCATACGGGAGCCAGTCCCAGTAGTCCAGCGGTAGGTGCGCCTCTATATAGCGTAGCGATGAAGGTAGTGCCTCACCCAGCGCTCGCATAGCTGCTAGATGAGCAATGTATCGATCCCGATCGAAAGAATGACCTCCCACCGTCCCCGAGCGATCACTCAGAGGACCAGCAGACTGACAGCCAGGGGGCACAATCAGGTGGCGTCGTGTAGGCATAAAGAGTGGCCACATAAGCATCGGAGCACCCTCCTTAGTCCCCATCGTAGCGAGTACAGACATTTCCTCCCTCCCAGATGCTGCTAGGAGCCACCAGGGCTGCACATAGAGCGGTAGCGAGGGTGTCTCAGCACACCATCGAGTGTACTGCTCACCCGAGAGCAAGAGACGACCAACGGAGGAACTCACGACTTACTAAACCGCTTTGGGATCAAGAGATTAGTTGGCATAGCTCGCAGCTCGTAAGCCTCCTCAGAGAGTTCACGTACAGCTTTCCACAGCAAGTCTCTCACATCTTCAATAGGCCACCCGGCGATACCGCACCCCACCTCTGTGAGGTAAAAGGTGAGCTTCGAATGATCTAAGACAAAGAGGAGCAAACGATGGAAGCTCGCACGCAGCGCCTCTGGTGTCACCGGACGCATATCTTTGTCCAGCGTCGGCAAGGCATAAGCCTGCCCCGTCAAGCCCTCGAAGACACCCATCTCTGCGTTAAAGACTCGGTGTGCAGTCCGTGCAGCACCTCCCATGTGACGTCCTAGCAGATTACTGCCGAAGATAAATATCTCGTTCTCTTGGAGCACAGAGATACACTCTGGCGTATACTGACTGTCAGAGCGATCGGAGAGCTGCTGCCAACCATTAGGGAGTTGTCGAGCTGTCATTGTAACTATGCTGTTGAATTTATGCTTGGATCGCAGTAGACCCAGCTCTGTCTGATAGCGTAGATCAGAGAGACTCGCAAGGTGCTACAGCCATCGCTCATGCACTTCACGCCTCTCTGACTATATTATATCTCAAAGTCCTCGTCGACCAGCTGATCTGTCGTGTCTAGATCTTCGCCCTCCTCGCCCTCAGAGGTCTCTTGAGAGAGATGTAGCTTACCCTCATGAGCTAGCTGATCCATCACCTGCTGCGCCACTTCATCTGCCAGCTCAGGGTTGTCATCGAGCAGCTCCTTGACCGCGTCACGACCTTGACCGATGTTATTTCCCTGGTAGGAGTACCACGAGCCACTCTTCTTGAGGATACCCATATCGGTAGCAGCATCGATAATCTCGCCTACACGATTGATGCCCTGACCGAAGAGTATGTCAAACTCAGCACGACGGAAGGGTGGAGCCACCTTGTTCTTGACGACACGTACGCTCGTCACCTTACCGACCACGTCGTCGCCCTTCTTGATCTGCTTGTAAGCGCGTATGTCTAGACGAACAGAGGAGTAAAACTTCAGCGCATTACCACCCGTCGTCACTTCGCTAGGTCCCGTAGGACTATAGCCGCTACTGATCTTCATACGTAGCTGGTTGATGAAGATACAGCAAGTCTTAGAGCGACTCACCGCAGCTGTGATCTTGCGCATAGCACGAGACATGAGACGTGCATGCAGACCCACCTGCGTATCTCCCATCTCACCCTCTATCTCCGCCTTGGGAGTCAGAGCAGCTACCGAATCCACTACGAGGATGTCAACCGCCGACGAGCGAATCAGCTGCTCGGCAATGTCGAGCGCCTGCTCACCATCATCAGGCTGAGAGATCCACAGACGACTAATGTCTACCCCCAGAGCCTGTGCATAAGTCGGATCAAAAGCATGCTCCGCATCGATGATCGCAGCAATGCCGCCCAGCTTCTGCGCCTCGGCAATAGCGTGGATAGCCAGCGTCGTCTTACCCGAAGACTCCGGGCCAAAGATCTCTATGATACGCCCACGAGGATATCCCCCGACACCGAGGGCTATGTCGAGCGTCAAGCTCCCCGAGGGGATCACACTCACATCCTCCACGGCATCATCTGCCATATTCATGATAGCACCCTTGCCAAACTGCTTCTGTATGCGTCCCATCGTAGTCTCCAGCGCCTTCATCTTTGCCGCAGTGTCAGTGATCGGTGGAGTGACGACAGTCTTCTCGTTTTTCTTTGCCATATATACCTAGTATTTAGTTGAATATAGGAGGTCTGTGAGCGCTCGCTCTCAGTATAGACAACCTCCCATACAAAGGTAATGAAAAAAGGAACAGCTCAGTAAATCTCTGCACAAACCGCCAAATCTTACGAATAACGACCTGTAAGGCTACACGGTTCATCGGTCGATGTTTCGCCCCAAAAAAGTAGGATATACCTAGTATTAGGTACTACCTCGTGCAGGTCGCTCGGCCAGCTTTTGCTATCTTTGTGGCGCATGAAATTGTCGGAGTTACATAATGGTGACCGAGCCCGTATCCTATCGGTCGGTGGGCATGGAGCCTTTCGCAAGCGTATCCTAGAGATGGGCTTCGTGCAGGGGCAGGTCGTGGAGGTGATCCAAGCGGCTCCGCTGAGGGATCCTATCTACTATCGGCTGATGGACTACAACGTCTCGCTGCGTCGCAAAGAGGCGGGACTCATCACGGTAGAGCTCATCGATCAGTCGTCCTCTGCGGAGGAGCTGCCACCGCTGGCACATACGTTCGTACAGGGTGGTGCAGGAGCATCACTTACAGAGAGCGCAGCCTCCGATCGTGTCGCCATCTCCCGCTCGCTGCGGGTAGCACTCATAGGCAATCCCAACAGCGGCAAGACGACCCTCTTCAACCATGCCAGTGGGGCGCATGAGCGTGTCGGCAACTACAGCGGGGTGACTGTCGAGGCAAAGGAGGCGCACTTCGACTATCAAGGCGTTCGCTACGAACTGATTGACCTCCCCGGTACCTACTCGCTATCGCCCTATTCGCCAGAAGAGCTTTACATCCGTGACTATCTGACCAACGTGGAGACGCGTCCCGACGTGGTCATCGATGTGCTCGACGCGACCAACCTAGAGCGTCAGCTATACCTCGCTGTGCAGGTACGCGAGATGGGCATCCCGATGGTTATCGCACTCAATATGTGGGACGAGTTCGAGCAGAAGAAGAATCAGCTCGACATACAGCAGCTCTCCCACCTCCTCGGCACGCCGATGGTTCCGACCATCTGCCGCAAGGGTGTGGGGGTCTTTGAGCTTTTTGATAAGGTGCGCCAGCTCGTTGATGAAGATCTCTATGCCGATCGTCGCTTCCTGCAGATTAACTACGGGACGGATCTCGAGCAGAGCATAGCAAACCTTCAGGAGAAGCTCGCCGAGCATGCGACCTTCCCCGACCACCTGTCTCCGCGCTACCTGGCGGTCAAGCTCCTCGAGGGGGATCCGCACACGCAGAGCTTTATCAAGCAGCAAGCGAAGGGTGAGTACCTCCTCACCGCCACGGCCTACGAGGAGAATAGGCTGCGCAAGAACCACTCCAGCGAGGAGGACCTGGAGAACTATATCATCAATCAGCGGTACGGCTTCATCGCAGGCGCGCTCAGAGAGACCTACCGCCCGAACAAGCGGCGCATACGCACCATGACGGATCGTATAGACAACCTCCTCATACACCCTATCTGGGGCTATCCGATCTTCCTCGCCTTCCTCTTTATCATGTTTGAGGCGACCTTTGCCTTGGGAGCCTTCCCAATGGACTGGATCGAGACGGGCGTAGATGCTCTCGGTGCGTGGATCTATGGAATGATGGCTCCAGGACCTCTGCGAGATCTACTGGTGACGGGTGTCATCGGTGGCGTGGGCGGTGTGCTCGTCTTCCTACCGAATATCCTCATCCTCTACCTCTTCATATCCATCATGGAGGACACGGGCTATATGGCTCGAGCCACCTTCCTGATGGATAAACTAATGCACCACATGGGACTGCACGGCAAGTCCTTCATCCCACTCATCATGGGCTTCGGGTGCAATGTGCCAGCTGTGATGGCCTCCCGTACCATCGAGAGCAGGCAGAGCCGTATCATCACGGTACTAGTCACTTCGCTGATGAGCTGTAGCGCCAGACTACCAGTTTACATCCTCATTGCGGGTACCTTCTTCCCACAGCATGCGGGGCTGGTACTCTTCGGGCTGTACGCACTGGGTGTGCTACTGGCCTTCCTACTGGCGAAGCTTTTCCGCCGGGTACTCTTCAAGTCAGAGGATCTCCCCTTCGTCATGGAGCTACCTCCGTATCGTATCCCGATGGCGCGTGCTGTGGGTATACACATGTGGGACAAAGCGCGTGAGTACCTCCACAAGATGGGATCAGTGATTCTCGTGGCGTCAGTCATCATCTGGGCTCTGGGCTATTATCCTCGCGAGGAGGTGATGTCTCGTGCGGAGGAGCAGATAGCTCAGGTGCAGCAGCAGAGTACGCTCTCTGAGGGCGAGCGCAGTGAGCAGGTCGCCGAGATAGAGCGTCAAGCGCACATGGAGCAGCAAGAGGGCTCTTACCTAGGACGCATCGGGCAGACGGTGCAGCCGGTCCTAGCACCGCTCGGCTTCGACTGGAAGCTCAGCGTAGCACTTGTGGCTGGCCTACCGGCCAAAGAGGTGGTCGTCAGCTCCCTCAGCGTCATCTATACGGGTAATGAGACGGTCGACGAGGATAGCGAAGACTTTGCCGTGGGTAGTTCAGCGCTCTCCCGACAGATGCGCCAAGAGAAAGACCCCGTCACGGGAGAGCCTCTCTACACACCGCTGATAGCGATCTGCTTCCTCATCTTCGTCCTTATTTATATTCCTTGTGTTGCCACTGTGGTGGCCGTCTCTAAGGAACTCAACAGTGGCTGGTGGGGGCTCTTTGTGGTCGTCTACACCTGCGTACTGGCCTGGATCGTCGCTTATCTGGCACGACTGATAGGACTACTCATTATATAATATAGGTGTCACTATGGATCTGCAGACAATCATTGTACTCCTCATTATCGCAATCACACTGCTCTACATCATTCGTAGTGTGTGGCGCCTGATCCGCCGACCGCGAGGAGCCTCAGGCTGTGCCGGTTGCTCTGCCTGCCACCATAGCAAGCCGATAGCAAAGCCGAGGGAGAAGTCGAGAGGTTAGCGGTGAGCGTCCCGACTTGCGGACACTAGGCGGTGTGGGATTATAGTCGTAACTTTGGTCTTACGACGTAATCAGACAGCCTAGCAGGTCAACTACTAGACTGAGCACTAGTAGTATAAGTAGTGACAAAGCAACGAAGAAAGATAGGTTTGCGGAGTAGCTCTCCTGCACTGACGATCGTACTCCTCTTTGGAGTAGTCAGCATGCTGGGTGACCTTGTGCATGAGTCTGCTCGTAGTGTCAACGGGCAGTACCTCAGCTTGGTGGGGCTCTCAGCGACACAGGTGGGACTAGTCTTCGGGCTAGGCGAGTTCCTCGGCTATGCGCTGCGTCTGCTCTCAGGTGCTTGGCTGGACAAGAGCAAGCGCTACTGGCTCTTCCTCTTCATAGGCTATGGGGTGCATTTGGTGATTCCTCTGATGGGCTTGACCACCTCGTGGGGGTGGCTCTACACCTTTATCCTCCTCGAGCGAATAGGCAAAGCTTTGCGCAGCCCAGCTAAAGACACGATCCTCTCAGCCGTCGCAGAGAATCAGATAGGCTTGGGGTACGCCTTCGGCATTCAGGAGGCACTGGATCAGTTGGGCGCATTCCTAGGACCTCTCATCTTTACGGCACTCTTCTACTTCGTGGGGAGCAGTGGGCTAGAGGTTTTTCAGCTAGGCTACCAGTTGCTGGTTATTCCCTTTATCATCTTGATGGTAGTCCTCGCCCTGGTGCATCGCAAGTTTGTGCGAGAGGAGCTCACCCCGGAGGTGGACACCACCCAAAAGCCCCCTCGCCTACAACCAATCTTCTGGATTTACTCGGCATTTACCTTTTTCGTTGCCTTCGGACTAATCAACTTCAGCCTGATAGGCTATCATCTTAAGACGCAGCAGATAGTTTCTGATGGGATGGTGCCGATCCTCTACGCTGTAGCCATGGCGGTGGATGCCCTCGTCGCAATCTTCATCGGAAAGGGTTACGACCGCCTGAAGCGCCAGCTGAGGCACAAGACGGGAGGCGTCTTGATTCTGCTCATTGTTCCGCTTCTGACAGCCTTCGTGCCACTACTAACCTTGTCTCACTCGGTGAGTATGCTCTGGATCGGCATGGTGCTGATGGGGGTCGTACTGGGAGCGCACGAGACGGTCATGAGGTCCGCCATCGCAGACATCACGCCCTTCAGTAAGCGTGGCATAGGGTTCGGAATCTTTAACACGGTCTACGGTCTGTCGCTACTCCTCGGCTCGCTCCTGATGGGATGGCTCTACGACCTGGAGCAACAGCCAATTATCGTCGCTATGACGATCATCTCTGAGGGTGCTGCTGTCGCTCTGTACGTCGTCCTCTACAAGCGAATCCAGAGGGAGCGGGTCAGCAACTAGCGCCAAACCTCTATGAGCGCCGTTTAGTAGGAGGTGAGAGAAATCAGAGAAAAAGCGTACTTTAGCCATCGAGAAGCGAGCTAATGCGCTTCTCCCACTACACGATGCAACAGACTTCCCCTACAACCTACCAAGGCAACGACCGAGTCCTCTTCGGATTCATCTTTGGCTTGCTCTCCTTCTGGCTCTTTGCCATGACGCTCCTCAATATCCACGTGGATATGAACAAGGAGCTGGGACTCTCCATCTCGACCCTCAGCTTTGCCGTGTCGATCACCTCGCTAGTGAGCGGGCTCTTTATCGTGGTCTTCGGAGGCTTGGCCGACCGCTTCGGACGCGTCAAGCTCATTCGCTGGGGTTTTTACGCAGCTATCCTAGGAGCTCTGTGCATTGCGCTGACACCCGCTCAGAGTGCCCTGACAGCACCGATACTCATCGTGGGTAGAGCCTTACAAGGTCTCTCGGGAGCCTGCATCATGCCCGCCTCGCTAGCCCTCCTCGGTGTCTACTGGAGTGGCAAGGGGCGTCAGCGTGCGGTCAGTCTCTGGAGTATGGGTACGTGGGGAGGCTCTAGCTTTGCAGCCCTCTTCGGAGGCTTTATGATTAGCACTTTGGGGTGGCGAGCCATCTTCTACGTTTGCGCCCTATTTGCGATAATAGGGCTGCTGCTCATCAAGGGGCTCCCAGAGAGTCGTGCCGAGCAGCAACAAGCGAAGCGATTTGACATCTTCGGCTTTGTCACCTTCTTTGTGGGTATATTGTCGCTACAGCTTTTCATCGCCAATGCGCCCGTCTGGGGCTGGCTCAGTCTTTACTCGCTCTCCAGTATAGCGATCTCGGTCATTGCTATAGTGGTCTTCATCTATGTGGAGCATGGACAAGCGGGAGCCTTTATGAACTTTGCCCTCTTTCGCAATAAGACCTTCACAGGAGCGACCATATCCAACCTAATCCTCAATGCCACAGCGGGCGTACTCGTCGTGTCGCTCAGCGTACTACAGCAGGGCGGTCGTATCGATCCCGCCACGGCGGGCTACCTGACCATCGGCTATGGGGTCTCCATCTTGCTCTTCATCCGTGTGGGTGAGAAGCTCCTCCAGCGCTTTGGGCCTCGCAAGCCGATGATCTGGGGCTGTATGCTGATCATCGTCTCAGTCATCCTCATGTCTCAGACGCAGCTCATGACGGGCGTCTATATGATCCTGACGGGTGTGGCGTACGTCCTCTTTGGTACTGGGCTAGCCTTCTATGCGACACCCTCGACCGATGCGGCACTATCGAGCCTACCTCGAGATCTCTCGGGACAAGGATCCGGCATCTACAAGATGGCTTCGTCCCTTGGCGCTGCCTTCGGACTGGCCATATCACAGGCTATCTACAATGGCATCCAAGTGTCGGGAGAGCCGATCGAACTGCTAGGCAATCTGATCAACTTCATGGGGCAGCAGGGCAACCTCAACTTCCGTCACGCAGCGATGGTGACCATGTCCTTCAATATAGGCCTGCTCCTCCTCGCTATCCTCTCCATAGCTCTGACAATACCGAAGCAGAAGAAGCAGGCTGAGGCATAGACACAACTAATATATAGACACACACGACTATGAAATCTAAGATAAGTGAAGCCATCTGCCGAGATATGGAGCAGTGGTTCGAGAGCTTTCATCAAGCTCCAGAGACAGCTATGCAAGAGTACGACACCTCTCGCATCATCGCCGAGAGGCTACGCGACTTTGGCTATGAAGTGACGGAGGGTATCGGCAAGCTCGGTATCGTAGCTACGATGCAGCGTGGTGAGGGGACGCGCTCCCTAGGCATCCGCGCTGAGTTTGACGCACTAGCTATACAGGAGGAAAACGACCTGCCCTACCGTAGTCGCATCCCGGGGCATGCACACCTCTGCGGGCACGATGGAC
>OKTT01000973.1_pt1 | contig 13932 bp, 10 predicted proteins | sample 1606121 | NCBI WGS metagenome assembly OKTT01 (sample SAMEA3879516, study PRJEB24766) | human gut metagenome | biome: human-associated habitat; feature: feces | place: USA | collected 1985/1987
GATATAAACATACCCAATGTCTGCAAATCGGATAATAATTCGAATACCATAATAATTATATATTAAGTTTATAAAAAGTATTACTAATAAAGAAAGAAAAAATTCGATCTATCATGAAAAAAATTACATTTACCTCATTTGCCATTACTCCAATGGCACTATTTGCATAAGCTCCTGCATCTTCATCGTCTGACGGATTCGGTTCAGTTCTTATAGTATTATTAATCTGCGTTATAATCTTTATCGTTTGCAGGGAACTACTTTGTTGGTACTATAAAATTAATAAAATGGTATCTAATCAGGAAGAGATTATTAGACTGCTCAAAAAAATAGCAAATGAAAGTAATACACCGACTAATAATACTAAGCTGGGAGACGAGAAGAAAGGAGTTCTCAAAGAGTTGGCAGACAGTACAAAATTTATGGTAATAGGAAAATAATACAACAAAAAAAATTATAAAATATATACTTAAGATTATGATACCGCACTATTTACAACACTTATTAAGGCATGCGACTTATGAAGCAGGCAAGGAAATCTCAAAGTTATACGAAAAATGGCAATCCGAAAGGGATGTCCAAATACGCGAAAGACAGAAAAAGGAATTAAAAAGATATATATTGTCTTTAGCAAAAACCCCCAGTGAAAAAGATGTTTTAGAAGAAATAGTAAATGAAATGTTCTTATGAGAATTTTTGCTTTAATAGTCATAATCGCCCTGTACGTTTATGAATATGCTATACAGGGAAGTTTAATTAATTGGTATGATTGGGCCATTTTAATTATAGGTATCGTTGCATCGATCTTATTTATTGTCTCAGAAGCTTCTGAGGAAATTGATGGATGGTATTACTTTTCTCATGCAATAATAGCTCCTCTTTTAATTGGAGGTCTCATTTATAAATGCATCATCCTAACTTCAAGCTATACAACACTAAGCTTTAATATTATAATGCCCATGATTTTAATATTTGGATTGTATGTGATGTTTAACTATCCATATTATATAAGTGCATTAATATTGGCAACAATATTTCATACAGTTATTTTTATTTTCCCATGGATCGAATGGGTTTCACTGGGAACATTGATTATAACTACAATATTAACTATAATCCAATGGGGCGTATTATTAAACCAAGGGGATATAGAAAACGAATATAGTAAATTAAAAAACGATCATAATAAATTAAAAAATGATCATAATAAACTGGAGAGTAAATATCAAAGTGCAAAGGACATACTAAAACAGGAAATTAACAAAAATGTAACATCTAAAAAATCATGGTGGAATTTCTGAACTTAAAACTTCAATGATGAATTCATGTTGTACATCTTCTAATGAAAATACACAAAATGAATATGTAAATAGGATAAAGTAATCATGTTTTCTTTTTCCATTCCCATGGCTTGGGAGGAGGAATATAGTCGACAGGAATTCCTTTTTCGGATAAGATCTTTTGCAGATGCCAAACAAGCGCTTCATCGGTAACATTCTTTTCGTCTGTAAGGTATCTTATCTGATAAACGATTCTTTCTAAGGATGATCTTGAAATAGGCTTTATTTTTCTGAACATACAATCAATTTTGATGATGCGCAAATATAACATTTAAAACAATATGTAATATGAAACACAAAAATCTTGATAGTACATAAGATAAAAGCATTGCCGTTTCCGTGCTGTTTAGCATTTTTCAACGGCTGTAACTAATTAGAATGAAAGCATTTAAGGGACATTTTCCAATTTATGTAAGTATTACCCATTAATAATGAACACAACATGGAACTTAAAGAATTCATAAAAGACACAGTTACTCAAATAGCAGATGCAGTAACAGAATTAAATGGAGGAACATCAAAATATCCACTCACCATTAATCCTATTGGTGATATAGGGAAACAGGATTCAAATTACATAGAGATAGCGTCAAAACATTGTTATATCACAAATATTGAATTTAATCTGTCATTGACAACATCTGACAACAAAGGAAACAATGCAAAAGTTGGTGTGTTTGCAAGTATTATAGGAGTAGGTGTATCTTCTAATGAAGATGCACAAAATGAGTCTGTAAGCAGAATAAAGTTCTCCTTACCCATGCTTTTACCAAACAAGGAAGTTTAAAATTATTAAGGCAATTTTCCTTCTTTGATATATTTATATGTATAATCAGCCACATGAATGAAAGAACTGGTTCCACTCACTTTTGTGACATAACCAATGCAGCGTTCTCTTAAAGCTTGATCTTTTTTAAGTTCTCTACGAACTTTATGCACTCTCATCCATTTTTGGATACTTCTAAAAGATATTATCATAAACGCACTATTTAGTTTGACAATGCGCAAATATAACATTTAAAACAACATGTAATATGAAACACGAAAATCTTGATAGTACATAAAAATCGAAATGGTCGAATAATGGTCGAACCAGTAAAAAAAGCAGGACTATATAATTGATATACAGAATATAATACTGGATTAAAAACAATTAGTCTAGTTTAGTTTTTGTGTTAAATGGCTTCCTCGTCGGCGGACGAACAAGGAAGCCATTTTTATATAATATTTTAATACCATTTCATATATACAAAAACTGTACCAAAACAAAACACAAGTTCTATGACTTTGTTGGTACAGTTTGAATTCCAATAACCGCACACTGTTTATTCTCAAAAAAGAAATTATCTCATTTCTTTTGGTATGTGGGTTCTTGTTATTAATGAGCTTCCTGCTTCGTTGAAATAATAAACCAATGATTGGGATTAGACACTTTTGTGAATTTTATCTCTTGAGGATAAATATTATTATCCGCTTCGATAATGAACTCATTTTCTCCTTCTTTAGAGAGGAAAGTAAGTAACGGTTCATAAGCTTTATAATAATATTGTGCACTCATAGCATAGCCCTTCCACAGGATACGGATATGGTCAGTGGTTCCTTCCACTATCTCATACTGAGTTGTATACACACTACCGATATTATCCCGACAAACAGCCAAAACGGCCTGATAATTCTCTTCGGGTTCAAACGGATTGGCATATAAGCCAAGATAGAAATCATTGAACTCGGTGTTAAAATCACTATTCATTATATAAACCATACTGTTCCATAACTGACGAAAACGAGTACTACTGCGCTTATTTGCAAAATACCAAGTATCCGTTGTCTGGTTAAAAATACGGTTAATCGAAAGAGTCCCTATTTCTATTGTATTTTCATCATCCTTATAGACAAGTTTTTGAGTAGTATCGTCCCAAATAAAATGATCAACAGTAACCCCTCCGATAGTGACAGGCTGGGCACACTGTACTCCCTCAACTGTGAGTACAAACGACATTACATGAGTCTCAACTGCTTCGTCAGTCGTATAAGACAAATTGAAACAACGTGCAAATGAGCTCTTAGCTAACATACTCACAGGCTTTCCATTCAAAGTCATATCCAAATATTTGGTATCTACCAAAGTCGCCATCTTATCGATTTTGGACAAATATTCGCTCCAAGATACATCTGTAGATAACCTATGCAATTCCACTCTCTGATAGGTCTTTTTACCTTTGAGTACAATATGGTCAGAAGTATGCTCCATAACATAGAATTCGTAATCACCTCCGAATCCTATTCCATCCGATTGAGGGTCGGAAAACTGATGAAAAATCCTATTATATGTGTCAAATGACAATAAAATGCCATTTTCATGTTTTAATGTATACATGCCCGATTCTTTCCGGGTATTGTCTCCACTCACCGCTTTCTCTGCAGAAAACGTGGCCATGCCGTCCTCGTCAAACGACACAAGCAACTGATATCCTCCATACTGTGAAGCATTGGGAAAATACTCCATTATCCACCCGTTTTCCGCTTCCTGAAGATCCTCACGGCATGCTTTTTCTTCTTCCGTAAGGCGTTCATTTGAATTTCCATCATAAATATCTTTTTCTTCACCTGTACATGAGCCTAAGAAGAAAAGAGTTATGCTAATCAAAATAAATAGTATCTTTTTCATATCGGGTACAATTATCAAAGTGAATCAAGTTCCGTTGAACGTCTTGCAATAGCCTCTCTCAATTTATCTATATCAATATTCCAAGCTGTTTTTAACCATTCACGAGCTATTTTCAGCTTAGAAAGAATGACCGTTTTCCCATTTCCGGTACCGGTATCCTGTTTATCCGGTAATTCGTCTTTGGCTTCTTGATCTGTAAAAGTAGCCTGACGAAGTATTTCGTTCCAATCGGCATCCGTACGAGTCAGATAGTTGGCAATCACCTCCACAAAATCCTCACGTGCCTCACTACTGGCATAATTACCTACAAATCCCATACGCTGGGCTTGCTCATTAGTACGATTCATCCATCCCGTAGGAGAATAATTACTTACAGAAATCTCATTAAATTCAGTAGGATAATTCTTAGTCTGATGCAAAATATGAGCAAATTCATGATGCATCGTACGGAAATAATATAAGTTCAAAAGCTCTATATTGGTTTTATCCAGTGAATTGATTTTGTACAAGGTAACCTTGAGCCCTTTATCGGCAGTACCCAATACCTCTGTCTTTGAATCCGGATTGACAGCCGAAGAACCGATCAAATTAATAATACGCGGTCCGTATTGTTTCATAAAAACTTCACCGCATACTTCATCATAAGCTCCCAGCCAAAGATGCTTAATTAATTTAGCCATCTCTTTCGCTTTATCCAATTCAGCCGGCACCAGATTATAACTCATATCAGTCTCGATATCCTCGAGTTGATATTTTAAATCAATATTATATGGTTGCACATAATTCGCCAATAACCAATTATCGAATTCATTTCGTTCAACAGTCATTTTCCTGAATTTACTGTCTTCCAAATCATCTTCGCCACACGAAGTAAAAAATGGCACAAACACCATGAACAGAAATGAATAAAGGATTGCGTATTTCAAATTTCGTATCATATTCATATATTTCTTTTGTATCATTCAATAAATCTTCTACCTGGGATTGGGAGTAAGCCCTGCACCGATCACATCTGTAGGTATCTGGATGGCCCTTCTCAAATCATCCACTTTCAAAACATCCTCGTTACCACCACTGATATTGTGTGTAACTTCAATACCATAACGTTTGATATCGAACCACCGCAAACCCTCATGAACAGTCTCTATTCGCCGTAGATGCAATATACAATTAACAAAATTAAGCTGCTCCCCATTTTCAATAACAAATTTCGGATGTAAATCTTTTTTTGTCCTTTCTGTAGCCTGACTGCCGTAATACTGATTGATTGCAGAACGTGAAACAGTTGTACCTGAAGCATGTGTATCACACCAAGCTTGTATATCGGCTACAGCACGATCATAATCTTTCTGGTAGATAAATGCTTCGGCACGGCAAAGTAAAAGTTCATCGGTAGTAAAAGCAGTAGTAACAATATGTGCTTGGCCGATACCGGCAACCTTATCAGTATATTCGAAATATTCTATCAGTTTTGGAAATACCAATCCATATTCCTGAGTACCGAATAGCTTATCAAAATATTTCAGTGAACGCTCATTTCCCCAAATACCGGCACTTAACAATGTTTCCAGCATTTTAGCAATAGGATGCCCATAACGCCGATACGACTTATAAACTCCGGTCATACGGGCATAAGCCGATACCGCAGTCTGCAAAAGCAAATTGCTCCCCTCTTCTGCCTTTATATATTGATTCCCAACTTCAAAGTAAGAAGAAAGCGACGGATAGGAAGAATAATCGCGCAACAGACTTACCGGAGAATCACCTAATACTTTATCTGCATATTCTATTACCTTATCGTACTTTCTATAATAGAGATAGAAACGCGCCGCAAAAGCATTGGCCGCCTTACTATTGAAATGATATTTGGACACAGAATAAAGATCATCATCAATAAGCCCTATCCCCTCCTCAATATCCTGTGCAATATTCTCATAAACAGATTTCACAGTACCTCGATCATAATTCTTGCTAACAATCGTTTCCCGTTCCTTTACGTAAGGTATTCCTAAATCAGTATCACTTGTCTGTTCATTATAAGCCTGTGAAAAAACATTGACCAGCATAAAATGACTGTATGCCCGGCATAGTAAAGCTTCTCCACGTTGTGCATTCAACTCGCCTGCATTGTCCGATTTTTCGATGGCTTCCAAAGCCTGATTAGCCACAGCAATAGCCTCATAATATCCTTCCCATAAATGTGTAGGCGAATCTATACTCTTTTGTGTAGAAGATTCCCATCTGTAATACTCCTCCACCACTTGACTCAAAGTTCCATAGTTCACCCCATTGTCTTTTATATTATCCGATGAGGTTTCTCCCAACATACAAATAGAAACGGTAGGGTAAGCCGATACCAATAAATCCGTTATATTATCTTCTGAGTCCAGATTAGCTCTGTTGTCAGGCAATTTATCCAGATAACTGTCACAGGAAGTATTCATCCATAAGAAAGCCAATCCGACAAAAGTATGTATTATATATTTCAGTTTCATATTCAATTCATTTATGTTTTTTATAATCCTAATCTGACTGTAAATGTAAATTGCTTAGGTACGGGAGTAGATACACCACCGGAACGGAAAAACTCCGGATCCTGCCCGTTCAACTTTGAGTCGGCATACAGCAAACAAAGATTAGTTGCCTGTAGTTTAAGTTGTAACTTATTCAACCGAAAGAAGTTAATCACTTTAGCCGGAAGATCATAAGAAAGAGATATCTCTTTCAACCGGATAAAACCACCGTCGGCAATACGTACATCCGAATAATTATAAGCATTATATGCCATATTCAAATAAGCATATTGCTGATTCATTCGTGTACTTACAATAGTCGGTATATTAGTAACATTTTCATCTCCTGCTTTCATCCAGCGGTTCTTAAACTCTTTAGGCATAGCATCCAAGTCAGAATAAGCGTTACTGAAAACGGGATCCAGACGAATTACGTTTCCAAAAGAATAAGTAACGAATACATTCAACTTCAGATTCTTATAAGTCAAAATATTACCAAAACTTCCGGTAATGGTAGGATCGGTAGGACCTTCATATTTCAGAAAATCCAACTTTTCATATTCCTGAAAATTAAAACTTGAAATTGTTTTTTGCCCATCCTGATTAATAAAGGTAGGCAAGCCATCTTCGGTTAACCCTGCGAAAGGTATCGAAAAGAGTCCCCTCACCGGATATCCCTCACGACCAAATCCGTTACCGGAAATCAAGCTCAGTACATTTGCATGTGATTTCAGATCGGTAATCTCATTCTTCGTTTTAGAAAAGATAAAATCGGTATTCCAACTAAAATCTTTGGTCCTCATATTCTTGCTTGAAATCGTCAATTCGATACCGGATGATTTCATCGAAGCAATATTAGCATATTTAGCGATTGTCCCACCGGCTCCCTGGGTATTGATTACTCCGATTAAGTCAAAATTATTGCGCCGGTAGTAATCGGCGGCAAGATTCAAACGATTTTTTAAGAAACCTAAATCGATACCCACATTAAACTCATGTTTCTTTTCATAAGTGAGCTCACTATTTTCAAGTTCGGTAATGCGCATTCCCGATTCTGTAACACTGGCCGAAGGACGCCAAGGTGAGTAACTGTTGAGGATAGCCTGCGAATTAGTCACAAAAGCAGGTCCCCGATCGGCAGTCAAGCTATAAGATGCCTTCAATGTGGCATGCGACAAAACCGGATTTGTGAAATTTGAATAGAATTTTTCTTCGTGTACATTCCATGCACCGGCCACGTTCCAAGTAGGTAACCAACGTGCCGAACGCGACTTTCCTAAACGGTTCGTACCTTCGTAACGCCCAGTTCCCGTCAGAGTATATATACCTTTATAAGAATAAGTTCCCATGAAAAAGAAAGCTACACTGCGAGTGTAAGTTGCCTCATTGGTATAATAATTGGTATTTTCTTCCTTCCCCTGTTTAAATACGTTATAATCATAAAAAGGAGTACCTCCCTTGTCATATTGATATCCCCATCCACGAAACCAACTCCGGGTACGGTCTATAGAACTATTTTCAAAACCTCCGAAAAGGTTGATAATATGTGTATTATCGATACTGGTATTGTAAGTAGCTGTGGCACGTACATCAAGTCCTTTCATACGATAATCCGTACGGGTATAGATACCGCCCTCCGGAAGAATAGTGACAGGCAATGAATTGATCTGATCGGGATCAGTATACAGTAGCGGATTACTGTCACGGATAGTGGCGTCTCCCATAGCGCGATAAGATTCAGCTTGGTTAGAATGATCCTTTATATTATGTTCCTGCCCGGTAGAAGAATATTTGATGGCAGCCAATCCACTCAACTCCAACCCTCTCACAGGTTTCCATTTCAATTCACCTTGGAATTTAAGATCCGCCACATTCAAGTCAATATAATTATTATCCAATTCATGCAGAATATTAAAATCAGCATAGTTACGAGTGTAATACACGTATTTTCCATTTTCATCCGTACACTGCAAAGTTCTTGAAGTATTCAGAGCGTAGCTGTAAGGATTAATATCAAAATCGCGCTTTACCTGTCCGTTCACCACATCCAGTTGTTGACTCAATGTACCGGGAGCTACTTGTTTACGATAAGAACCGCTTCCTAAAATCAGAGCACTCAATTTATCCGACAAATTAAAAGAAGCATTCATATTTGCCGTATACCGATTTACCGAACTTGCCTTTGTCCACCCCGGATCATTATAAAGACTAAGCGAAGCATACATTTTCGCCTTTTCCGAACCGGTAGAAATACTGACAGAGTGTGTCTGAGCTATATTTTTATTGAAAAGGATATCAAACCAGTTCGTATTGCGCATTTCTGCATCTCCCAAATATGCGTATCGTGCCTCAGGAGTATTGGACAACAAATAACCACCAGTATTGGAATCGTAGGTATTTATCATCTGATACATCTTGCCATATATACCGCTGTTGGAAGCACGGGCAGTTTCGGAAAACAGTAGCCATCCCTTGTCCTCCATCTCCTTATATACATCCATCTGTTCCTGGGAGTTCATTATATTGAATTCTGAATAATGCGGAATCATACGATAAGTAAATTCTCCGGTATAATTGATACTGCTTAGTCCGGCCTGTCCTCGTTTAGTTGTGATAACTACCACACCCGCCATCGCTCTGGCACCATAGATCGAAGTTGCCGACCCGTCTTTCAGAATCTGAAAACTCTCTATATCATCGGCACTAAGCCCCGATATAGCTGAACTGATTAATGTAACAGCATCACCCGACGACAAATCATCAGTACTGACATCGACCACATCTTCCATAATTACCCCATCCACAACCCATAATGGCTTAGAGTTACCATAAATAGAGGTTGCTCCACGTACCCGTATTTTAGGAGCAGTACCAAAAGTACCCGAAACATTTTGTACAGATACCCCTGCTGAACGTCCCTCAAGCGAACGACTGATGTCAGGCATACCATCTATACGAGCCTTAGATGCATCGACTTTATCAGCAGCACCGGTAAACAATCGCTTATCTACTTTCGACATACCGGTAACAACCACTCCCTCCAGCATTTGGGCATCCGATTCCATTTCAATTTTTAGATTCGACTTTACTTTTACTTCCTGGGATTTCAAACCGACATAAGAAATTATAAGTTTGGAGGATAACGGCAATCCTTTAAAAATAAATTTCCCGTCAATGTCGGTAATAGCACCTTGTTGGGTACCCTTTACCTGAACGTTTGCCCCTATGACAGGTTCATTATCCTCAGCATAGACAACGATTCCGCTCACATCGATAGTTTGCGCCTGTATCCAGCCGGTATATATAAATAATACACATAAGCAAAGCGGTAACAGTGTTTTTTTACTCATACTGATAATGTCTTTAATATGAATTTTAAGAACAGGGGATGTACCGATGTAAAGATACATCCCCCTTGTAGAAACAAAATGTTAGTTATTTGACAATAAACTTGCCGGTCTTTGTTACAGACCCGGAAGTTAGAGAGAGAATATATACACCACTTTCATAAGTATCCAATTCAATTCTATCTGTATTTCCGGTATGAAGAACCAGTTGCCCGTTTTCATTGTAAATACGAACGGTTTGATAATCACCCGCCAGGCAAAGAGTATGTCCGGCTACATAATATCCGCTTTCTTCCGCTTCTGTATTTTGCATGCCTACATTCGGATCTGTTCCGGTCTTTTCTATTTTAGTAGAATACAGATTGAAAGCCTGTGTACTAACCGGAGTCTCTACCAGATAGCCGAAATAGTAAAGTCCGTCAGCCAGTATCGTTATACTCCCGCTTGCAGTAGCCCTATCACCGGAATTATCATCACCGCTTGCCACCAAAGTCGTAAAGGCATCGGGCATATCTTTATCTGCCATATAAAGTCTGATGTATTGTTCCATACTTTCCGGTGCAGAAGCTTTAATAATGATACTGTAATCAAAAGTAGCTTTAATAATGTCCCCTTTCTTTAAGCTCATAACCGGAGCAACATAAGCTCCCGGACACGGTTTATAAGTAAGCCCCAAACCTGCATCATCTCTGGTGACTTGTGTCTTCATGAAAGTTTCATCACCGATTTTTGCAACAGTCCATTGTTCAAAATGGCTCTCCGAAGGATTATAATGATACCATTCACTTTCTCTGTTAGCAAAATCAGCGACATACGGATCTGTCTCTATACTCAGTCCAGTAGTAACAGGAACTTTGATCGTAAAATAATCCATAAAAATAGCACTACTCATCGTATTCGTCGTTGTACATTTCACTCCGATATAGTAATGTCCATCTTGAGGAATAGTGATCGTATTCACAACTTTTTGATACTGTCTTCCGGGAACAAGAGCATTTTCCACTTTATATACAGACATATTCATAGCATCGGCAACAGGAGAATTACCCAAGAATATTTCAAAGCTCTGTCCGTTCTTTTCCGGTGTCGGATTACCGCTGACTATCAACCAAGTACGATAGAAGAATGCAAAATCATAAGTCCCGGCCGGGATTTCAATACATCCTGAGAATGCCCAATCTCCATCTTTACCAGCAGCACCAGTGTGGCGTATACCGCCCTTACCGGAATAAGATGAGTTAGCACCGGTAAAATTGTTTCCCGTAGCCCATCCACCTTCAAATTTCCACTGAGTACGCTCTAAATCCGTTTCAAGATCACCTACATAAGGAATCGTTGCCGCCTTGTAGTGATTTATGACAGTCGATGAAAATACTTTATTATTATAATCATCACTATCAGACGCATCTTTGACTTCGCCACATAATGAATAAGTGCCTGGAGTAGAAATATCAGCTTTTTCATTAAATGCATATTTTACTGTTGCCCCCGGCTCAATACTCCCGGTATAAATCTCTGTGACAGTTTGAGCAACATTGCTACTTTCCGTACCATCCTTATAAACAGTATAACTTAACGGAATATTTGTTTTTGTTTTCGATCCATGATTCATAAAAGAAATGGTAACCTCCGCATTATTTAAATAGAATCCGTTCTGGGCAGAGGAAACAATACTCTCAATTGCCATATCGTCAGCATCATCTAAACGTACATCATCCAGAATAATATCCCGACCACTACCATCATTATAAAATGCAAGATAATAATTACCGGCTTCTTCTACATCAAGTAAAATATATCCTTGACGATAATATTTAGTATTATCGACCGGAAGCGTAATAGAGGGTGTACTTTTCTTGAAATCAGCATAATAGTCCGTTTTCCCAAAATAAACTTTCAGATTAGAAGTACCCGATGCATATAGAGTAGTATAATAGAAAGAAAGACGTACTTTGCCTTTAGGTAATGTAATAGCCGGAGAAATCAACCAGTCGTCATGAGTCACTCCACTGAAAGAATTGATATAAGCTGCATATAGTCCCTCTTTAGCATAGTTGGTGTTTCCACTGACAACTTGCATCACATCCCAATATACAATATCCTTTTCAGAATTGTAAGTGATCCAGCTTTTCCAGCTTTCATCCTGTTCAAAACTCATCTTGTAGGGGAAACCGAATGCCTCATAAACTTCAACCGTAGTAGTTGCTTCATCATTACTTTTATCTCCGTCCGATTGCAATGCACTCCATACTTTTAATTCATTTGTTCCTAATTCACTAAAATCAGCTTTAGTATCGAAAGTATAACTCACCTCTTCACCTAAAGGGAGTGAAGCAATTACTCCGTCAACCACTTTCCCATTCTTGAACTGATAATGAACAGGCACATTCTGCAAGTCATCCTTACCGATATTCTTAAATACGGCAGCCACTGTTACCGAATTATTTCTCATCATTGCATTGGCATAAGGAGAGGTTATCACTTTGATAGCCACATCATTGTAAGGATCACATATTTCTATATTACGCATCAGAAGTTGTGAAGTGGCAACGTTTACCATTAATCCCAATGAATATTTGCCTAATTCCTTCACATCGACCGTCAATCCTCCTTTAGCCCATTCATAAGCTGAAGCAGGAATCTCTTCGGATATACCGATCGGTTCATAATCAGAATAATTGAAATTACCAAGAGAAGCCGTCGCTTTAAAACCAGAAGCACATTTATATTCAAAATTAATACGCACCTGTCCTTTGGGCAATACGATGCAATTACTTGCCAAAATACTCGTTTTGCTCTGATATGGAGAAAACAGCCAGCTATCTTCTCCGCCTTCGGCCACACTAAACCACTTCCAATAAGCATTCTGTCTGCCTACAGAAGTAGAACTGCGGAAAAATTTCGGAGCATTTTCCGTATTCATCTTATATGGATATTCCATAGAACCAACAATAGTGACTGCAGTAGCCAACGTATCATTATACAAGTTTGCATCATTCGGTGCCTCTACCCACACTTTAATATTGTAAACACTATCCATATTCTGGCGTGGCTCAGTAAGTTTCACCTTTTCATTGAAAATGTATTCTTTCTCCTCACCACTATTCAACGCTTCATTTATATTCTCCCTTACAATCGGATTATCGTCAACCTGATAACACAACTTATAAGAAGAAGACACAAAGCCGGTATTTTTAATAGCTGCCTTTAAAGTTTGTTCCAACTGACACCCATCTGCAACTCCACCAACTGAAAAAAGAGCCACATCCGGCGAAGGAGTTTGGGTGATCCTCACGTGATCCAAATACATTCTATTAGCAAGGAAAGCACCTGCTATACTCGGAGTATGTCCGAAATTCCAAAATGCAATATATACCTTTTTACCGGCATATTTTCTCATATCTATGGTATAATTGCCCCAAAGTAACACATTTTTGGGAGCAATCTGAAAAACCGTATCTGTAAAACAGATTGAATCTGTGGCAGTAGTGGACACCATCACTCGTAATTTGTAAGGTTCTACAGTCGTAGCAAGACCATTAAATGCCGCATTAGCTCCCAACATGAAACTAAGATAATCGTTTTCATCAATTGTAATTTGCGGGGTGATCAACCATGAACTGGTCCATGCAGCCGACATTCCGAATCCGGAACTCTGAGAAAAAGCGGCTTTTCCACCTTTATACCCTGTCAAATAAGAATCATTCGGTTCCATTTGTTTCCATGCAGGAAAATTCGTTAATGAAGGATAATCAATAAAGCGTGTTGTCCAACCTTCAGGCGGAAATTTATCACTCTCAAAGTCTTCATTTAATGATTGTGCATGCATTGTAACTACAGCAATCAAAATGAAATGCACAAATAGTAATACTTTTTTCATTTGAATTGTATTTGAGGATTAATAATTGCTATCTGACACGCTCCGGCGCCATCTAACGTTCACGATGACAAAATGAGCGATTTTTGATTTATTATCATAATATTTTTCCCTGCATAAACTACTTTACTATTTTATTTAAGAAAAAATATAATACGGCACATTTAATTAAAAAACTGATACACAA
>OKTT01000981.1_pt1 | contig 13832 bp, 10 predicted proteins | sample 1606121 | NCBI WGS metagenome assembly OKTT01 (sample SAMEA3879516, study PRJEB24766) | human gut metagenome | biome: human-associated habitat; feature: feces | place: USA | collected 1985/1987
CGATCTCGCCGTCGCTCTGGTTCTTGGCCACGGGGAAGAGTTTGGGATAACCCGTGCGGCGGTATTCCGACCACGCCTCCTGACCGTTGGGCCACATGGCGATCCACTTCTGGGTGATGATGCGCTCCAGCTTGGTCTCAAGTGTGGCACTCTCGCTCCACTTGATCGTGACGCTACTGACCGCCGCCTTATCTTTGCCTGTTAAAGCCGCATCGACGAATCCAGCCGGTTTCTTATCCGTCAGTTGACTGTATGCTTCAGCACCGGCAATATTGTACTGCTCGAACGAAGCTTTGATACCTGCATTATAAAGCTCCTCGGCCGTGCCGCCCATCTCCCATCCGCGAGCCGCACCTTCGGCACGCAGGAAGCAGACCTCGGCATAGTTCATCCACTGCACAGGGGTGTCTTTCATCACATTGGGCGACGACATGGCAGTGTACTGGTTTTTCGTCTCTCCGCCGGCGAGTCCCGGATAAACACCGTGATAACCACCGTCTTCGCTCTCGGTTGAAAGCAGCATAAAGGCCGGACGGCGCGGATCCTCATACCCATTCATATAGGAGTCCAGCGCAGCGCCGATACGGCAGTTCTCATAGGAGTCCCAACATACGTTCAGCGGATTGTAGACCATTATGCCATTGGTGCTTTTAATTTGGGCGATATCGCTGTTGCCGATCATCACACCGTCACGCACAGCCTGCTCCGCATAGGTCCGGGCATTGGCGGCATCGGCATAGACCATACGCATGGCCAAACGCAGTTTGAGCGAATTGGCGAAACGATACCATTTGCCATAGTCGCCGCCAAACGCAAGGTCGACCTCCTGCAAAGGTTTGATGGTGTTGTCCACAAAATCCCTGAGCGTTGCAGTCGCAGCATCCAGTTCCTCGAAGAAACGGGCATAAACCTCCGACTGACTGTCGTAAGGAGCGACGGTCACCTCTCCGAACTTAGAGTACGGAATCGGACCGTACATATCCGTGACGCGGTGCATGGTCGCAACTTTAAGGATCTGCGCCACAGCCCATATGTCATCCGAGATTTTGCCGTTCTTGTAAGCCGTCTGAAGTTTCTTCCATGCAGCCAGCACCTGCGTGTAAGCCACATTGAACGCATGGTCGTTCCAGTCGAGGTCATAATGCAGGTAATAGTCGATGTTGCTGCGGGTATCGAGCCCGATAGCCGCCATATATCCGCTGAAAATATCGCCGCAAAGGTTACATGAACGCTGGAACTGATTGGCGTCGATGTCACTGCAGGGAATCACGTCGATCTGCATCGTGGTGATAAAACCTTTCAGATCGACCTTCTTCACGGCGTCGGGGTCGGTGTTGAGCCGCTCGAATCCGGTAGTACAGGAAGCAAGCGCCGCCGTAAGGACAAGCACTGCAAGGCCTGCGCTTTTTCGAAGGATGGTTGTATATCGTTGCATAATTTTAAGTTTTTAGAATTGAAGTCTTACACTGAATCCCACGGTACGCATACTCGGCTGCATGAAATAATCGAGTCCCTGATAGTAGGTGCTCGTCGAGGCGGTAAGTTCGGGATCGAACGGCGCACGGTTATAGAGCATCCACAGATTGCGTCCCACAAGCGAGACGGTCATGTTCAGTTTATTGCGAAACCATTTCGACGGCAGCGTGTAACCGATCGAAGCCTCACGCAGACGCAGGTTGGTAGCGCTGTACGTGTAGTATGCCAGCAGACCGGTCTTGCCGCCACCCAGCACGTCGTAATAGTCCTTCGCGTCGGTACGCCCTCCGTTGAGCAGGGCTCCGCCATTGTCGCGGTCGCGGGCCGAGTTCTCCGAAACGCCGTAACGATCCATTATGGCCTGCGTCGACGACGCTACCACACCGCCGATGCGGTAGTCGAATAGGAAGTTGAGCGAGAAACCCTTGTAGTCGATCGTGTTGTTCCAGCCGATGCGATGTTTGGGGTCGACCGATCCGGCATAATACCACGTGCCGTTATCGGCCGAGACGGCACCGGTGTCGTCGGAAAGGATTTCACCGTTGTAATCCCGTGTCAGTCCCGTGACATAGATATCGCCCATCGAGCCGCCTTCGGTCAGCTCCATGCGGTACCCTCCGATCTCCGAAACGACGAGACTCTCCATGCGGAGCGGTTCTCCGGTGAGCGGATCGACCGACCCTTCGCCTATCAGCTCCTTGATCTTATTGCGGTTCATCGAGTAGGTCACCGTCGACTCCCAATATACGGGTCCGAAAGTATCCTTATAGCCCAGCGTCGCCTCGATACCCCAGTTGTTGACTTTACCCGAATTGAGATAGAACTGTTTGTAACTCGTACTTGCCGCAGCATCGAGCGTGAAAATCTGGTTGTAGGTGTTCGAGTTGTAATAGGTCACATCAAGGTTGAGACGGTTTACCAGAAACTTGACGTTCAGTCCCACCTCAAAGGCCTTCGTAAGTTCGGGTTTGAGCGTATTGGCGGGATAGAAGCCCTGCGTGTTGAGGATACCGTCGTTGATAGTATAGCTTTCGGAGGTGATATAACGCTGCGGAGCGTTGCCGACCTCGCTGTACGAAGCGCGTAACTTGAGGAACGAAATCCCGGCCTTCGAAAGATCGGTCATCGACGAGATGACGGCCGAGAGACCCACCGACGGATAAAAGATATTGAGTTTGGGCGTGAAGGCCAGCTGCGACGCCCAGTCGTTACGTCCGGTCAACGTCAGGTACAGCATGCTTTTCCATCCTATTTCCGCACTGGCAAAAATAGACTGCGTCATTTCTTCCGAACCCTCCTGTGTTGCCCGTTTCTTGGCGTTGTCCAAATCAAATACATTGAATACGTTGGGCACTCCCGTGTCGCGAATCGGACCACCGTAACCCAGTAAATCACTGGAGTTGTCGCTCAATGAAGTACCGGCATTGACTACTACCGTGAAGTCGTCAATGCGTTTATTGATATTCACCATGAAGTCGGCATACGTTTGTGTCTCGTTCACCTTTTGAATGGTGTAATGTCCCTGGGTACTACCTTCGGTCAGTGTAGAGATCGTACTTGCGTATAGCTTTTGCTGATAAGTATTGTCGGTGTTATCCACGCGGATACGTGCCGATACATTCAGCCAGTCCAAAATGTCGTATGTCAGTCCGGCATTCAGCATATAACGCTTTTTCTCATTCGTGCGGACGTTCCGGTAAGCAATCCAGTAAGGATTCTGCATACGCAAATCCCCTTCACCTTGCGGCCAGTAAGCCACATTGATTTTACGTGCTTCGTCATAACGTTCGAAGGCTTTTACTAGAGAAAAGTCATCGCCCCGTGGAAACAGGTAAGCCGAAACCAATGGATTGGAATAAACTCCCTGATTGGTCATGTTGCGGTCATTTTGTATGATATAACTGGCTCCTACATCCAATTTCATCTTGTCATTCAGGAAATGAGTCGTATTGCGAAATGTGAAATTATATCGGTTGTACCTATTGTTCGGAATCATCCCTTCTGAATTGACTGCTGCGGCAGAAAAGAACGTTTGGTTCTTGTCCGTACCTGTCGAGAGGGTGATGGAGTTGCTGTAAGCCGCTCCCGTATCAAAGAAGTCGGTGGGTTCATATCCTGTTTGGTTGGCCGGATTCAGTTTAGGCCCCCAACTTAATATGGGAGAACCTTCCGCATCGCCCCGTGTACCGGTTCCATACCGATTCTGAAACTTGGGCAATACAAATGGGTTCATAAATTCCATGCTGCTTGAGAAAGTAGCCGACAGTTTTCCTATCTGTCCCCGCTTGGTAGTCACTACAATAGCGCCGTTGGCAGCGTTGCTGCCATACATTGCGGCTGCTGCCGCACCTGTCAGGAAAGAGATGCTTTCAATATCGTCGGGATTAATATCCGCAATGGCTTCCGTAGCACCTTTGGAGTCAAATTCAGTACCGCCTCCACCGCCGAAGTTATACATCGGAATACCGTCAATGACGTATAGCGCATTACTGCTCTGCTCGATAGACTTTGTACCACGCATCACCACTTTACTGGCACCTCCCACACCGGAAGAAGAAGCATTAATGACAACGCCGGCAGCCTTTCCGCTCAAACTGTTGATAAAGTTGGCGTCTTTTATTTCCGGCATCTTGTCTGCTCCGATTTGCTGGACGTTGTAGCTCAATGCTTTTTGCTCGCGTTTGATGCCGAGAGCAGTTACTACAACTTCCGATAGCTGTTGCGTATCGGCTGTCAGTTGAATGCGGTAATTATTCTGGTTGGTGACTTTAATGCTTCCTGAAGTATAACCGATATAAGTAAATGTCAGTGTATTTCCGGTGGAAGCTTCGATCAGGAAGTTCCCGTCGATGTCTGTGAGATCCGGCGGCAGTGCCTTCCACTTTGATGTTCACTCCGATCAAGGGATCATTGTTTTCATCAACTACCTTACCGGTGATCTTTTTGGTCGGGTTACTTTCTTTCTTTTGTTCCGGAATAATCATGATATATTTCTCTTTCAGTTGATAGGTGAAACCTGTACCTTTGAGAATTTGAGCGAGCGCATTTTCCAACGAAGCCACCTCTATATTGAGGGTGATGGCCGGTTTGTTTTTCAGTTGGGAATCGTTGTAGCCTACGGACATGCCGGATTGTCTTTCAACTTCTTTCAGTGCTTCAATCACAGATATACTATTCTTTTTAATAGTGATTTTAGCGCCATTTTGTGCAAGGGAAACTGTTGTGGCGAGCATCAAACAGAAAAAAAGCATAAAACTTCTTCCCTTTGTCTTCTTGTCTACTATAAATTTATAAATTTGTAGCATTTTCTTAGTATTAGGTTATTGACTAAATTATTTCGAGGTAATTTGTAGAGTAAACTCTAATATTGGGAATTCAGATTTCATATCCGGGACGGAGTGAGGCCTCTGTTCCGGGTATTTTTTTGCATGGCATATAAGGTTAAAAAGTTATATTCTTGTCAGATAGCACTTGTCTTCTACTATTCTATAGTCCATTTGTCCGACCACGTTCACGATGATTTCCATCACTTCTTCGAGTGGTGCGTTGTCCTTGAAACGAAAACTGAACCTGTCGTTTTTGAGGTTCTTGATACTATATACAAAGGCATAAGGATATTTTCGCTCCAATACGTTGATGATGTCCGTCAGCGTCATCTTTTGCAGAACCAGTTCTCCGCGTTGCCAGGCTGTCACATCGTCCATATCCGGATTGGAGAGATCATATTTCTTATTGTTTCTGTTATAGGCAAACTGTTCGTTGGGATGGAGAATGACACTTGTTGTCAGATTGTTATAATCTACACGGATACTGCCTGAAATGAGGGTCGTTGCTATTTCCTGGCTTTCAGGGTAGGCAGATACATTAAATTCCGTACCTAAAGCAGTAATCTGTAAATCATTGGATTTCACGATAAACGGACGTTTCTTGTCCGGCTTAACCTTGAAGTTGGCTTCGCCTAACAGGAATACACTACGACTATCTCCGGTAAACTCCTGCGGATATAAAAGTGTACTTTTCGAGTTGAGTTGCACTTTTGTTCCGTCGGGCAGCGTCAAACTTCTCATTTCTGCTATCGGAATATATTGCTGTAACAAGTCGGTTTCCGCTTTTGTGCCTACAGTCGATAGATAGACCGAAGAGGCAAGCAGGAGGAATAAGATAGCGGCTGCGGATTGCCATATATGTATTGGGCGAATTCTTCTCTCTTTGGGTACGGTTGGAATACCTTCCTGTTTTTTCAGGCGCTCGTAAGACTTCTGCATTCCTTTCACGTTTTTTTGCCGTTGCGCTTTGTTCCATAGCTCTCTCAAAGCATCTTCTTTCTGGGATGCATGATCCTCATCTACCAGCCATTGATAGAATTCATTTTGGGTAGCTTCCGGATAGTTATTGCCGGTAAATAATATCAGTATTTTCTGAAAAAAGTTCCTCATTTGCGCTGTTCTTTTTAGTGGTTACACTATTAGCACAATCGAAAATGGGGGATTACTTAAAAGAAACACAAGAAAAATGCAATAAAAATAGTTTTTTTTATTTCGAGCAGGGTCAGATAGATTTGGTGTTCCACAGTTCGTACGGAAATATTGAGTGCTTGTGCTATCTCCATATTACTCATATTGTTGATGCGGCTCATTTCAAAAACTTTTCTGCGGCGTTCGGGAAGGCGGTCGAGAATTAGGCGGATGATTAATAGTGCTTCTTTATAATAGATAGGGTCGAGAGTATCTTCGGATTTTAGTAAGTCTTCGATTAGATATTTCTGCGATAATTGTTCCTGATAGGATTGTTCCAGTCTTTTGCGTTTGATGAAATTGAAAGTTGTGTTTTTAGTCATGTCGTAGATATACTGGCCTATGTCTTTGTTTTCCAGCCAGACCTCCGGTTGTGTCCATAATTTAGCGAACACATCCTGAATGATATCTTCTGCGTCCTCTTCAGATTTGAGCAAGTTTATAGCGAAATATTTAACAGCGGAATAGTGCGTGGTAAATATAATTTCGAATTGGCGGGCTAGATGAATAGGGTCTTGGTTTTGGCTCATAGGTTTATCAGGTCTGTTGGTATGAGACAAATGTATGTAAATAATTCAACAATACTAAGAAGCCAAGATTAGTATGCGAAAAAGGAAACTAAAAAAACGACTTCAAGTTCTGTGTTTTTATGAACTCTTAACTGTGAAAAGGAAAAAAATAGTGACGCTATCCAGTAGGGATGGCGTCACTATTCGAGTGAGATGGTGACGGTATACCAATGTGATACCGTCACTATTTTTAGATATGTATTTTACCAGTTTCTTTTCACTGTGCGGTAACCGTAGCCGATAATTACAAGAAAACAGATGAACGGAAGAATAAATGAAACATTGACAGCCGGTAACCACGCTATTTGTTCCAAATCAATGATGCTTGCCTGTAGCGGTGGAAGAACAGAACCTCCCAGGATAGCCATAATAAGGCCGGCAGCTCCGAACTTCGCATCATCTCCCATACCTTTCAAGGCAATACCGTAGATGGTAGGGAACATCAATGACATACAAGCCGATACTGCTACCAGACAATACATTCCGAAGATATTTTGAAGGAAGATTACACCTAAAGTGAAAATACCTCCAAAGATAGCAAGAATCATCAGCAATTTACCCGCATTGAGATAGCGCAGAATGAACGTACAGATAAAACGGCTAATACAGAATATCACCATTGCTATGATATTATATTGTTGAGATAGTACTTCCGCACTTTTCTCGTCCATACCTTGTGACATGAACAAGCGTGTTCCATACTGAATGATGAAAGTCCAGCACATAATTTGTGCACCTACATAGAAAAATTGGGCAATCACACCTTCACGATAACGCGTTTGGGTGAAAATACGTTTCAGTGTAGGGAAGAAGTCTATTCTATGATTCTGATCTCCATTCTTAGGCATCTTGACGAATCGTATCAGAAGCAACATGGCTACGATAATCAGTCCGATAATGAGATAAGGAGCAATCAGGACGCTAAGGTCGCTTTCTTTGATTGCTTGAAATTCGCTGTCGTTAAGCAATGCGCGGTCTTCGGTACACATCGGATGCAATTTCGCTTGAATGAACTGCATGGCTACATACATTCCGAGAAGTGACCCCATCGGGTTGAAAGACTGTGCAAGGTTCAATCGCCGGGTAGCTGTTTCTTCCGTTCCCATGGAAAGAATATACGGATTACAGCTTGTTTCGAGGAAAGATAATCCGCAGGTCAGAATAAAATAAGCAATCAGAAACGGATAGTACTCACCCGTCATTTTGGCGGGGAAGAATAAGAAGGCTCCGAAAGCATACATACCCAGTCCTAACAAAACACCTGCTTTGTAGGAATATTTGCGGATGAAGATGGCAGCCGGGAAAGCCATTGCAAAGTAGCCTCCATAGAAGGCAACCTGTACCAATGCCCCGTCGGTGGCACTCATCCGGAAGATTTTAGAGAATGCCTTTACCATCGGATTGGTAATGTCATTGGCAAATCCCCATAACGCAAAACAGGAGGTAATGAGAATAAAAGGTATAAGATAACTGATGCCATCTTTCGAAATGATGGACTGCTTGGTGTGTTTCATGGTTGTTTCTGGTATTTTTTTAAGTATTATACAAATGGAACATTCTTTCCATCGGTTTCCATTTCTCTGCGGAACTCATTCCGGGTGCGGCTTGTTGGAAGATAGCCATATATTCTTCCCACTCTTGTTGGCGGGGAAGGGTGTTCAGGCGTTCCATTGCCGTGTCCCAGTCAAAATCAAGGGGAGTTTCGACGATCATAAACAGTCGGGTTCCCAGGATATAAATTTCCATTTCCAGGATGCCAACTTCCCGGATACCGGCAAGAATTTCCGGCCATGCTTCCGCCTGGCTATGTCTTTTCCGATATTCGGCGATTAGTTCCGGAGAATCGCGTAAATCAAGGGTTTGGCAATATCGTTTGACGGGAACGTCATAAGATTGAACCTGATAACCGGTTTTAGATGTTTCCATATACTTTTATTTTTTAGGATAATATACTTGTGGTGTAACGCTGCGAGTGACAATTTCCCGCAATTCACGAAGATCGGCAATTTCTCCTTTAGCCATTGCCTGCGTCAGGATGTTTCCCATTGCAGTGGCTTCCACCGGACCTGCATAAACAGGAATACCGAGTTCGTCAGCTGTCAGTTGGTTGAGCAACTTATTTTGTGATCCTCCTCCGATGATATTTAACTGACGGATTGGAGCGGGGAGGCAACGGTTGAGCTGTTCCACAGCCAGCCGATATCTGAAAGCTAATGACTGGAGCACACATCGTACAGTCTCTGCCTTGTTTTGGGGAATTTGCAAAGCATGATTCCGGCAATAATGAATAAGCGCGTTCTTCATATTTTCTGGATTCATGAATATGGTGTCGTCTACAGGGATGATTGTATCAATCTCGGCTTCGGCTGCTTGCGGGATGATTATATCATAATCTTGTTCCTCGCCACACGCTTTCCACTCGCTCATCAAGCGTTGCAGAATCCATAATCCTGTTATATTCTGGAGGAAACGGATTTTGCCGTCTACACCTCCTTCATTGGTGAATTGAGCTTTTCTTGCTTCTTCCGTTAATATGGGTTCGTCCACTTCAACTCCCAGTAACGACCAAGTGCCGGAACTAAGGAAAGCGATAGGACTTTCTGCAGCAGGAACAGCAGCTACGGCACTGGCTGTATCATGTGAACCTACGGCAATAACGTCTACGGCACCCAGTCCGGTTTCGCGTGCAATATCCTCTTTCAGAGTGCCTCTGATTGTTCCGGGAAGAATGATTTTACCGAACAGATGTTCGGGAAGACCTAAGCTATGTATGGTATCGAATGACCAGTTGCGTGATTTGGCGTTGAGTAATTCAGAGGTGGAGGCGATACAATATTCATTATTGGCTACCCCTGTCAGGAAATAACTGAAGAGATCGGGCATGAATAAAAGTTGCCGGGCAACTTCCAACTGTGCATCTTGATTTTGCTTCATGCTGTAAAGTTGAAACAGCGTATTGATAGGCATCACCTGAATACCGGTTTCGGCATAATGTCGATGTTCATCCATGCACTTGAATACTTCTGCCGGCATTCCCTCTGTTCTTGCATCCCGGTAACAGACTGGATTTCCTAATAGGTTTCCATGTTTGTCAATCAGTCCGAAATCCACTCCCCAAGTGTCAATACCAATACCTTTTACGGCATATCCTTTTTGTGCAGCCAGTTTTAGTCCGGTTTTCATATCTTCGAACAGAGCCGGGAAGTCCCAGTAAATATGATTGCCTAGTTTGACCTGCCGGTTGGAGAAGCGGTATATCTCTTCCAATTCCAGCCTGCCGTTAAGAAGAAAGCCGACGATGATTCGCCCGCTGCCGCCTCCGAAGTCTGCTGCTAAATAAGTGTGTTTGATGGTATCTTTCATGGTAATATGCCTGGATATTAGTTGGTTTTCTTTCCTAATACGTAGATTTCCAGGTCTTCAATTTCTGCCGGTGTGAGCACTGAATAATCACCGCCGGATTGAACAATGATGCGACAAGCCATTTCGAAAAAAGTAGCCCGTTCATATACTTGGTCGAAGTCTTTTCCGCACACCACTTGTCCGTGGTTGGTCAGTAAAACCGAGTTATGCTTTTGCATGGCTTCTACCACGGCTTTCGCCAGTTCCGGTGAGCCGGGACGATAATACGGAATCACAGGTATTTCTGAACCTACATGGCAAGGAATTTCTGCTGTTACGTTGAAATTTGCCGGCTTGTTCTTCATGCAGGAGACAGCGGTGGCATATTCCGATTGGAAATGGAGAACGACATTGACGTCCGGACGTTCACGGAGAATACCCAAATGGAATGTACTTTCCATAGAGGGTTTTACACCATTGGCAGGAATGCCGCTGGCAATATGGCAGATTGAAACCTTTTCTTTGCCAAGTGTGGGAACCCAGGAACCCGTACCGGAAATCAATGCTTCTTCGCCGATTCTCCAGGAAAGGTTACCGCTGCTGCAAAGCATTAACTTTGCATCCCCGTAACGATGTGCTTGTGCAATGAACTGTTCAATATGTTCGTTAGTAATCATAGTCTTACTTATTTAAGTCGCTGTAGGGGGCGGGGCTATCCCGACATTTGTTATGTGTCGGGTGGGGGACCCCGTCCCTACGAACGGCAAAGTTAAAATATTTATTTATACAGGACGAAAAAAACTTGTTTATTTATAAATAGGACCATAAGTTGCACAAGCTCTGTAATCTGATCCTTCTTTGTCCATGCCGAAAGCATTCCAGGCAGCCGGGCGGAACATCTGATCTTCTTCTACATTGTGCATGCATACCGGGATGCGGAGCATGGAAGCAAGAGTGATTAAGTCCTGGCCGATGTGTCCATAGCTGATGGCGCCATGATTGGCTCCCCAGTTATTCATGACTGAATATACGTCTTTGAAAGCCGGTTTATCACACAAACGGGGCACAAACCAGGTGGTAGGCCATGTCGGGTCTGTACGCATATTGAGTTTCTGATGGATTTCCGGATCAATTTCCACTGTCCAACCTTCTGCGATTTGCAGGACAGGGCCTAAGCCTTTAATCAGGTTGAGGCGCATCATGGTAACAGGCATTCCGCCTTTTGACAGGAAGTTGGACGAGAAGCCACCCCCACGGAAGTAGTCACGGTCTGCCGGATACCAGGTCGTTGCTTTGAGACAGTTCTCTACATCAGCGTCCGTCAGGTTCCATGGTTCTTTCATAACCGGATTGCCTGCTGCGTCTAATGATTGGCCGGAACCGTCGAGAGTCGTTGCACCGGAATTGATAAGATGGATGATACCGTTTGCTGCCAATCCGCTCAACTCTTTGCCGGTTACACGTTTCACGGCTTCAGGACTCCAGTAAGTACGTACGTCGGAGAATATTTGTGCACGGTTGGTCAATAGATGTCCGAACAACATGGCTACACCGTTGCAGGCATCATTTTCGGTAGCTACCACAAATGCTTCACGGATACCATTCCAGTCAAAAGAGGTATTGAGTAAAGCTTCCGGATAGTCACCGTTAGGATAGAAGTCTGTCCATTGGCGTTGTCCTTGGAAACCGGCTGCAATGGCATTATGTCCCAAGGCCTCTTCCTTGAATCCCATTTCTTTCAATTTGGGATTTCCGGTCATCAAGTCGCGCATGATAATCGTCATCTTTACAATGAATTCCCAATCAGCATCTTTCTGTTCACGGGTTTTACGTTTTTCAGGACGGTTCTTGAAGTCTTCACCTTCGTTTGTCTTGCAATTTTTTTCAGTCCAGGCCATGGCTTTGGCGTATTCTTCGTGGTCATAGATGCCTTCGTCCATTCGACGGATGATTTCTGTGAGGTCTATTGACTCATTACGCATTCCCAAATACTCTTGGAAGAAATCAGGATTAACGATAGAACCGGCGATACCCATAGATACACTACCCATTGACAGGTAAGATTTGCCTCTCATCGTAGCTACTGCCTGTGCAGCGCGTGCAAAACGAAGAATCTTTTCCGATACATCTTCAGGGATTGTATTATCGTCCAGATCTTGAACGTCGCGTCCGTAGATACCGAATGCGGGAAGGCCTTTTTGTGCGTGTCCGGCAAGTACGGCAGCAAGGTATACAGCTCCCGGACGTTCTGTGCCGTTGAATCCCCAGACAGCTTTCGGATAATGCGGGTTCATATCCATCGTTTCAGCACCATAGCACCAGCAAGAAGTGACGGTAATGGTAGAGCCGACCCCTTCTCTTTCAAACTTTTCCGCACAAGCGGCACTTTCGGCTACGCGTCCGATCGTGCTATCGGCTATAACACATTCTACCGGACTGCCATCACCGTTTTTCAGGTTGCTGCTGATTAACTCGGCTACTGCTTTTGCTAAATTCATTGTTTTCTCTTCAAGGCTTTCGCGAACGCCACCCTGGCGACCATCGATTGTGGGACGAATCCCGATTTTCGGATACTTTTTCATGGTTTCTATCTATTAAAGGATTAATTAATATCTGTGCTGAACTGTGCTGATGTCTTCGCAAAAAAAAAATTAAAGTGACTTTCGAAGCCTTACTTCCGTTGGTAAGAACTTCTGAACCGGTACATTATTAAGAACGAAATTGGCCGCTTCGTTTCCCATCATTTCCCAATCAATACTCAATGAGGTTATTCCTTCGTCAATCACTTCGTAGGAAGGAATATCATTATACGCTAACAGACCGAAATCTTTTCCGCATTTCAGCCCTTCCAATCTTCCTTGTTTCACCACTTTTACTACATCTTGTTGCTTGATGGCGATATAGGCAACTCCCTTACGTACGATCAGATTCTCAATATCCTCCTGTATTTCACAGAGGAATCCTTGCTCCTGACAGAAACGGGTAAAATACACCTTACTGCTTTGGGGATGTTTCAGGCTTTTGGGAAACAAAAAAACGAGCTGGTGATAGTTCTTCAATCTTTCCTTGAGCAGATTCAATGCCTGATAGAAAGATTCATCAAAATCCTGGCAGATATATGAATACTTTTCTTTTTCAAATTTGCCGAAATCGAGAAGTAATAATCTTGAAGGATTAATTTTATTAAGAACAGTGCTGAATTTCTCGTTATCGAAATTCATCACGATGTATTTGTTGTATTTTCCGATAGATTCCCGGAGGATCGTATTGAACAATCGTTCGTTGTATTGATGAAACAATAAGTCCACCTTATAGTTAATGGGCAGATGTCTGACGAAACTATTGTATAAAGCTTCTTTGAAAGGAGTATATTGGTCGAGCAGTAGTAAGACATTGGTCACCTGGCTCGTCACATAATAGCCCTTGCCGGGAGTGGAGTCGATCAGTCCTCGTTCGCGTAAATCAAGGAAAGCCTTGAAAACGGTGTCGCGTGATACTCCGTATTGAGCACTCAACTGATTGATGGAAGGCAAAGAATCTCCTTCAAGAAATTCTTTTCTGGAAATCGCCTGGCTAAGTGCGTCCGCTAGTTGCGTAACCTTGCTTGCCTGTTGTCCGAATGTTGCCTTTTTATCAATTCGTTTCATATTCGAAAAATAAATAACACTATGCTGAACTATGCTGATGCAAAGAAAGGCATTTTATTCTGAACGGAATAAATAATTTGATATGTTTTATAGCAGAAAACAATAAAAAAATCCCCTCCGGCGGACCGGAGAGGATTTATAGCTTTTCCTGATTTCTTGTTCGGAATCTGCTGAAATTTATTCAGCAGCAGCTTCTGTTGCAGGAGCTTCTTCAGCCGGAGCTGCGGCAGCTTCTTCTGCAGGTGCTTCAGCAGCAGCTTTTTCAGCAGCTTCAGCAGCTTTCT
>OKTT01001019.1_pt1 | contig 13374 bp, 9 predicted proteins | sample 1606121 | NCBI WGS metagenome assembly OKTT01 (sample SAMEA3879516, study PRJEB24766) | human gut metagenome | biome: human-associated habitat; feature: feces | place: USA | collected 1985/1987
CTAATATGATCCTCTCACTCGGGATCATCTGTCTGATCATCGCTGGTATCTTAGCCTTGGTCAATGTAGCGACCAGAGACACCATCGCACAGGCCGAGACGAAAGCTAAGGTCGAAGCGATCAAAGAGATCGTCCCAGCCTTTGACAATAATCCTTACGAAGAGCAAGACACTGTCGCACTCGAGAGCGAGCCTCGTCCACTCATCGTTTATCCCGCCATGCAGGGCGGTCAGCCCGTCGGCTATGCCATCGAGACCTATACCGATGCCGGCTTTGCTGGTCACATAGATATCATGGTAGGCTTTGATATGCAGAGCCAGATCGTCGGCTTCAAGGTGCTCAAGCACGAGGAGACGCCAGGACTAGGTGCTAAGATACAAGAGTGGTTCACCTCTCCCGCTCCGAATGCTGATCTCATCCGTGACGTGCGCGGATTAGATATGAGCCAAGCTTCGCCACTCAAGGTCTCTAAGGACGGCGGTAAGGTCGATGCCATCACCGCAGCGACCATCTCCAGTAGAGCCTTCATCGATGCCATCGAGCGAGCTTACCGAGTCTATCAGAGCGTTGTCGGCGAGGGCGGCCCCACGGCACAGCCCACCGAGAGCAACTGTTCGCTCCCCGAGCGAGAGGTCATCGACAGCCTCTTCAACACGCTGCTCCCCGCTTATCGCCTTGTGAACAAGGAGAAGACCGGCACCGCTGACGACGGCACTCCTTGGCTGATCCAGAGCTACGGCACCAACGATATGAGTGAGACGATAGGTCTACTCGTTGTCACCACCAGTGATGACGACTACGAGGGGCGTTGTCTCCCTATGCTCGTCTGCTTTGACAATAGCGGCGCACTCACAGCCTTTGCCATAGCTGATGTCAATGCCACGGGCAAGCTCATCTCCATCAGTGAAAATTACGGAGGCAACCAAGACCCCGCTACCACCAAGCCCTCGAAGAAGTCCCTTATCGGCAAGAAGGTCACACCCGCTAGCCTCAAGCTACGTGAAGATGGCGGATCTATAGACGCTGTCTCAGGCTCTACGGTTTCTTCGCGCGCTATCCTACAGGGCATCGCCCGTGCGCAGCGCATCTTTGTAGAGGCTTCTGCCAACGAATCAACTAAGTAATGCACCGCCATGAATAAGTATATCAAGACAATTACCAATGGTATCATTACGGAGAACCCCACCTTCGTGCTTCTCCTCGGTATGTGTCCTACCTTGGCGACCACCACGTCGGCCATCAACGGACTCAGCATGGGACTAGCCACCACCTTTGTGCTTATCTGCTCCAATGTGATGATCTCCCTTCTGAAGCGACTCATACCCGATGCGGTACGTATCCCCGCCTTTATCGTTGTGATCGCAGGCTTTGTGACCGTACTACAGATGATTATCAAGGCATACCTACCAGCACTCGATCAGAGTCTCGGCATCTTCATCCCGCTGATCGTGGTCAACTGTATTGTCCTCGGACGTGCCGAGTCCACCGCCTCTAAGAGTAGCGTCGGCATATCCTTCTTCGACGGTGTCGGTATCGGACTAGGCTTCACCATCGGACTAACGCTCCTAGGCATCGTACGCGAGATGCTCGGAGGCGGTTCATTCTTTGGTCTGACCGCTTATCCCAACGACTTCTCCGCACTACTCTTCGTGCTGCCTCCAGGAGCCTTCATCGCTCTAGGACTACTCATCGGTATCTATCACGCTATCACTAAGAAGCAATAGATCAAGATCTATGAGATGCAAAGGCTAACCCGTAGCCACTGCTAACCACACAGACACTTACTACTATGAAATTTCTTATCATATTCATCGTTGCTGTCTTTGTCAACAACGTAGTCCTCTCCCAGTTCCTCGGCATATGCCCCTTCTTAGGAGTCTCTAAGAAAGTCTCTACCGCCACGGGCATGGGAGCAGCCGTCACCTTTGTCTTGCTTCTAGCGACGATGGTCACCTGGCTCGTACAGACCTATATACTGGTTCCTCTAGGACTCGAATTCCTACAAACCATCGCTTTCATCCTTGTCATCGCCACGCTCGTGCAGATGATTGAGATGATCATTAAGAAGATCTCCCCCGCGCTCTATCAGGCGCTCGGTGTCTTCCTCCCGCTGATCACGACGAACTGCTGTGTACTCGGTGTCGCCATCCTCGTTATCCAGAAGGAGTTCACCTACGCTGAGTCGCTTATGTACGCCGTTTCCATCGGTATCGGCTTCCTCCTCGCTATGGTCATCTTCGCCGGTATCCGCGAGCAGCTCGCCAAGACCGGCAGCACGCCTCGGGCTATGAAGGGCACTCCCATCGCCCTCATCACCGCAGGCATCCTAGCGATGGCCTTCATGGGCTTCTCAGGTCTAGCCAGTCTCTAATATCTAACTTCTAGTATCTAACTTCTAGTATCTAACCCGATAGCCACGTGGGAAATTGAAAAATTCCTACGTGGCTATTTTTTATTCTCCACGTAGGCGAGAATCATTTCCTCGGAAGTTTCATTTGATTCCTCCGAAGTTTCATTTCGTCTCTACGTGGAGAATATTTTATCTCCACGTGGAGAATCGAAAATATCCACCTGAAGACCATTCGCTGAGGTGGCGAAGTGTGATGACAAGCGTCCAGTGATGAAATATTGTTGCTGAGAGAGGAGTTACTTGGTAAGATTTGTATATCTTTGCGGTAGGTACATTTTCATCACCCATCATCTAACGAATCTATTATTGACATGTCACAAGACAAGACTATACGCTGCCTGGTCATCGGATCAGGGCCTGCTGGATATACAGCTGCTATTTACGCTTCACGGGCTAATCTCTCCCCCATACTCTATCAGGGACTACAACCTGGAGGACAGCTCACTACGACCACTGAAGTGGAGAATTTCCCCGGCTTCCCCGAGGGCATCACGGGTCCTCAGCTCCTCGAGCAGATGCGCCAGCAAGCAGAGCGTTTTGGCACAGACATACGCTCAGGCGAAGTCACACGCATAGACCTATCGGCGCGCCCCTTCAAGGTTGAGATCGACGGCTCTACAGAGCTGACAGCTCATTCCGTCATCATCGCCACGGGTGCTCGCGCTAAGTATCTCGGGCTAGATGACGAAAAGAAGTATGCCGGCATGGGTGTCTCGGCATGCGCTACGTGCGACGGCTTTTTCTATCGCAAGAAGCGTGTAGCCGTCGTAGGTGGTGGCGACACAGCTTGTGAGGAGGCGCTCTACCTAGCAGGCATTGCAGAGCATGTTTACCTGATCGTGCGCAAGGATCATCTGCGCGCCTCTAAGGTAATGCAGGAGAGACTCTTCGCACGGGAAAACATTGAAGTGCTCTTCGAGCACAATACGGTCGGACTCTTTGGCGACAACGGCGTGGAGGGTGCCCACCTTGTGTATAAGAAGGGGACACCCGAAGAGGCTAAGCGTGATATAGCAATCGACGGTTTCTTCCTAGCTATCGGACATAAGCCCAATACCGACTTCCTTGCAGGGCAGCTGGAGCTCGATGCGGCAGGCTATATCGTAACCCGAGAGGGTAGACCGCTCACCAGTGTCGATGGCGTTTTTGCTGCTGGCGACGTCGCTGATCCACGCTACCGACAGGCTATCACCTCTGCCGGTACTGGCTGCCGCGCTGCGCTCGAGGTAGAGAAGTATCTCCTCGAGAAGGGTCTGTAATGCTACACCAGCGAAGCTCATCGTTCTAACTAAAAATCATCTAACACAATCGATATGGATATGAATAAGCAGTGGACCTTTTGGGCAGCCTTGGTACTGGCTATCGCCTTTGTCCTAGGCATTTGGATCGCAGGCTCGACTTACCTATCGGTGCGCAAGCAGCGTATCGTCTCGGTTACGGGCAATGCAGAGCAAGACTTCGAGAGTGATCTGATCGTGTGGAGTGCTTCCTTCCGCGTGCAGCGTGCTACGCTGAGCGAGGCCTACACGGAGATAGAGCGTGAGCGCACGGTCGTACAGGATTACCTCCAGCGGTCTGGCTTGAAGCCTGACGGCTACTCCTTCGGGAGCCTAGATGTATCGCAAAACTACAGCAGTGGCTACGATACGCATGGCAACTATCAGCAGGTACCCAACGGTTATGTTCTCACGCAGAGCGTGACCATAACGAGTGGCGACCTAGATGGTGTCGAGGAGCTCTCCAAGAGTATCTCCTCGCTCATCTCGCAGGGGGTGGAGATAACGAGCCAAGCGCCCGCCTACTACTACACGAACCTCGACGACCTCAAGCATCAGATGCTACGTCAAGCCTCTGAGGATGCACTAGACCGTGCCGAGGAGATCGCCTCAGGAAGCCGTGGTAAGGTGGGCAAGCTACAGAATGCCTCGATGGGCGTCTTCCAGATCGTTGGCAAAAACGCTGGTGAAGACTACTCGTGGGGTGGCGCTTTCAACACCTCCTCACGCCAGAAGACGATCTCCGTAACTGTCCGCGCTACCTACGCGCTGCGCTAGGAGCATAGAGAGATAAAAGGATAACAGCATAGGCGCAGTTTGTTGGGGCGCTCGTTGTTGACAAAACAGAAATATCCCGTTGTAAGGGCACATAATTCGTGCACCCCTACAACGGGATATTCGCGTTTGCAGTGACATTTAGACTACACGTCGCTAGACCTCAGCTCTTTGAGCATTCTTATGGTAAGACTTGAGCTGTCGGGCGGTATGGCTAGATATATCGTCGCACGTCACTATTTAGTACCTTTGCCAGCGGTTGATGCATCATCACAAGCCAGCTCGCGTTATTATTGCTCATGTCTAGCTCTGTCATAGTCCCTCGCTCGCTCTTGCGACTGCTCCTCCTACTCTGCGTGGGTGTGGCGGTCGTGTCGTGTGCGACGCAAGTGCGACGTACTGAGCCGCCTGCAGCTACACCGTCACAGACAGAGTCGCTAGACACGATCGTAGCAGACCTATCGGCAGATACGACCCGCCAGCAGGATACCCTACCCTCACCCCTAGCTAGAGACTCTGTGGCAACGACCGTCGACAGCCTCGCCATCAAGGCGGATACGACGCTGACGCCTACCGCTATAGATACGTTGGCTAGTGACGCAGAGACACCTGTCGCAGAGAGCGACTCGGTAGAGCTTTTTAGGCTAGAGGCGCCTGTGACCTTTTCGGCAGAGGATTCGCTCGTCATGACGGGCGATAATATGATGTACTTCTTCGGTCCGAGCGAAGTCAAGTACCAGACGATGAGCATCGAGGCGAACTACCTCAAGATCGTCTCCGATAGCTCTGAGGTCTATGCTCAGTATGTCCTGGATAGTCTAGGGCAGCCGACGGCTAAGCCAAAGTTTGCCGATGGGGATCAGAAGTTTGAGAGTACGACGATGAAGTACAACTTCAAGACGGGGCAAGGCTTCATCACGGACGTGACAACCCAACAGGGCGAAGGCTATCTGACAGCTACGCAGACGAAGCGTCTCAAAGACAATACGATGTACCTCAAGGATGGTCGCTACACTACTTGCGACCAGCACGAGCATCCGCACTTTTACATCAACCTGACTCGTGCCAAGGCTAAGCCTGAGGACAAGATCGTTACGGGGCCTGTCTACCTAGTCATGGCTGACGTGCCGCTCTACTTCATCGGATTACCGTTTGCCTTCTTCCCCTTCAATGAGAAGCAGACTTCGGGCATCATCATGCCGAGCTACGGTATCGACCAGACACGAGGGCTCTACCTGACGCATGGTGGCCTTTATCTCAATCTGAACGACTACTGGGATCTGACGCTCACGGGCGATGTCTATACAAACGGCTCCTGGGCGCTCAATGCTTCATCAAACTATCGCAAGCGCTATAAGTACAACGGTAGCGTGCAGGCGGGATACATATCGACGGTCCAGGGAGACAAGGATATCCCCTCGACCTACAGTCGATCGCAGGATATATCGCTTAGGTGGACTCACTCACAAGACCCCAAAGCAGATCCGCTACGCAACTTCTCGGCATCGGTCAACTTCTCGACCAGTAGTTACAATCACAACGCCACCCAGGCGGTCTACGACCATCAGCGGCGTGCCGAGAATACTAAGGGCTCTAGCATTAGCTACCGCCGGAGCTTTGCGAGCATACCACTCTCACTAACGGGAGCCTTCAACATTGATCAGCGCTCACGCGACTCGACCATCAGTGTGACCCTGCCGAACCTCTCGCTCTCGCTCTCGACGATCTACCCCTTCAAGCGAAAGAACCGCGTCGGCAAGGAGCGTTGGTACGAGAAGATCTCGCTCAGCTACAACGGCTCGCTACGTAATAGTATCACTACCAAGGAGAATCTGATCCTCAAGAGCAATCTGCTGAAAGATTGGCGCAACGGTATGCAGCACTCGATACCTATCTCCGCCTCTTTTGACCTCTTTAACTACATCAAGATCTCTCCCTCGATTAACTATACTGCCTACTGGTACACCTCACGTCTGGAGAAGCAGTGGGACGATGCGACGCAGAAAATCGTCAATGCGGATACGACTTACGGGTTCTACCACTTGAACAACTTCAGCGCATCGCTCTCGATGAGTACGACGCTCTACGGTTTTTATAAGCCGTGGCAGAAGCTCTTCGGAGATCGTGTGCAGATGATCCGTCACCGTCTAGCGCCCTCGATATCGCTCTCGTACGCTCCAGACTTTGGTGATCCCTTCTGGGGCTATTATCGTGAGTTAGACTATGTCGATACGCTGGGGCAGGCACACAGCTTCGTCTACACTCCTTACGAGCAAGGTATCTTCGGATATCCTGGACGGGGTAAAACGGGGTCGATCAACTTCTCCTTTGACAATAATGTGGAGATGAAGTGGCGTCTGCCGAGTGACTCGACGGGCGTGGAAGATCAGTTTAAGAAGATCTCGCTCATCGATCAGTTTGGTCTCCGCTTCTCCTACAATATGGCTGCGGACTCCTTCCGATGGAGTAATCTCAGCACCAACATTGCAATAAGGCTCACGAAGACCTTCGTGCTACGTCTCTCTGCCTCTTTCGATCCTTACGAATGGAACTACTACACCGACCCGCAGGGCAACGTGAGGCCCTATCGTGTGGATAAGCTGAGGGTGCTGAATGGACATGGTATCGGATCCTTCCTAGGCACGGGTACGAGCTTTAACTATACCTTTACGCCGCAGACCTTTGAGAAGCTAGGCAAGTGGATCGGTGGGCTCTTTCATAAGAAAAAAGGGTCGTCTGGCACAGATGGTGGAGACTCTACATCGTCGACTGATCCCTCCTCGATGGGCGGTAGCCCTGGAGCAGATAGGATGGGCTTCGATAGATCGTCTGATGGCGGGCAGCGCAGTAGTTACAACGAGAAAGATAGTTGGGATCAAGACGGATACCTGCAGTTTAGCGTGCCGTGGAGCTTCTCCTTTAACTATAGTGTCAATGTGGCACAAGATAGGCAGAAGTTCAATACCCAGCGGCGAGAGTTTGAGTATATGTTTACCCAAAACCTCTCTTTCCGCGGGCAGCTACAGCCTACGCCAAACTGGAACTTCTCTTTTGATGCGAACTACAACTTCGACCTGAAGAAACTGACGGGTATGACGATCAATATCACGCGAGACCTGCACTGCTGGTCTCTGACGGCAAGCGTCATTCCAATAGGCGCCTACAAGTCGTACAACCTAGTGATCGGTGTCAACGCCTCCCTACTCCGTGACCTCAAGTGGGAGCAGCACAGCCTGCCCTCCTACGGTGGCAGTGGCTGGTACTAACCCGCTACACAACACAACAATTAGAACATAACGCTATGCATGCATTCGATACAGCTCCTCGACTACAGATACCTCCCGTGACGCTCAATCTGCTGATCATCAATCTGATCTGCTACATTGCTCAGCAGGTGCTACCACGTGTGGGGATCGATCTAACGGGACTCCTAGGGCTACACTACGTGACGGCTCAGGATTTCCACATCTGGCAGCCGGTGACCTATATGTTCCTCCATGGGAGCTTCACGCACCTCTTCTTCAATATGTTTGCGCTCTTTATGTTTGGCGTGACCATCGAGCGCACTTGGGGTGCTCAGCGCTTCCTGCTCTTCTACCTCGTCTGCGGACTGACCGCTGCGCTCTCGCAGGAGCTCGTCTGGGGCTTGACGACCGTCCGGGAGGTGGCCGGGTATGAGGTGATTGCCTTCCCCGACGGCACTCGTATGGCTACGGAGTTCTTTATCAATCAACTCCTCACGATAGGCGCTTCGGGAGCAGTCTTCGGACTCCTACTCGCCTTCGGCTGGCTCTACCCCAATGCTGCGATCTACCTCTTCTTCATCCCCATACCGATCAGAGCTAAGTTCTTTGTCATCGGCTACGGAGTGATCGAGCTCTTCCTCGGCGTAGCAAATCTACAGAGTGACGTAGCTCACTTCGCCCATCTAGGGGGTATGCTAGGTGGTCTGCTCCTCATACTATTATGGCGTAAGCAAGGCAAGCTGTACAATGCGTTTGGCGAAGCGTATAGATCCTGACAAACAAATCCTATGGAGCATCACGCTCCTACTGGTAATGTTTTGGCTGGTGGACTTTATCGTTCGTCAGCTCCCTGCTCCGCTACCCACGCAGTGGACACGCGGGGTCGTGGATCAGCTCTACCTCTCCTGCTCGCCTGATGCTCTGTGGCACCGACCCTGGACCATCGTCACCTATACGCTCCTACACAATAGTGGTCTGCACCTCCTGCTCAATCTACTGCTCCTATGGCTCTTTGGCGAGATGCTGCTACGCCTCAGCGGATGGCGACAGTTCGTCTGGAGCTATCTCGGGGGAGCAGTCGTAGGTGGAGGCGCCTTCGTCCTTTTTACCACGCTGCTACGTACTGGTGGGGTGCTTCTGCTGGGACTGCCGCTCGTGGGAGCCTCTGCGTCGGTCATTGCCCTCGTAGGCTATATGGTGGGGGCTGCTCCTCGTGAGGAGATGCCCTTACCCTTGATCGGCTCACTCCGTGTGTGGCAGGTAGGGCTATTCGTCTTCCTCCTGCTACTCCTAGCCTATGGTGGGTACAACGTAGGCGGACTGATCGCCCACCTCGCCGGTGGCCTGTGGGGCTGTGGCCTAGGACTGTACCAGCGTCGGCGCCAGCGCACTACTCGCCAGCAGGCGACCCTACAAGATGCTCAGACAGCTCGCTATCGCCAGCTCCTAGAGAAGGTGCAGCAGTCTGGCTACCAGAGCCTATCCGATGAAGAACGGAAGCAGCTCATCGATCACAACAATCAGTGGCTTGACTCGTCAGACCACAACTAATCATGCAGTCTCTATGGATAGCACAACGCCCACGCCCGTAGCTCCTAGCCAGAAGCATACGCAGCAACCCGCGAAGAGACGTACCCTCTGGGGTATAATCCGCGGCTTCTGGCACACTTTCGTCTCCTTTGGCAATCTGCTGCTCTTGCTGCTCTTCGTAGGAGCGCTGCTCAGTCGCTATATCTCGCCGACGACGATGACGCTCTTTGCTTATCTAGGCTTGTTCTTTCCCCTGCTCTTTGCACTGGTCGTACTGCAGGCGATCTATTGGTTTATCATCCGTGCCTGGAGTCGCGCCGTGATCAATACGGTGATGCTCCTCATCTCCCTCCCGACGCTCCTACTATACGCCCCGATACGAGTGCTTCAGACGCCCCCGATCGATCGTGAGAACTGGATCAAAGTGGTGAGTCTCAATGCCAACGCCTTTCAATTTGCCGAGCTAGGAGCACACGATCAGCACCCAGCCACCGATTACCTCGCCGAGAGCGATGCCGACATCATCTGTCTGCAGGAGGCGTGGCTCAGTGACAACGACTCGAAGTATATGTCTGAGCGTAGTCTGCACCACACCATGCAAGCGTATCCCTACTACAGCTCCGCTTATGCCGTCAAGGATCACGGCAGCCGCCTCATCGTACTCTCCAAGTACCCTATCCTATCGACACGTCCCATAGATCTGCACTCCAAGTTCAATGGAGGAGCGGTCTTTACGATCCTCGTTGGGGAGAAGAAGCTCGTCCTCTACAACCTTCATCTAGAGTCTTTTGGCTTTACAAAAGAGGAGCAGAAGCTTTACTTTCAGCTGGCGCAGGAAGGCAACCCCAAGGGCTTCACCCAAGCTGTCGGAGGGCGCTTCTCCCCGCCCTTCGTACGTCGGGCTAAGCAGGTCGAGCAGATCTATCAAGATGTCAACTACCAGGAGTCGCCCTACGTGCTAATCTGTGGAGACTTCAACGACACACCGATCTCCTACACGCACCATCGGCTTTCGACAGGGCTGCACGATGCGATTGCGACGACAGGGCGAGGGGTCAACTACAGTTACTACTTTAAGTCACTCATCGGTGTACGGATCGACCACATGCTCTACAGCGATCATATAGAGGCACGAGCAGCCTACGTAGACCGCACCGCAGAGATCTCAGATCACAAGCCGATCATCTGCTACTTCAAGCTGAAGTAGTAGAGCGATTGAGGAGGTCTTCAAGCTCATCTAGAGCGTTATGGTGCGTGCGTCTTGCCTTACGACTAGAACATATTGCCCAGCAGGGAGCACTCTCACATCTAGTGTAGTAGTGCCGTCTTGTGTAGTCCCCTGTGTGAGGATCTCGCCCGCTAGACTATATAGGCGATAGGTCTCGCCCGCGGTCGTGCCGTCGAGGATGAGCTGATTGCCACTCCTATATATTATAGGTGTTACTGCCGAGGGGCGCTCGCTTATAGAGGCAAACGATCGCTCATTGATAGAGCCAAAGTCTCGCCACACGTCACGGGCTTCATAATCTGCCCGAGCGCCTGTGGGGACGGTGAGCGTAGCCTGTCCCAGCGTCACACCCATAAAGGGATTATTTCCGAGGTCTGGTGGTGTCGTACTGGCTGAGGTGAAATTAGTTAGACCGACGCATAGCGCAAACGCCTCATTACCTATTCTCTCTACTTGCGCTCCTATCTGAATGCTCTTGAGAGCGGGGCATCCGTAGCACACGGCAGGGGGGATCTGCGTCAAGCTATTGGGGAAATAGACCTCTTCAAGCGCATCGCAGTAAGCCAAGAGCTGGCTGCCTAGACTGTCGGGCTGCTCGGGGAGTGTGATGGTGCGCAGGGTCGTGCAGTGACTGAAGGCTCCCTCACCAGCATAGCGCAGACTCTTCGGTAGCTCGATACTCTCGAAGCCAACACAGGCTCTGAAAGCTTCACGATCTATGACGCTGAGCTGCGCCGTCTGAGGCAGTGCTGTCAAGGCTTGACAGGCTCGAAAAGCTTCCGCCCCAATTGTGTCTAAGCTCGTGGGGAGCTGCACCTCTCGGAGCGCTGTGCAGTAAGCAAAGGTCTCAGCGGGTAGACTAGACAGGGCTGCCTGCATATCGACTCGCTCGAGGTTACTACATTGCGACCATACGCCTTCGCCAAGTTGCTGTACGGAAGCTGGTATAAGCACCTTGGTAAGTGCGAGGCACTCTTTGAAGCACCCTTTTCCGATCTTTTCGATGCCATCAGGGAGATCGGTTTCACCGAGAACTTTACAGCCGCTGAAAGCGAAGTCGCCGATCTGCTTGAGATCCTTGGGCAGGGGTACTGTCGTAAGTAGTGGATTTTGGCTAAAAGCATACGCCCCGATCTCCGTCACAGTATGGGGTAGTATCACACTGGTCAGGCTAGCACAGTTACAAAAAGCTCCATCGCCGATGCTTAGTAGCCCCTCGTCAGGTAGGTCGACCACAGTCAGAGCTGAGCAATCTCTGAAGGCATCCCGACCGATACTATCTACCGATGAGGGGATCTGTACTGAGACAAGCTTTTTGCAGAGACGGAAAGCTTGATGTCCGATCAGCTTAGTCCCCTCGCTGATTGTCACCTTGGAGAGGGTACGGCAGTAGTTAAAAGCGTTGTCCCCGATGGTGATGAGGCTTGCCGGCAGCTCTAGCTCGGTAAGCTTACCACAGTAACTGAATGCGGTACTCCCTAGCTCTTGTAACCCAGTACCAAACTGTATCGTAGTGAGCCCACCACACTTATAGAATGCTTTGAAGCCGATCCGCTGCAAACTGTTCGGAAAGGTAAGCTCCGTAAGCTTCGAGCAGTTCATAAAAGCCTCGTCGCCGATTTCCTCCAGTCCATTGGAGAAGGTTACAGCTGTGATATTTCGATTTCCTTGAAACGCCTTGTTTCCAATTTTCGTAACCGACTGAGGGATGATTATTTCGCCTGTTGCCTCGGGCCACGCAGTGAGTACACCCTGCTCGATCGTTTGTGCTGAGAGTAGCGTACTACTCATGGCGAAGAAGGATACAAAAAGGGATACAAACCCGATAAACCTTTGCTTGCTAGATAGTCTATCGGATAGATGAGATAGTTGATGCTGTTTCATACCTTGTTTGTGTGACGGGATCTGCTAGTGACACAAATGTACAAATTCTTCCTCGTATCTCAGAGCGATAGCCCTGACTGAGCAAACCCGACGTCGGCTCGTTACAATAATTTAGACCCGACTACAAATCGATATGGTGCCGTGTCGAGGAAAACTGATTTCCACGTGGATATTTCGAAATATCCAGGTGGAGAATTTTTATTTTCCACGTGGGGGAGAAAAAATTCTTCGGAGGAATCAAATGAAACTTCGGAGGAAATGAATGACGCCCACGTGGAAAATAAAAAATATCCACGTGGAGATTTGAGATTTTCCACGTGGATATTCGAGAAAGGAGGGAATCGGACAAATTTCCCCGTAAAGATATGTTATTAGAGATTAGAGGTTAGAAGTTAGAGATTAGGGGGGTGACGCACTAATCGTGCGCTCATCTACCTCTCTATGGAAGAAATCGAAAACACCTCGGTGGAGATCTCTGATTATCCAGTGAGGCGCAGAAAAACTCTTCGGACTTATGATTTCTTTCTTCCGAAGTTTCATTTCATTCTTCCGAACTTTTATTTCGGCCCTCCGTGGAGCTTAAATTCCTCCAATCTCACGAGTGCCCCGATGTAGGAACGCACGGATAGTGTTGAGTCGGAGGGCATCCATTTCCGTTGAAACCGACAGACGCTGTAACCTTTGACCCAACGGACGCCCTCCCGCTAGACACGACCGTTCGTCCCTACAAGTCGCTACACGTCAGCGTGTTGAGTCGTATTTCATAAGATTTGCGAAATTGAACCGCAGGGGTACGTTTTGTCAGTTCGTTTTTTATTTGTAATATCGCGCCTAGAAAGAAAAACCAACCGATACGTATTTGTCTGATCGCTATGGAAGGAAAAGAGACTAAAAAGAAAGCGGCAATAGTCCGAGAGAGCTTTAAGCTCTTTCTCGCACGGGGATACGATGCTGTCAGCTTTACAGATATTGAGCGCGCTGCTCAGGTCACTCGAGGTGCTATATTTCATCATTTCAGTGGCAAGG
>OKTT01001027.1_pt1 | contig 13256 bp, 13 predicted proteins | sample 1606121 | NCBI WGS metagenome assembly OKTT01 (sample SAMEA3879516, study PRJEB24766) | human gut metagenome | biome: human-associated habitat; feature: feces | place: USA | collected 1985/1987
TATTGAAATGCGGCTTAAAAACCCCTTCACTTATATAGGTACAAAAAATCGAAAAAACTCTCACCCAAAACGCAAAATTTTTCAAAAAAATTTGAGAGCCGCCAAAAAGCAGCTCTCAATGAGTGAATATTCGGTTATTCTCTCCGTCCGAAGCGGAAAACGGACAATCTTCCCGCCGCCACCAGCAGCACCGGCAGGGCGTAGGCGATGTACTGCGCCGCGCCGCCGTAGGCGATGAGCAGATTGTAGATGGCGTGGAGGGTGATGGCCGCGCCCAGCAGCCCACAGGTGCCTGCGATCTTCAGCCACGTCCGCTGCCATGTGTATGCAAGTCCGCCGCCCACGATCAAGCCGCAGAGGACGTGCATCGCGCCCGTGCCGAAGCCACGGAAGAAGATGAAGGAGAAGCGGTCCGCACCGTTTTGAATCAGATAGCACACATTTTCGAAGGTGGCGAAGGCGAGGGCGACCGTGATGGCGGCGGGCTTGATCTTATCCCCCTCCGGCTCGAATACCAGAAGATAGAACACCAGCGGCAGCAGCTTCATCATTTCCTCCACCACCGGCGCAATCTCCGCCGTGGCGGCAAGGGCGTCCGCCTGACATACCGCCGCGAGGAAGGTGTTGATATAGGCCGAAAGCAGGCACACCCCCATCCCGGCAATGCAGAACAGGAAGAAGCGAAGCTGCCGCCTGCCCATGCACAAAGCGGCCACCAGCAGCGGGGACACCATGCAGATAAAAATATTCTCGATGTAGGTCATGCAGCCACCGCCTTTCTCGTGGCGGGCAGCAGCCCCAGAATCGCAAGCGTCAGCAGCATATCGCACCAGAAGGTGGGGCTTGCCGGTGAGGTTTCCGGCCAGAAGCAGCCCACCGTCCAGAGCAGATACTCCGCGAACGCAAAGCACAGCACGCCGATGTGGAAGTACCGCATATTCCGCGCCGCGCCCGTCTGCGTTTTCACATAGACAAGCCCACGAATGGCGCAGAAGGAGAGCCACATCATCATGCCGCACCAGATCAGGTTGGAGAGAATATCCCCGAAGATGCAGTAGAACGCCAGCAGCGGCACGCCGAACGCAGGCGCGAGCCACGCCCTGCGGCAGCGGAAGGTGCGTTCATCTGCTCCCGCCAAAGTGGCCTGCAAAATGCGCAGGAAAATTACGCTGGCCACCCAGCCGAACTCCGAGACATAAAAGACCCGCGGTGTGGTATCGAACAGCAGCAGATACAGCGTCCAGTAGAGCGCGCCAAGGGCAAAGCAGCCGTAGAAGCACAGCAGCAGGAAATATGCCTGTCGTCCGCTTTTCCGGTAGGATATGCCCGAAAGCAGCGCGCCGACGAACGTGGTCAGTAATTGCAGCAGGTTCTCAATCAGCTCCATGAATCCCCTCGCGTTCTTCGTTCTGATCGTCCTCCCGGTTCATCTGCCGCAGCCGGAAGCACAGAACGGTCACACACACGCCGAGTAAAAACGCCAAAAGCCCGATGACGATGTATCCCAAAGCCGCGCCGCCGTGAAAGATGCTTGCCGCCGTTTCAAAGCCGGAATAGTCGCCTGCCTGGATATTTGCGGCGATGCCGGGCATGGCGAGGGACGCGCCGATGAGCAGCGCGAGGCACGCCGCCACGGCGGAAGCCATGGCGATCGTATTGCGCCGCAGCCGTTTCTCTCGCTCAATTTTGGCGATGCGCCGCTTCGTCTCCGCAACGCGCTCCTCATGACTCCGCATTTGTGATCCCCTCCCGTTCTAAGAGCCTTCGCAGGCTCTCTTTTCCGCGATACACCATGTTGGTGATCTGTTTTACCGTTTTTCCCGTGACCTCCGCCGCCTGCGCGTAGCTCATATCCTCAAAATAGGTGAGATAGAGGACTTCCCGATAGTCCGGGTTCATTTCATCCATGCAGAAATGCAGGATGCGGTTTCGTTCCTCCGTCCGGATGACCTCCACCGCCAGCAGCCGCCCGTCCGGCTCGCCGGTCAGCTCGTCCAGACTGAACAGGGGCTTTCGTTTGCTCTTATGGCGCAGTGCCATGTGGCGCGCGGCCTTATAGAGATACGCCTTGAAGCCGCCGTCCCGGATGCGGGGCTTTTTGGTGAACAGATAGGCGAAAACATCCAGCATCAGCTCCTCCGCCTCGTGAACGTCGTGCAGATAGCCGTCAATATACAGGGTCAGGGGGTCACCGTATTTTTTCATCAGGGCATTAAGCCCTTCGTCATCGCCGCTCAGATATTGGCGGTACAAGCTCTCATCGCAGGTCATAGCGTTCACTTCCTTTTTGCGGATGCTAAAATGCAGAGGGGTATCCGTCAGATGCTTGTCCTGTCGGGATCGCGGTGCTGTTCCTGAAAGCGCGGGTCGGACGGCTTTTCCGCATTTTCCGGGATCGCCCATGAGCGCCCGAACCGGGACGCGCCGGGGATCCGCCCCTCGGCGCAATATTGGTTGACCCGCCGCTCTGACACGCCCCAACGGTAGGACGCCTCCCAAATGGAGATATAGCCCTTGATCCCGTTCATACCGTACCTCCGCATGGATAATACTCAACACGATACATTATATACGAATATCCGAAGAAACACAAGGCATCCGGCGAAGTGTTCAGAGAAAAGTTGCGGATAAGGTTGATTTTTTTGAAAAAATCCTCCGAAATCTGGCCAAAACGCCTTGTTCAGATTGTAGTATAAGGCGAAGCTGAAAGCTGCTATCGACCGGCTCCTGCCAGCCTGTTCCGATTTGGAAGAACTGCTCCGCCGCCTGCAGAGAGAAGGCTATGAGATCAAGCGGGGCAAATATATCTCCGCCAGAGCGCCGAATCAGGAACGGTTTACCCGTCTGAAAACCCTGGGTGTGGACTACACCGAAGAAGCCCTTGCCGCCCGGATCGCCGGACGCTCCAGACCTTCCCGCCAACCGAAACGGCAGGACGGAAAGATCAGCCTGCTCATTGATATCCAGAACAACATCAAGGCGCAGCAGAGCGCAGGCTTCACCCATTGGGCGAAGCTGAACAATCTGAAACAGGCCGCCAAGACCATAAATTTCCTGACCGAACACGGGATAAGCAGCTATGGAGAACTGGAAAGCAAGCTAACCGCATTATCCGCATGGAGAGATACTGCTCATGCAGAGATCAAGCGGATAGAAAGCAGAAGTGCCGAACTTACCCTTGTGATGAAGCACGCCGGCACTTACCGTCAGCTAAAGCCGCTTTATGACCGATACCGTAAATCGAATGATAAAGAAAAGTTCCTGCGGGGGCATGAGAGCGAGATCATCCTTTTTGAAGCGGCCGCCAGAGAATTGAAACGGCTGGGGGCTGTACCGCTGCCGACAACAGAAAGCATGAAAACGGAGCTTGCCAATCTCAGCGCAGAAAAGGAACGCCTTCTTGCGGAGTACAAAACCGCAAGAACCGAAGCCCAGGAATACGAGACCGTCAAGCAAAATGTGGATGCACTGCTGGCCGTTCCAAAGGAACAGGAACAACAGCGGCGGCATGAACTTGAATAAATTTCTTTGAAAGACGCTGGGCGCAGCTCCCGGCATCCTGTATAATGGAACTGCGGAAGGAGGTTTTACCGATGACAAGAAGCGAAGCAATCAAAGCATTATTCTTCAAAAGTGTACTGCCCGTGACCGTGGCACTGATCCTGTATTGTATCTTCAAATCCACCTGCATGAAGAACGGAGAGCTTGACTATGTATGGCTCTGGATACTCTGCGGGCTGCCGTTTGGTCTCCATCGGATGTGCCTCTGGATCGTGCCGGGCGGCGGCTCCCTGGGTGGAGGGATCGCCCTGTTTGCATTGAACTTTATTATCGGTGGTGTGATCGGTGGTTTCATTCTGGCATGACGGTTGATCGTGGCAGTGTGGTATGTGCCGCTGACGGTGTACCGGCTGATCGTTGGATGATTTTCTTGCGTCATGGAAATATGGAAAACTGCCGCTCGTGCCGATGGAAAAACCATTCACAACCTGATGGAAAAAGACAAGCCTTTTCCCACAGGCCTGCAAACAGCTTTCCCACAGCCTCGCAATTCTGACAGTTTACGCACATTCCCACAACGCCTACTGCGGCGGCTATCCATCCTTTCCTATCCAATCCTAATGAGAAAATACTATGGAAATTCCTTTTCAACGGAGGTACAATTTGTACCCCTGTTCAAACAACAGAACCGTGTTAAAGTAATTTGATGATAGCAAAAAGAAAAAGCGGGAGTACAGCCGATCGGACGAACCGAAAAGCTGTACTCCCGTTTTGCGTGACAGAAAGTGTTTGAAATCAAGCCTTTTTCTTCATGTGCCAGCAAGCAGACCAACACATGAGAAATCATAAAGGCTCCCTTTGAAAATACGGATACAGGGAATTATTTTGCGGTTTTTCCACCCCTATCTTCACATATTTTAGACCGTTTGGAACTGTAATGCGGACAAGCGACCAGACACGCCCGGAAACTCTGCTTGCAGCCGTGAACACATTTTTTACAGATATGGTTATACTGCCGCCTGCCGTTCTCACCCAGGAAGAACGCCCATTCCAGCCGCCACTTCTTGCTTCGGCTCATAGGCAGTCATGCTCCGGCACATCACGGCCGGGCTTTTTTCCTTCTGGGGGCTTGTGCTCGGCACACTCCCGTTTGGCATCCTCCAACCGCTCACGGATGGAAGGCTTCTCCGGCGTCGTCCGCTCTGCGTACCCCTGGGCTTTTTCCAATTCCTCGCCGCGTCTGCCGTTGTTGATAACGCCGTCGATCATGCCGTAGTCATCCTCCAGCGTCATTTCCGCTGTGCGGAGAGGATTGTCCTTCTCCGGCTGATCCACTGCCACGGCAAAGGCCCGTGTGCCGTTTCCCATGATAAGATACTTTCCATCATCGGAAACATGGTGGACGCCGTAACCGGCTGTCTCCATCTGCTCCCGGCTCATGGTTGTCACCTGAAAGCTGCCCCTCGGTGTCTGCACACGTTCGCCAGTTTCAAAACGGTCTGGCAGAAAAGCAAGGTCTTGTTTCTCTGCCGGGACAGGGAGAACAACGATATTGCCATTGATCTGCATAAATTGTTCCGGCGTTTTGAACTGTTCCGTATATTTCTGGATCAGTTCCGGGGACAGGGACGCAAAATCTTCTTCGCCAAGTCCAACCACCAGGAAGGTTCCTGCTACGATATCATAAATTTCTCCGTTTTCATCCCGCAGTCCACGGTTCAGTTCAAGCCCTATGAGCTTTCCTTCATCATTACAAACCAGTGCCACCGGGTCAGAATAGGGATAAGTTGCGCCAATGTCTCCGCCGACCTCTGCCTGCAGGGAATGAAGGTCGGAGTTGATCTCCTTCACATAGGGTTCCTTCATAGGCTCCACTACAAGCACAGTCATCTTTTCCGAGGCAGCCCTCTCCGCTGCGGACAGCATTTCATCCGCATGGGACTTGTCCGGGTCATCCAAAGCGGCCTTGACCTCCGCCGGGTCAAAATCAAGAAATTCCTCATAGCCCGTGGCGTCCTTGAACTTTTCAATCTCCGAAGGAAGATAGTCCTCCTGCGTCTGCCCCAGTGCCGCCAGCTTTTCATCCAAAGTGGAAATGCGTCCGGCCATCAGATTTTCATACAGTTCCTCCTTTGCGGCGTGCGCCTCCGGGTGCTCCGCCGCATACTGCGGATCGTTCTGACGGAAAAACTCGTCCATGTCAAAGGCAATATCCATAGCCCATTCAGATTTTTCTTCTTCGGGAAGATCATCCTGGAAGGCCATCACCCGGTACTCGTCGGGGATACTGCCGCGCTCACCGTCGTAATACTCATGGAAACTGTCACCCGTATCACGCACATAGCCCTGATCCGTGAAGGTGCCGTTTTCCTCCAACGCAACGTCCCGGCCGTAGGCCTCATAGTCGATGTAATTCTGCAAATGCTCTGGCACCTGCATAACGTCCAGTTCTTCGATGTAATAGCGGCCCAGATCGTCATAGTCATGGATATCGGGGTAAACCTCATAGCAATCCAGATTCTCGGTGAGGTTGATGATCTCCTGCAGGCTGCCGCAATGGTCGCCCATTTCCATACCGGCCTGAAACTGTGCGTATTCGCTTTCGCTCATTTCATCCAGCTTCGATGCCAGATAATTCAGCTCGTCCAGATTTTCATATTCACCCAGCTTACTGTAAAGACCGTCCACATAGCAGTCATAGTCCGTGATGAACCATTCCTCATAGGGCTGGCCGAAGTCATCCTTCTGGCCGATCCCAATCCGCTTAAACACTTCCTTCAATTCCTCGGCGGTGGTGGGAAACTTCACCCACTCGCCCACAAGTTCGCCCTCATTGTACTTCCCAAGATTGGTGATAAAGGCGGCAAAGGGATAATCCTTGTCGTGATCGTAATATGGCATATCAGCACCTCCTTACAGCTCCGGCGCAGATTTTTCCTTATGGGGCTGCGCCTTGTTTTTCTCCGCACATTCTTTCTTGCCCTGTTCCAGCCGTTCCCGGATGGAGGGCTTTTTCTCCGGCTCCGCAGGGCGTTCATGGTTCCACTCGTCGCCGGAGAGAGAAATATATCCGTGTTCCGTAAAATGCCCCTGTTCCTCCTGCATGGCGTACTTGCCAAACGGAACAGGGTCGATTGCCTTCAGAAGTTCCGGTGGCAGTAGCATATCCATGTGCTGTGCCAGATACCGCCAGCCCAGATCATTCAGATTGTGGATGTTTGGCTCAAATACGAAATAGTCGATGTTGGCCGCAAACTCCTTGAACTGCTCCGGCGCTGTCAGCTTGAAGGGCGAGGTCTGCACCGCCGCCAGCACCTCCCGGTCCTCCGGGGAGAGGACAGTCACCGCCGCCCTCACTTCGGGTAAATGTTCCAAAGTCTTATTTTCTGCCATTGACACCTTCCTTTCTTTTCGGAAATTCCAGTTTGAAGTTGATGTATTTGCCACCCGTGTCATCCAAGATCACCGCAGCGTCATAAGCAGCCTGTTTCTTTTCAGACCACATTCCCTTGACATTGGTACGTCCCTTTTTCAGAAGGTCCGTTGCCATCTTCTTTGTCAGCTCCTTCTTGCGGCTCGTCCAGAAGCGGTCATTTTTCCAGAGGACGAAACCGCAGGACCGATCCGAACACGCAAAGTTCTTCTTGCCCTCATAAACCGGCTGGCCGCAGCGGGGGCAGGTACCGATCACTTCCTTCTCCGGGGCAAACAGCTTTTTGCCATCCTCGGAAATGCAGGAATAGGTGGACACGATCTCCTGAACCATCGTGCGGATACCGTCCATGAAGGTATCCGGGTCAGCGCCGCCCTTTGCGATCTCCGTCAATTTCTGTTCCCATTCCGCTGTCAGCATGGGAGAGGTCAGCGGCTCCGGCAGGACCGTGACAAGGTTGATACCGGCTTTTGTGGGGATCAGGCTCTTGCCCTTGCGTTCCACAAATCCGGCAGCCACCAGCTTTTCGATGATAGCCGCCCTGGTCGCAGGCGTGCCAAGCCCTTTCCGCTCCGCCTCGTCGGGGATACCATCCTTGCCCGCGTTCTCCATAGCGGACAGGAGGGTATCTTCGGTATAGGGCTTCGGCGGCTGGGTGAAATGCTCGGTGACGGAAACCTCCGCGCCGTCAAAAACTTGTCCTTCGGTGAAGTCCGGGAGCGTATCGCCGTCCCCATCCGCAGGCTTTTCCTTCAAGAAGGCACGGAAAATGCGGTCGATCTCCCGCCAGCCTTCGGAGAGGATACGCTTGCCATTTGCGGTGAAAGAATGACCGCCGCAGTCGAAAGTTGCCGTGACCGCCTCATACATATACGGCTCTGCCGATGCACACAGCAGCTTGCAGCAGACCAGCAGAAACAAATTGCGCTCGCCCAGGGGCAGAGCCTTGATATCCGCTTTTTCAATCTCCATCGTGGGAATGATGGCGTGGTGGTCGGATACGTCCTTGTCGGAGATCATGGCCTCCACCAGCGGGAAGAAGTTGCCGCAGCCATCAAAGGGCGGCAGCTTTGCCGCCAGGTGGATCACGCAGGAAGCCGTTTCTGCCATGTCGGAGGTCAGATACCGGCTGTCCGTGCGGGGATAGGTCAGCAGCTTCTTTTCGTAGAGGCTCTGGGCGTAGTCAAGGGTCTGCTTCGCCGTGTATCCGAACAGGCGGTTTGCCTCACGCTGCAAGGTGGTAAGGTCATAGAGCTTCGGAGGCTGTTCCTTCTTCTGCTCCTTCGTGACAGAGGTACAGGTGACGGCCGCACCCTTGCACATAGCCACTACCTGTTCCGCCTCCGTCGGATCGGTGAACTTCTCTGACACCGCCTCGATCCCGTCCAGCGTCAGGCACAGCAGATGATATTTTTCCTTGTGAAACAGTGTGATCTTTGCATCACGATCCGCCAGCATTGCCAGCGTGGGCGTCTGAACACGGCCCACATTCAAGGTGCGGTGATAGAGAACGGAGAAAAGGCGCGTGGCATTGATCCCCACCAGCCAATCCGCTTTCTGGCGGCAGAGGGCAGATTGATACAGGGCTTCATAATCGGTGCCGGGGCGCAGATCAGAAAAGCCCTCCCGGATGGCGCTGTCCTCCATCGAGGAAATCCAGAGGCGAAGGATAGGCTTGCGGCAGCCAGCCATTTCATACACCAGACGGAAGATCAGCTCGCCTTCACGCCCGGCATCACAGGCATTGACGATGGTATCCACATCGGAGCGGTCCATCAGGGCACGGAGATTTTCAAAAGCGTCCTCCTTGCCCAGTGCCAGTACATAGCGGAACGGCTCCGGCAAAATGGGAAGATCATCATAGCGCCATTTCTTGAAACGCTCGTCATAGCCACCCGCATCCATCGGGGATACCAGGTGCCCAACGCACCAGGATACGAGAAGGCCGTTGCCCTCATAAAAGCCATCGGCCCTGGATGAAGCACCCAGGGCCGATGCGATAGATTTTGCCACACTCGGTTTTTCTGCGATAATCAGTTTACTCATTCTTTTCCTCCGTTTCCTCGTCCTCAGTCAGATATTCTTCTTCATCCTCCAGGTCGAAATCATCCAGATCAGCGGGAACTTTCTTTCCCTGCTTCGGTTTCAGCACCAGGAAATAGACCGCCGCACCGCCTCCGGCTGCAAGGATCAGCAGCACCGCCAGGATCGCCCCGGTATTGCTTTTCTTTTCGGGTTCCGGATTCTCCGGCTCGGTGGGCTCTGCGGCTTTCTGTTCTGTGCCAACACATTCACTGAGGTTTTTTACGCAGACCGGGCAAGCGGTATTGACCGCTCCGGCCTGGCACTTCTCCGTACAGGTGCAGACAATAGGTGTTTCCGCCTTTTCTCCATCCTCCGTGAGTGCCATGAGGTCGGCTTCATCCACCTGGTTCAGAAAATGCACGGTTTCCTCGCCCTCGTCGTCACGGTCGATAATGAGATAGAACACATTGCCGTTCTTCGTTTCCACTGTGATAAACTGTTTGCCACTGGTGGTAGGGCTGCCGATATCGTCGATCAGCGAAAGGTTCCCGTCCGGCGTCAGGGCGGCACCGCCATTCAGACCGCCGCCCAGCATCCCCAGCAGATTTTCCAGCGTTTCCGCGTCCAGAGAGAAAGGACCTTCCCCGGAGCCAGCCTCGCCGTCACTTACCGTCATGTAGCCGGAATAGACATAGCCGATTTTCTCTGGCAGGATGACCTTCAGCCAGTCGCCGTCCGTGCCGATCACCTTCACGGTCGTTCCGTTGGGAAGCTGGGTGAAGGCGGTGTAGTCCATTCCCGCACCCGTGCGGACATTCAGATTGCCGCCGCCCGTGGTGACGGTGCCGGTCTGCTCAGAGTCATTTTCGCCGGAACGGAACTGGATACCGTCCTCGGTGACGGATACCGTGACCTGGCTGCCTGCCAGAGCGGAAAGCAGATCAGAGACATCCCCAGCCGTTTCCTGTTCAGCCACAGACTCCGTGCTTTCCTCGCCGCCGCTGGCAAAGGCGGTGACAGAAAAAGCGGCAGTGCTGAGCACCACCGCCAAAAGAGCCGATACCATTTTTGTCATAAAGTTATGCTTCATCCTCGTATCCCTCCGTTTCCTCATTCTCGGTGTTGCCCTCCTGCAGCATACCTTCCGGCAGGGAGATCATACCGCTGGCATAGGCTTTCAGGAAGGCGGTCAGTTCCTTGTTATCCATCTTCACGGCTTTCACCATGCGGACGATTTCCAGATTTTCTTCCTCCGCAAGCTGAGCCTCCAGCGCACGAAGGCGTTTCTGCTGTTCCGCGATCTTTTCTTTGGTTTTCGCAATGTCATTGCGGATCTTCTGTGTCGTTGCCATAAATCAAATTACCTCCATATCGTTTTTTAGTTGTAGGGCGGTCGCCCGAAAGCGTAAAAGTGGGATTGCCAGTAGCTTGTGTTGATATCTGTATACTGGATGGGGTCGCCGCAGTGCAGCATTTTTCCACCGCCCACATAGATACCCACATGGGAAACGCCCGGCGTATCGTAAGTGCCGATGAAAAAGATCAAGTCGCCGGGTCTTGCGTTGGCAGAGGATACCGGGGTGGAAATATTGTAGAGCCCCTGGGCTCCCAGCCTGCCCGTATTGCAGACGCCGCTTTGCGTCAGCACCCAGGACACGAAGCCGGAGCAATCAAAAGAAGTGTTGGGATTGCTCCCGCCGTAGACGTATTCCCAGCCTTGATATTTGAGGGCTTCGTCCATGATTTTCTGAACCGTGGCATTGTCAAACTTTGTAACGGTCAGATATTGATTGACAAGCTCCACATAAAACATATTTCCGTAGGCATACCGCCACCCGCCATTTTTCTTTACGGCGATAGGGTTCGTGTATGTAACCTTTTTCCCGCCCGATTTCTCACGGGCGAAATTTTCCGCCAGCGTAAAGCTGTGCTTCTTTCCGTTTCCCGCCACATAGCCTAAATATCCACCGCCATAGTTATAGGACTGTATCACGGCGTTTATATCGCTTATCCCTTGATTTTTGGCGGAAGAAAGCAGGGACGCAAAATACTTGCATCCCTGCTCAATGGACGCTTCTGTACTTAGGGAGTTGGGCGGTAAGCCCATGCTTTCAGAGCTTTGCATAACGTCCTCGGCTGTCCCGCCACTTTCTACCTGTATGATAGCCAACAGGACATTGACATACTCGGAAATACCGTATTCTTTGGCGTATTTCTCCACCATAGGCTGATGTTTCAATACTTCCGCCGACAGGTTCATACCCGCATAGGAAGAAGAATAGCCACCGCCCCCGTCGTCGTCCTCGGCACTGATTATCACGCAAAAAAACAGGATAATAGCCAGCAGGAACGGAAAGATACTGCTAAGGATAGCGATATGTTTCAGCTTCATTGTTTCCGTCCTTTCTTTTTCTGTCGGCTCTGTGTTTTATCATGCCTTGTCTGCTGTGTAGTCTTAACGGTCTGTGTCCGCTGTTCCTGCTGGACTGTGGCTGTCTGCCCTGTGGCATTGACACGCCCCCTCTGGGAAGTCTGTACTTCAAAGTGTTTCATGGTCTGCCTTTGGTCTGTCATCTGTGCAGACGGTTTTGTGTCCTCTCTGGAAGATAGTGGACGCTCCCTTGTCCTCGCTGGTTGCTCTGTACGGGAAGTATCAGAAACGGACGGACGTTCCTTGACGGTTGTATTCGTCTGCTTGCTGTGAACTGTATCAGCCGTAACGGAACGCTCTTTCTTTTCTGGTATTGTCTGGCTCTGCTTTGCAGGGGAAGCGGTAACGGGGCGTTCATGGGGACGGGTAGCTCCTGCTGTCGCTGATCCGTCGCCTTGCCCGCCTGTCCGTCTAGCTTCCTGTGCTTTCTGTAACGCCATACGCTTGTCAGCGATACTCTGTCGGTGCTGTTCCTGTCGCTCGGTACGCCCTGTTTGTCGGTTCTGCTGTTCCTGTACCATGCCACGCTTGAAGTCGGACACGTTTGTTTTGACATTTTCCTTTGCGGAGTGAACCGCATAGGCGGTCTGGGTCGGCATATCCTTGATATGTTCTTTGACGGCGGAAGCCTTGTCCTTGACCTTATTTTTCGTATCTAAGACAGCTCCCACTTTTGCACCCGCACGGCTTCCAAGTGTAGAGGAACGGGAAGAAGCGTTGTTCTCTCTGCCCGTTGATTTTGGTTGCGTCTTGTTTCTATTGTCAGCTATGGTACTTCCAGCCACCGCACCAGCACCAGCTCCTAACAGTGTGCCAGCTCCCACGGCTCTTGCCATGCGTCGCTCCATACGCCTAGCCCTGTGTCGCATGAACAGATACGGACGGCGAAATATCCTGCGTCCCATGTGCTGTGTGTCCCCAGCGTTTAGGCTGAACATACTCATAAGGTCGCCCAGCTTCATGTAAATGCCCGCAAAGGTTACGATTTGAAGAAAGGCAATCATAAAGAACGGATAGTCCGATGAAATGTTATAAAACATACTGGAAATACTGAACGCCACCGTAACAATCAGCGTAATGCCCGCCCTCGTCATAATCGTATTGAACACCCGCACGATTGCCTGTTTCGCCATGCTCTCATAGCTCGGTATCATGGAGAGCAGGAAGCTCACAGGCAGGAACATAGCGAAGATGATAAATAGTATCTGGGAAAATATCATCATGCCTGTTAAGAGGAATACGAAAATCGTTATCCCCAGATTGAAGATAAGCAGGAAGAACACCATTCCCAGACGGTTAATGACCTGCGGTATCGTCAGATTGGTATTGTCGTTGTCCTCGATTTCCTTTATCACAACGTCCTCTCTGGTTTCCCCGTCCTCGTCAGACGGGCTTGCCGATACCAGAGCTTCCACACGGTCAGAGCCGATTTCCTCTATATCGCTGTCGCCAAACTGTAAGAGTAGCCACGGTTGGCGAACCTGTATCGCAAATAAGCTGTCCCTTATCAAGTCCACACTGTCTTTTCCCTTGCTGTCGCTGTCGGGCAGGAGTATCTTTGTCCCCAAGTCCAGTGAAGCCGTGGAAATATCGCTTGAAAAATCGTTTATCTTCTTCACATAGTCGGGAGCGTAGGCGATAAAGGAAGCGGACAGGAGAAACACCACAACAAAGTTGATAACAGCGTGCAACGCCTTGCTGGTTTCTCTCTTTATCAGTCCCGTATAAGCTACATAAATACCTACTACAAGAATAATGAGAAGCAACGCCCCCACATAGAAGCCAGAGCTTCCAAAGCCGTTTGATGTTACCCCCGCAAGGGTCTGTATGCTCTTACCGATACTGTCCGCCATGTCATTGATGAAG
>OKTT01001066.1_pt1 | contig 12899 bp, 10 predicted proteins | sample 1606121 | NCBI WGS metagenome assembly OKTT01 (sample SAMEA3879516, study PRJEB24766) | human gut metagenome | biome: human-associated habitat; feature: feces | place: USA | collected 1985/1987
GCTTTCCGGTAAGGTCGTCGTCATCGGCGGCGGACGCAAGGACGTGTCCGCGATCTATAACCGGCAAGAATAAGAAATGTAACAATAAAAACTTGATGGAGGAAACAACATGAAATTTTCCGAAATGACCTACACCCGCCCCGATCCCGCGGCGGCCAAGCAGCAGCTTTCCGCGCTGACAGAAGAGCTCAAAAGCGCCAAAAGCTACGAAGAAGCACGCAGAGTCTTTCTCTCGCAGCAGGAGCTGATGAGCCACATCTCCACCGCCGCGACGCTCGCGAGCATCCGCCACTCGATCGACACGCGAGACAAATTCTACGACGGCGAGGAAAAATTCTGGAACAACTTCAACCCCGAGCTGGAGGAATACAATCAGGCGTGGACGGCAGCGATGCTCGAAAGCCCGTTCCGCGCGGACTTTGAGAAGGAATACGGCGATCTGATGTTCGTCAACGCCGAGATCGCGCTCAAGACCTTCTCCCCCGCCATCATTCCTGAATTGCAGCAGGAAAACGACCTGACGCAGGAGTATGAAAAGCTGCTCGCCTCGGCGCAGATCCCGTTCGAGGGCAAGGTCTACACCCTCTCGCAGCTCTCCCCGTTCAAGACCTGCGCTGACGACGAAAAGCGCCTTGCCGCGTGGAAAGCCGAGGGCCAGTGGTACAAGGACAACCAGGCAAAATTCGACGAGCTCTACGACAAGCTCGTAAAACTCCGCGACGCGATGGGCAAAAAGCTCGGCTACGAGGGCTATACCACGCTCGGCTACTACCGCATGGGCCGCAACTGCTATACGAAAGACGACGTCGAAAAGTTCCGCGAGGCGGTCGTCAAGTATCTCGTCCCCGTGGCCGACAAGGTGTACCGCGAGCAGGCCAAGCGCCTGGGCAAGCAGTATCCGATGAGCTTTGCCGACAACGCGCTCGAATTCCGTTCCGGCAATCCCCGCCCCGCGGGCACGCCGGACGACATTCTCGCCCAGGGTATGAAGTTCTACAGCGAGCTTTCGCCCGAGACGAAGGAATTCTTCGAAACGATGCTGCGCGACGAGCTGCTCGACGTGCTCTCGACCGAGGGCAAGCAGGCGGGCGGCTACTGCACGAGCATCATGGACTATCAGGTGCCGTTCATCTTCGCCAACTTCAACGGCACGCAGCACGACGTCGAGGTCGTGACACACGAGGCCGGTCACGCCTTCGAGGCCTGGACGAACCGCAAGCGCATCCCCATCGACTACATCTGGCCGAGCATGGAGGCCTGCGAGGTCCACTCGATGTCTATGGAATTCTTCGCCGAGCCATGGGCAGACGGCTTTTTTGGCCCCGACGCGAAAAAGTTCCTCTACAGCCACCTCTCCGGCGCGCTGACGTTCATCCCCTACGGCACGATGGTCGACCACTTCCAGCACATCGTGTATGAAAAGCCCGAAATGACGCCCGCCGAGCGTCACGCCGCGTGGAAGGAGCTGCTCGGCGTCTACATGCCGTGGATGAAGCTCGACGGCGAGATCCCGTTCTACTCCGAGGGCATGGGCTGGCAGCGCCAGCACCACATCTATTCGAGCCCCTTCTATTATATTGACTACTGCCTTGCCCAGACCGTGGCGCTCGAATTCTGGGCGATGATCCGCAAGGACGTGGGGAACGCCTGGCAGCACTACATGGCCTACACCGTGCAGGGCGGCAGCCGGACGTTCACCGACCTTCTCAAAAACGCCGGCCTTGAGAGTCCGTTTGACGAAGCGTGCCTTCGCGGCGTGTGCGCCGAGGCGGAGAAGGCGCTCGCGGACTTTGACCTCACGGGCATCGAATAATGGGCGAACAGCACAAAAAGCACAGCCGCCGCGAGCACCTGAACGACTTTCATCTGAACGTCGCGGGCGAATATGTTTACGATGGGGCACTCTACGCCTGCCAAAGCGATGATGCAAAGCAGCGCAGATCTAAGCGCGCCGTGTGGGGAATGGCAGCCATTCTGACCGTTGCGGTCGCCGCGGGCGGGTGCATTCCTGCGCCGGGGATGCAGAACTGTTTTTACGTTCTGCTCCCCTACCTCGGCGAGTTTCTGGGCGCGGCGAGCGTCATCTGGGCGCTTGCAAAGCTCGGAACGGACTGGAGCACGGTGCGCGAGTACAACTACAAAAAAAGCGTGGCCGTTCTGCCCGTGCGAACGGCGGTCACGGCGGTCTTTTCGGGCCTTGGCATCGTGTGCGAATTGATCTTCTTTTTCGTCAATGACCACGCAGGACAGACGTTTTTCGCGCTGCTCTATGTTCTGCTGAAGCTGACAGCCCTACTGAGTGTCCTTGTTCTGCGCGCCGAAATTATGCAGGCAGAATGGGACAAATTGCCTAAAAAAAATAACTTCTAAGATTTTACTCTGTACAATGTGCATCCTTTCATGCTATAATCAAAAAAATTCTACGCGCTGTTTTTCGGCGCACAGATGTCCATAGGAGGCGCACTCCCCCTTTCCGCGCGTGTATACGCGCGGGTGCCTTACTTTGTGCTGCACGGGGCGACCCGTTTTAGCAAAAATTTATAAAGGAGTAGATTCAATGAAAAGAACACTTGCACTGATCCTTTCTCTGGTCATGTGTCTTGGTCTTCTGGCCGGCTGCGGCGACAAGAAGACGGACGACGGCCAGACCGACGGCAAGACGCTTGTTGTCGGCACGCAGAACTTCGACGGTAAGTTCTCCCCCTTCTTCTATACCAATGACTATGAAAACCAGGTCATGGGTATGGTCTTCGACGGTCTGTTTCTCGTCGACCGCGAGGGCTCTGTCGTCCTCAAGGGCATCGAGGGCGACGTCCGTCCCTACAACGGCACCGACTATACTTACAAGGGCATTGCCGACTGCGACATCGTTGAAAACAGCGACGGCACGGTCGACTACAACATCACCCTGAAAGAGGGCGTCAAGTTCTCCGACGGTGAGGAAATGACCATCGACGATGTCATCTTCTCTTACTATGTCCTGCTTGACCCCGCTTATGACGGCGTTTCCACGCTGTACTCCCTGCCCATCAAGGGTCTGGAAGCCTATCGCAGCGGTATGGACACTGTGCAGAACCTGATCCTCGCCGCCGGTCCTGACGCCTACGCCGCCAACGACTTCTACACCGAAGAGCAGTACAACGCTTACTGGACCGCCTTCAACGCCGCCGGCGTGAAGTTCGCCCAGGAGATCCTTGACTACGTGGTCGCCTCCGGTTCCGCCACCGCTGATGACTCCGTCGCCGCGCAGGCTGGCAACTGGGGCTTCGATCTCGCCGATGACGCGACCGTCGAAGACTTCTGGGCTGCCATCGTTGCTAAGTACGGCTACGACATCTCCGATGACGGCATCAACGCCGAGACCGCCGGCACCAGCATCTCCTCCTTCCTCGAGGCTGAGCTGGGCGACGCCTACACCGACTATACCGTCGCCGTCCAGACCGGCGAGTCCGCTCCCAACGTTGCCGGTATCGTCAAGACCGGTGACTACTCCATGACCGTCACCCTCACCGAGGTCAACGCCACCGCCATCTATCAGCTCCCCGTCACCGTGTGCCCCATGCACTACTATGGCGAGACTGACAAGTATGACTACGACAACAACATGTTCGGCTTTGTCAAGGGCGATCTGTCCCACGTCAAGTCCGTGACCTCCACGCCTATCGGCTCCGGCCCGAACACCTTCGAGGGCTGGTCCAACGGCGCCGTCACCCTGCAGAAGAACCCGACCTACTGGAAGGGCGAGCCCAAGATCGACACTGTCATCTGGCGCGAGATGCAGGACGAAGATAAGATCCCCGGCGTTGTCTCCGGCACGATCGACGTAACTGACCCCTCCTACTCCAAGGAAGCTGCCGAGCAGATCAAGGAAGCCAACTCTAACGGCGAGATCTCCGGCGATACCATCCAGACCGACCTCGTCGCCAACCTCGGCTACGGCTATGTCGGCTTCAACGCCAACCGCGTGAAGATCGGCGACGGCAACGGCGGTGATGAGGCCTCCAAGGATCTGCGTAAGGCCATCGCCACGGTTATCGCCGTTTACCGCGATGTCGCTGTCGACTCCTACTACGGTGAGTTCGCCAACGTCATCAACTACCCCATCTCCGACACCTCCTGGGCCGCTCCGCGCGTTACCGATGAGGGCTACAAGGTCGCCTTCTCCGTTGACGTCAACGGCAACGACATCTACACCGAAGGCATGAGCGCCGACGACAAGTACGCCGCCGCCAAGCAGGCCGCTCTCGGCTACTTCGAGGCTGCCGGCTACACCGTCGCTGACGGCAAGATCACCGCTGCTCCCGCCGGCGGCCGCATGGACGCTGAAGTCATGGTTGGCGGCAGCGGCAAGGGCGACCACCCCTCCTTCATGGCTCTGACCCTCGCGTCCGACGCTCTCAAGGAGATCGGCTTCAACCTGATCGTCTCCGATATGTCCAACTTCGCCGAGATGACCAACGCGATCAACGCCGGTACTGCCGACATGTTCGCCATGGCATGGCAGGCCACGCCCGACCCGGATATGTTCCAGATCTATCACAGCCAGGGCGGCTCCAACGAGAAGTCCTACTGGATCAAGGATGCCGACCTCGACGAGCTCATCATGATGGCGCGTCAGTCCACCGACCAGACCTACCGCAAGACCCTGTATAAGCAGTGCCTTGACATCGTGGCCGACTGGGCGGTCGAGATCCCCATCTATCAGCGCCAGAACTGCGTGATCTTCTCCGCAAAGCGTGTCAACCTCGACACCGTGACGCCTGATATCACGACCTACTGGACCTGGTACAACGACATCGAGCTGCTCGACCTGCAGTAAGCTCCGTCGCTGCACAAAAACGTTACTTAGGCGCATGGCTACCCTGCGGCTTCTGCCTCAGGCACATCTGCCTATGATCCAAATGCCCCGGTGCATCGGAGCATTTGGCTGATATGCAGAGAGAGACATATCAAACCCGAAACGGCGACAAGACCCCGGGCGCGGGGCGGCCGTTATCAAAAAACGGAGGGATTCTATGCGCAAATATCTGGTAAAACGCCTGCTGCTGTCGGTGGTGATCCTCTTTTTTGTGACATTCATCATCTACCTGCTTATGCGCTGCATGCCCAGCTCCTACGTGGAGAATATGGCGCGGCAGCTCTCGCAGGCTCCCGGCTCCAAGCCCTATGAGGAGTGGCTGGCACAGCTCAACGCACAATACGGCCTGGACCTGGGCCTCATCCCCGGCTTTTTCGTCCAGCTCAAGAACCTGTGCACCGGCAACTTCGGCGACAGCTGGAAGTATACCGTGCCCGTCATCCAGAAGTTCAACGAGGTCATCTGGGTCTCGTTCATCATGGGCGCTATCTCGCTCGTGTTCGAGCTTCTCATCGCGGTGCCGCTCGGCATCGTGGCCGCCACCAAGCAGTACAGCGTGACCGACTACACCGTCACGACGGTCGCACTGCTGGGTATGTCGCTGCCGACGTTCTTCTTCGCGACGCTCTTAAAGCTCATCTTCTCGGTCAAGCTCGGCTGGTTCGACCTTGTCGGCCTGACGGGACGTGACTTCAACTCCCTCAGCCAGTTTGGTCAGATCCTCGATATGGCAAATCATCTGGTGCTGCCCATCGTGACGCTGGTCTTCATTTCCATCGGCCCGTGGATGCGCTATGTGCGCACGAACATGCTCGAGGTGCTCAACGCCGACTACATCCGCACCGCCCGCGCCAAGGGTCTTTCCGAGCATAAGGTCATCTATCACCACGCCTTCCGCAACACGCTCATCCCGCTCGTGACGTTCATCGGCGGCTCGCTGCCCGGCCTTTTTGCCGGCGCGCTCATCACAGAGACGCTGTTCGCCATCCCCGGCATCGGCTTCATCTCGTACAATGCGATGGTCGCGGGCGATATCCCCTTCTCCATGTTCTACATGACGTTCCTGGCGATCCTGACCCTGCTGGGCAACCTGATCTCCGACATCCTGTACGCGGTGGTCGACCCCCGCGTGCGCATCGCGTAAGAAAGGAGGACGTGACGAATGAGTTATTTTGACGATAGAACCGATAAAGACGTTTCCAATCCTGTTCACGGTGAAGGCGATGCCCGCCGCCGTTCCTACGAGCTTAACGACAAGTACGCAGGAAAGGACAACACGCCCTCCGAGGAAAACAAGCCTCCCGAGGAGGATTACTCCCTCAACGACGACCGCCGCGTCAAGGTCCTTTCCCCGGGCACGCTGGTCGCCAAGCGCTTTTTCCGCAACCGCCTCGCGGTCGTAGGTCTGACGATCCTCGCCGTGATGTTCGTTTTCTCCTTCATCGGCGGCCTCATCAGCCCCTACGGGCAGGACGAGGTCTTCTACCGCGACGATATCCAGCTCAAGGAATACGCCGCCATGAGCAAGAACACCGAGTACCGCTATCTCGTGGCCGACGGCCAGGAGTTCGGCACGATCCTCCAGGCGCAGCTCACGCTGCACATGGGCAAGGACGACAGCTTCTCCTACAAGGGCGTCACCTACGACGTGACCGAGGAGGGCGACTCACTCTACTCCGTCTCGAGCGGCGGCAGGCTCCTCGCCATCGCCTATAAGGACATCATCAGCTCGAGCGACCCCAGCCAGAAGTTCGGCTTCAACTTCAGCTTCAACGCCCTCAAGGCGCACGCCAACGGCGAAGCGGAGTTTACGGCCAACGGCAAAACCTATACACTTGATGAAGACAGCGTCATGCTGAATGGCGAGGAGATCGCCTACATCAGCCGCTTTGTCATCCAGTCCAAGGTCAGCGGCACGGTCATCAGCAAGGACTTCAAAGAGCGCGTGCAGCAGGCCGTCGAAAACGGTGAGACCGAGTACACCTATGTGAACGACGCCGGTCAGGAGCGCGAGATCAAGCTTGAATACAATCCCGCCAAGTACCAGTGGTCGATCAAGGAGGGCACGTCCACCCGCGTGTTCGACGCCTATTCCTTCCCCGACTCCGCGCACTGGCTCGGTACGGATAAAAACGGTATGGATATGCTCACCCGCCTGATGTACGGCGGCCGTGTGTCGCTGACGCTGGCGTTCCTCGTCGTCTTTCTGGAGACGATGATCGGCTTCATCGTCGTCATCATCTCTGCGGCGCTCGGCGTGGTGCTCGGCGGCGTCTCCGGCTACTTCGGCGGCTGGGTCGATAACCTCATCATGCGTATCGTTGATATCTTCTACTGCATCCCCTCCACCCCGCTCATCATCATTCTGGGCGCAGCGATGGACGGCATGCGCGTCGACCCGCAGATCCGAATGCTCTACTTAATGTTGATCTTGGGCTTCCTCGGCTGGCCGGGTATCGCCCGTCTCGTCCGCGGCCAGATCCTCTCTCTGCGCGAGCAGGAGTTCATGACCGCGACGGAGGCCTGCGGCATCAGCGTTTCGCGCCGCATCTTCCGCCACCTGATCCCCAACGTCATCCCGCAGCTCATCGTCAACTGCACGATGAGCCTCGGCTCCACCATCATCACCGAGGCAACGCTCAGCTTCCTCGGCCTCGGCGTCAAGTTCCCGTTCGCCTCCTGGGGCAACATCATGAACGACGTTTCCAACTCTTACGTCCTCACGAGCTACTGGTTCATCTGGATCCCCGCCGGCATCTGCCTGATGCTGACGGTCCTCGGCTTCAACTTCGTCGGCGACGGTCTGCGCGACGCGTTCGACCCGAAGATGAAACGCTGAGAAAGGAGGGAATTTGAATGGCTAAGAAGCATAATGACGGCTATCTTTCCGCAAAGGAATCCCGCCGCATTTCCAAAGAAAACCGCAAGATCACAAATGCGCTCGAAAAGAAGCGCAAGCGCAAGAACGTTCCCGAATCCGAGTATCTGACCGAGATGCACGACCCCAACAACGCGGTCGAATTCGACAACCTGCACACCTACTTTTTCACCGACACGGGCGTTGTCAAGTCGGTCGACGGCGTCACGTTCTCCGTGCCCATCGGCAAGACTGTCGGCGTCGTCGGCGAGTCCGGCTGCGGCAAATCGGTCACGAGTTTGTCGCTCATGCAGCTTTTGCAGCGCCCGCAGGGCCAGGTCGTGGAGGGCGAAATTCGCCTAAACCTCGGCAGCAAGGCCTACGACGTCACGAAGGCGCCTGACAGCGTCATGCAGCACTTACGCGGCAACTACATCTCCATGATCTTCCAGGAGCCGATGACCGCGCTGAACCCCGTGTTCCGCATCGGCGACCAGGTCGACGAGGTGCTGGCCCTGCACAACGAAAAGGGCCACGACGAAGCGCAGATCAAGGCGCGCACCATTGAGCTCCTTGAAATGGTCGGCATCGCCAACAGCGAGGGCGTTTACAAGATGTTCCCGCACGAGCTCTCCGGCGGTATGCGCCAGCGCGTTATGATCGCCATGGCGCTTGCGTGCAGCCCGAAGCTCATCATCGCCGACGAGCCCACCACGGCGCTCGACGTGACGATCCAGGCGCAGATCCTCGACCTTCTGCGCAATCTGAAGGATCAGATCAATTCCTCGATCATGTTCATCACGCACGACCTCGGCGTCATCGCCGAAATGGCCGACTACGTGGTCGTCATGTACGCCGGCCGCATCGTCGAGCAGGGCACGGCGGAGGAGATCTTCTCCCATCCCGCGCACCCCTACACCATCGGCCTCATGGCCTCCAAGCCGGTCGTGGGCCGTCAGGTCGAAAAGCTCTACTCCATCCCCGGCAAGGTGCCGAACCCCATCAACATGCCGAACTACTGCTATTTCAAGGACCGCTGCGAAATGTGCGTGAACGGCTGCGAGGGCGACTACCCGTGCGAGGTGAGCATCTCGCCGACGCACAAGGTGAGCTGCTACCGCTACTACGATGGCAAGCGTCCCGACCTTGAGGAGGTCGTGGAGGAAGAACTGGCCGAGGGCAAGGAAAACGGAAAGGAGGGTGAATAAGATGCCGTTTTGGAAAGCCGGTAAGAACGACGATCAGGTCCTCGATGAACTGAAGGAAACGCAGAAGCAGAATGCCGATGAATTTGTCAAGAAGCAGGAGCACGCCGATGAGGCGCAGAAGTCCTCACTCATCATCGACAACAATTTCACCCCCGTGGAATATGACCCGCAGTACATTCTGCAGGTCAATCACCTCAAGAAATACTTCCCGATCAAGGGCGGTATGGTGTCGAAGACGGTCGGCTATGTCAAGGCCGTCGACGGCGTCACGTTCAATTTAAAGCGCGGCACGACGATGGGCCTTGTCGGTGAGTCCGGCTGCGGCAAGACGACCACGGGCCGCACGATCCTGCGCCTGTATGACTCCAAGTCCGGCGGTCAGGTGCTCTTCAACGGACAGGAGGTCTATGACCTCTCCCACAAGGAGCTGCGCGCCCTGCGCACGAAGATGCAGATCATCTTCCAGGACCCGTTCTCCTCGCTCTCTCCGCGTATGCCGGTCGGCGAGATCATCGGCGAAGCCGTGCGCGAGCACAACCTCGTCCCGAAGGCGGAATTTGACGATTATATCGACCAGGTCATGGACAACTGCGGCTTACAGCCGTTCCACAAGGACCGCTACCCGCACGAGTTTTCCGGCGGCCAGCGCCAGCGTATCTGCATCGCGCGTGCGCTCGCGCTCAACCCCGAGTTCATCGTCTGCGACGAACCGGTCTCCGCACTCGACGTGTCCATCCAGGCGCAGATCATCAACCTGCTGAACGAATTGCAGGATAAATACAAGCTGACGTACCTCTTCATCAGCCACGACCTCTCCGTTGTCGAGCACATCTCCGACACCGTCGGCGTCATGTACCTCGGCAACCTTGTGGAGTACGGCGCGAAGGAAGATATCTTCCGCAACCCGCTCCACCCCTACACGAAGGCGCTCTTCTCCGCCATCCCCATCCCCGACCCGAAGGTGAAGATGAACCGCATCGTGCTCGAGGGCTCCATCCCCTCCCCTGCCAATCCGCCCAAGGGCTGCAAATTCCACACCCGCTGCGCCAACTGCATGGCCTGCTGCAAGGAGGAAGCACCCGTCCAGCGCGAGATCGAGCCGGGCCACTTTGTGTGCTGCCACCTGTACGATAAGTGATGAAGAAGGACGACTTCTACGAGGAGGACGACGGCCGCACGATCGCCGACATGAGCGGCATCGAACGCCAGCCGACCTTTCTCCCACACTTTCACCGCAAGCGCAGCGACTTTTCCGCGCCCGACGCGCCCCGTGCGAACGACCGCCCGTGGGAAAGCGCTGCCGGTGAGCTGACGCGCGAGGAGCGCAATGCCGCCATCCGCGGCGCGCTCAAGGCGGGACTGCTGATCGCAGGTGTGTATATCCTCGCCGCTGCGGCGCTAATCGTCGCGATACAGCTGCTCTGGTCTTAAATATGGAAAAAGGAAGACTCTTTCGAGTCTTCCTTTTTTATTTTTCTGCACGGCCAACGACAAATAGCTCTCTTTTCTTCGGATTTCAGCTTGTTTTCATCTTTATTCTATGATATACTGGGTAAATTGTATGTCGTAAAAAAGAGAGGAGATTCTTCATGGATCATAAAAGAGGTTCCTTTTCCGGCAAGATTGGCTTTGTCCTTTCGGCTGCGGGCGCGTCCGTCGGCCTCGGAAACATCTGGCGCTTTCCTTATCTGGCCGCCAAATACGGCGGCGCTATTTTCCTGCTGGTATACATCATTCTGGCGATGACCTTCGGCTACACGATGATCATTGCGGAGACTTCGATCGGTCGCATGACCGGCAAGAGCCCTGTCGGTGCTTACAAGTCCTTCAGCGATAAGCCTGCGCTGCGCGTGGGCGGCTGGATCAACGCCATCATTCCGATTCTGATCGTCCCCTACTACTCCGTCATCGGCGGCTGGGTCATCAAATATCTGGCGGAATACCTGATGGGCAAGGCGCACCTCGTCGCGGAGGACGGCTATTTCTCGTCCTTCATCTCCAACGGCGTGTCCTCGGAGCTTTGCTTCCTCGTCTTCACGGCCATGACGCTGGCGATCATCTTTGCGGGCGTGGAAAACGGCATCGAGCGCGTCTCCAAGATCATGATGCCCATTCTCGTGGTGCTGTCGCTGATCATCGCCGTGTATTCCGTGACCCGCCCCGGTGCGCTGGAGGGCGTCAAGTACTTCCTTGTGCCCAATCTTGACAACTTCTCCTGGATGACGGTCGTCTCCGCCATGGGGCAGATGTTTTATTCCCTGTCCATCGCCATGGGCATTCTCATCACGTTCGGTTCCTACATGAAAAAGGACGTCCCGATCGAAAGCTCCACCCGCAATGTCGAAGTCTTCGACACGGCCATCGCCATCATGGCGGGCCTGATGATCATCCCCGCGGTGTTCGCCTTCTCCGGCGGTGATCCCAGCGCGCTGAAGGCCGGCCCCTCGCTGATGTTCATCACCATCCCGAAGGTCTTCGATTCCATGGGTTTTGGCACGGTGATCGGCATCGCGTTCTTCCTGTTAGTGCTGTTCGCCGCGCTGACGAGTTCCATCGCGCTGACGGAAAGTGCCGTCTCTACCTTGCAGGATGAGCTGCACTGGAGCCGTAAGAAGGCCACGAGCATCATGGGCGTCTCTATGGTTCTCCTCGGCAGCCTCTCCAGCCTGGGCTACGGCCCGCTGGCAAATGTCACCGTGATCGGCATGCAGTTTTTGGACTTCTTCGATTTCCTGACCAACTCCGTGATGATGCCTATCGCGGCCATCGCAAGCTGCATCCTCGTCTCCCGCGTCATCGGCGTCGACCGCATCGCGGACGAGGTCACGCTGAACGGCGCGCCCTTCCGCAGAAGAAAGATCTTCAACGCCATGATCCGCTTCCTGTGCCCGTTCTTCGCGGCGATCATTTTGATCAGCTCGATCGCCAGCGCGTTCGGCTGGATCTCGATGTAAATAGTCGCGTTCGCTGAGCGCGGTGCGAGTCAAAGGGGGCTATTCTCTTTCACAAAAGAGAATAGTCCCCTTTCAATCCCCCAAGAGAAATGTTTTAGATTGGCAGTCTCAATCTCGAATGACCTTTTTGCCTCCGGAATGGAAATGCTTGCGCGCAGCGTTGCCGCGTATAGAGTTGCTACACGACTTGCCTCTGCTCCTACTATCCGCTGTTGCGCAGCCGTTGGCGGCTCTGCCGCCTTACGGATGCGGCACACCCCTTGCGGGTGCCGCTCTGCCCATCTTGTAGAGGTACAGACTAATCTCCTGCTGCCAACAATGCATACCGTTTCGATAATGCGTACTGCGGCGAGCGAAGCTATGCCGCTTCGGCAGGCAATACCAGGATTGATAGAATCCGAAGTAGAACGCAGTTATGTAAGGGTAATGAATCGCAGGCAAAGCGACAGCGAAGATAGAAGAAAGTCAAATCGTATAGCAACAAAAATAGCAGGCACTCGATTCGGCAAGCGCCGCAGCTCTTCAAGCTGCTCGCTTGCAATGTCAAAACCTTTCTCTTGGGGGATCAAAAGGGGGAGGTTCTCTTTTATGAAAGAGAACCTCCCCCTTTATCCGTCCCCTGCGCGGCACAGGGAACCTAATCCGTTTCCTAATGGAAAGTAATTATTTCTTCATCGCCGCCGCGGAAGCATCGAGCTTCTCAATGAGCGCCTTGAGCTTCTCTGCATCGGCGCGGGCGCCGTTGACGACCGCCTCCGGCGCTTTGGCGAGGAAGCCCTCGTTTTTCAGCTTGTTCTCGATGCCGGCGAGCTGCTTTTCGGCGTTTGCCTTCTCCTTGGCAATGCGTGCGAGCTCCTTTTCAAAGTCGACGAGTTCGGCGAGCGGCATGAAGATACGCGCGGCGTGGGTGTCGACCTCGACCTTGCCGTCGGCGTCGATGGCGGCGGCGGTCGCCTCGGGCATCTTGTAATAACCCTTCATTATATTATATCCTCTGGCGACGAACTCTCCGGTAACCTCGT
>OKTT01001080.1_pt1 | contig 12690 bp, 6 predicted proteins | sample 1606121 | NCBI WGS metagenome assembly OKTT01 (sample SAMEA3879516, study PRJEB24766) | human gut metagenome | biome: human-associated habitat; feature: feces | place: USA | collected 1985/1987
ACAAGATATAATAAAAGCATTTACGTTAACAATTGCAAAGATGGATTTAAAGATTGTAAATGTGATTATTGATAAGAAAAAATTTAAAGATAATAACTATCACGTTCTTGAAAATGCATTGAAATATAATATACAACGTATCGAGAATGACAGCGATGGGCAATGGAATTATTTAGTGATTACGGATGAGGGCAGAATAGCACCTATGAGAAAGACAGCCAGAGCTATACGTGCATTTAATCCGATCCAATCCAAATATTTGCCTGGGTTTGTCAATCATCCGATCAGCAATATGATCGAGGATATTATGGAAAAAAATTCATCAGAATCCTATTTTATTCAAATATGTGATTTCGTTTCATTTTTTGTACATTTATATTTCAAAATCGAAATTCGGAAAGAAGAGTTACCCAAACGAGTGGGAACTGTAATTGACAAACTCTTTGTAAAACGGGTTATGGTGACGTTAAAGGAAGCGGAAAAATTAAATTTGAAAGCAAATGAGACAAATATGTATGGATTAGTAATATATCCAAAATAAAACACCACCTACATCGCATTCGCGAGTTCAGTGGTTCATTTATATTATAATAAAAGGTAAGTATAGTGTCAATAATAAATGAAAAATAAGATTGCAAGACAAAAAGCCTCGCTACAGGTATCATCTCTGTAGCGAGGTTTCTATATTATTTACGTTATTCTTAGTTCTTCTTTCTTCTCGCCAGCATTCCTGCGAGTCCGGTCAGGGATATCGCAAAGAGCATCAGCCAGATACCGAGAGGATCTCCGGTAGCCGGAACCTTGTCCAGTTCCTGCGCAGTAGCAGCAGCGGTGGAAGCTGCGGCAGCTGAGTTGTCCGTACTGTCATTATTATCGTTATTGCCGGTGTTATTGCTGCCGGTATTATTGCTGCCGGAGGTGTTCCTTGCTACCGTAAAGCTGGTGCCTGCGGCGCCGTCTGTCCATACGATCTCAAAGGTGTGACTGCCCTCGGACAGAGTCTTCAGGTAATCTGCATGTAATTCGATGATCGTGGAGCCCTCACTCACGGTATAGTTCTTGGAATCAATGATATTCCCATCTACCTTTACATTCTGGAACTTGGAATATTCACCGTTTCCTCTGATTTTGAGACTTCTTCCGTCCGTATTCTGGTTCCAGGAGCCGTTCGCGCCTTCAATGATCTGATACTGTACCGTCAATACTACGGTATCGGTGGTAACTGAACCGGCCGCATTGCTGAGAACACACCGGTACTTAAATCCGTTGCAGTCTCTATCCGTTACTCCTATGGTGTAGGTTGCACCGGTAGCTCCGGTGATGTCTACAAATCCCTTGCCGTCATTTCTGTCAATCTGCCACTGATAGGTTACGTCCGTACCGGTTGCAGTAACTTCAAACGTTGCTGTGTCTCCTACTGTCACAGATACACTCTTGGGCTGTGCAGTGACTGCCGGAGCATCCACATGGTAAAGTTCGATTTCACCGGTCAGAATCTCATAATTGGTATCCGCAGGGGTGAAGCGCCACTTGTAAGTCTTGTTCATATCGACTGCCGTGTCATTGGGAAGTACACCTGCATCATCTATCCACTCCAGTGTACCGTCTGCCGGATGAATGGTGCTGCCTGCCAACGTCAGTCCTGCGTCTGCCAAGGTCTTACCGCCTGTGGTAATCTTATGGTACTTCGGTTCACCGCTTGTAGCAGCCTGGGTAATCATAATGACAAAAGGTGCACTGGTGATCTCACTGTAATCGACATCACCTGCCTTGGTTGCTGTGATAACAACGCTTCCGACCTTAACCGGAGTCAGAACGCCATTCTCATCAATCGTCGCATCGCCTGTGCTTCTTACTTCATCCACTTTGTAAGTAATCTCGCCTGTTCCGGAGCCGCCGACCGTGCTCAGTTGCAGCTTCTGTCCATAGACCACAGTGTTGTCACCGGTGATGCGCAATGTCTCCTGAGGTTCCTTTGCCGTCAGGGTCAGTACCAGATCCTTGGTAAAGTTTTTATAATTTGGATTGGAAATCGTTACCGTCCAACAGATGGTGTCATTTTCCGCACCGGCTGTCAGCCTGTAGGTGATCTTTCCGGCTGTATTAATCATAGCCGGTTCCACCTTTGCAGATCCCGAAGTTTGTGCCTCGGAAATGCTGTATGTCCATGTCTCCCCGGCAGGAAGTCCTGTGTAATCGGGTGTGAAGGTCTTCTGCTTCCGGTCGGAGAATTTCTGCTTTAAGTTCTCCTCCTGCAATACACCGCCCTTAGCCTGCGTAATCGCTACCTTTGCGGTGGTCATGTTGGAAACAAGCTTATAGTTGTCTGCCGCTTTTCCCTGCAGGGTCACCGTAACGGTAACTTTTTTGTCTGTGCCGACATTCGCATTAACCATCTTGCCGGTCGCGGTATAATCGAAACTTGTCAGCGTTGCAACAAGTGTGTTTGTGCTGTCTTTGAAGGTCACTTCTAAAATGGTCACGGAGGTATTATTCCGCTCGTAGCTGCGGTCTTGCGTGCGCGCGGTTGCAATGCTGATAGGCTTTGCAGTAATAGTTGCCCTGGTCTTATATGTTCCGCCGGTCAGTTCATAGTGAGAGGCAAACTCACCAAGAAGTTTTACCGTTACCTCTGCATCCTGTTTCCCGGCGTTTTCACTTTGGAAAGCACCGGTCACCGTGTAGTCCATACCCGCTACCAGACTATCTATTCTCACGTCTGCCTCGTTGGCAAAAACTACCCCTGTGACGTCAGCATTCACGCTTCCATCGTATTCCTTGTTGGCAACGGTAGCCTGTACAATATGAACACGTGCCTTATTCACCGTCAGTGTGTAACTTGCCGTGCCTAACTTATAGTTCTTCGTCTCGGCGGCTGTCGCGGTAATGGTTGTCTCGCCCACTCCGACAACGGTAACCTCACCTTTTTCATTCACAGTTGCAACGGAATTGTCGTTGCTTTGGTAAGTCACCACGCCGTTGCCCATATTGGTAAGCTTATTGTTGGCAGGCTGCGTTCCATAGGAGGTCGTCACAGTGGACTTTTCAAAGCTCAGCTTCGGATCCGCCTTCTCAATGGCAAATTTCTTAACAACATCTGCAAATCCATAATTCCCCTTTGCCTTAACGGTTACGAAACCGGCATTCGTACCGGCGTTTACGTTATCACCGTAAATAATGGTGTAGTCCGTACCCTTCGTCAGCGGTCTGCCATCGATGGTTACGGTAACATCCGGTGTAATCCGTTCGCCGGTATAAGTATAAGTTGTGTTACCGCTCAGTTCCACAGTCGGTTCGGTAATAATGGGAGTAATCCTAAACGCCCAGTTTTCATCCGTCAGGTCACTTGCTGCGTTAAAATTCGAGCCGTACGCCACACTGATTTTAACCTTGTATTCACCCGCATTCATGGGCTGCACTTCCGTCTCGCCCTGATAGTATTTCACCATAACATCGCCCATGCCGGTGATGTTCGTCGCAGTCTTGATGTCTGCAGTCTTTGCCATGCCGTCATATGTCAAGCTGCCCGGTGCGGTAAAGACAAAATTTTTCGCTGCGGGATCTGCCTTTTGAATCTCATAAGTCACACTGGCTGTCACACCACCCACTGTGATGCTTGCGGTATAAGCACCGACATTGGTGGGATAGGAACCGTCAGGGAGTGTAGCACCCTGTCCGTTTCCAACCGTGTAGCTGATTGTGGGATCCTTCTCACCGGTGAGCAGTTTGTTCTCAAGTATTGCCTTTTTGTTGCTGCCATCGTAGATCAGAGTATTCTCCTCAGGTGCCTTGATGGTCACGCTGCCGCCGTCAATGTTGGGACAGTTCGTTGTATTAACGCAGGTGGCGGTAATCGACTTGCCGTCTGCGCCCAGCGTGTATTGCCAACTGTGCTGGTGGGCGCTAAGGTACAGATTACCCTGCGCATCCTTTATAACCATATAGCCCCTATCTGTATTGTCCGGCTTGAAAATCTTAGTATAGTCCACCAAGCCGGTTGCTCCGGTAGCAATCTGAACCGGAACTTCTGCCGTGGGGCTATTGGTGATAGACACACCAATACTTGCGGCATCCGTCAGGCTTGAATCAATGTTGATAAATGATTTCGAGTTTTCATCATATTCGAACAGGAGAACATTCATGTCGGTGTTGCCGGTAATCTTTGCCGTGCCGCCGACCGTCATTGTAACATTCGCAGGAATATCTGCTCCTACTTTATTGCCGGTGATGGTACCGCCATACATATTAAACACATCAGTACCGGAAATCCCATCCACACCATTCCTATTTCCGGTGATGGTGCCGCCATACATGGTGAATGTAGCAGTGTCAGTGCTAGAGTGAGCATTGAGTTGCACACCATCAGACTTCTTATCGGTTGAGGTGATGGTACCGCTCTCGTGGTCGCACAGGGTCAGATTGCCATTCTTGGGAATAACAAACGTCGAAGCATCCTGTGCCGAATTGGTGATGCTCTTTCCGTTCAGGCAGAGATTTACGTTGCCTGAGATTTTGATCGTACCGGCAAACGTAATATCGTTCAGTAAGTAGTAGTTGCCCGCAGGAAGTTTGTATTCCATCCCTTCTGTGCCATTGCTACTGCTTACTTTCGTTCCGCCGCGCATCAGCGCCTGTGTATCTGCATTATAGGTCAGGGGAGTCCACAACACATCGTCATGCTTAGTCTTGTGACTGCAGTCTGCACTGCCACAGATTGCATGCTCATGCAGCTCGCCACTTACCACATACAGACTGTTGTCGATGTTCTGCACGCTGTATGTGTTGCTGCTATTATTGTCGATGGTGAATTTGCCCGCAATTTCATCCGTCAGGGTAATACCCGTGGCTGCCTCGGCGAACTTCATAAAATCTCCCTCCGCAGGCAGCTTTTCCAGCGTCACACCAATGTTTGCACCATCCGTCAAACTTGTGCCGCTGCCCCTAGTCGAGCCGACGGTGATAGTCTTGCCGCCAGGCAAATAAACATTGCCATTGGTGTTGCCGGTAATGTTCACATCCCCGTTGACTTCCATGGCTTCAACACTCTCAGCTACATACACACCACTACCGTTGTTCTTCGCCGTGTTACCGGTGACACTGCCACCACTCCATTCGACGCTATAATCACCTTTCACGGCAACACCGCCGCCGTTGGCATCGGCTTCGTTACTGGTGATGCTGCCACCACACATCTCAAAGGCGCAATCCATGTCAACGCCGCCACCGTTGGCGGCTGCCTTGTTGCCGGTAATCGTTCCACCTAACATCAAGAGTCTGCCAACGACATACCCCCCGTTCACTTTATAATTACTTACACGTCCAGCCACGCCACCGCCATTGTTTGCGCTGTTGTCTGTGATGCTGCCGCCGTACATGTAGAAGAAACTGCCGTCCAAATACACACCGCCACCGTGGTCATCAGTGTTGTTGCCGGTGATGTTTCCACTATACAGGCTAAGGTCACTGAAGGGTTTTAAATATACGCCACGCCCTTTCATACCGTCAACATGGGTAATCTCTCCTGTGTTGTTACCGCTGCCGTTACAGTCACAAAGTGTAAGTGAATCCGTATCTTTTCCTTCACCTACGGTAATGGTGTCAAAATTGCCGTTAGCTGTGATGCTGTAACCATTCAAACAAAGTGAGATGTAGCCTGTCGGATTCCAGCTCGTATTATTCAGAGCAATATTAGTCGTTAAATAGTAATACTGTCTGTGTGAGCTACTACTTCCACCCTTGATGTTGCGCAGATCCTCTTCCGTCCTGATCGCAGTCCACAGCACATTTTTGTGATTCTTACTCTCAGTGCAGTTTGCCGTGCCACAGAGACCATGCACATGTAATTCGCCGCTTGAAAAGTTGACAGCGTTGTCTAACGCATACTTGTAATAGCCGGTATCGCTGTTGAAAGCATTCAGGTCATCCGCGGTCAGTGTGTAATCATCGCTTGTACCCTTGGCGATGGCAACTCGCACACCCTCGGCGAGCTGCTGTCCCATGGTCACGCCAATCTTGGCGGAGCTGCTCAACCCGTTCGCACCGATGAGAATGGTCTTGCCGCTGGGCAAATAGACATTGTTATCGTTTCCATTACCCGCGTTGTCGGTGATTTGTGCCGTACTGGACACAGTAAACTTGCCGTAATAGGGCTCAGAAATATATACACCACCGCCGTTTTTGCTAGCGACGTTGTTTGAAATCCTACCACCGGACATGGTAAACCTCATATTTCCATATGCACTCTTCAGCCATATACCACCACCGTTACCAGTAACGGCTGTGTTTCTAACGATATTACCACCAGATATATTGAATTTTACTGACTTACTAATTGTAGATTCATAGTATATACCACCACCGCTAGACGGTGCATGGTTGCTGTCAATACTACCACCGGATATAACGAAGTTGGTGCTATCTTTTGCATACACACCGCCGCCGTTACCGTTTATGGTTACTTTGTTATCAGAGATACTGCCCTTATACATGTAAAAATTACCACCATCTACGTATACACCGGCACCACTACCTTTGGCAATCTGGTTTTTGGTAATTTCGCCGTTATACAGTATCAAGGTACCCAAGGACATTATACCTCGTCCTATATTATCCTGTGCATGGGTAATCTTGCCGACCACTTTCTGACAGTCGGTGATAATCAGCTTCGTTCCTTTCGCAACCTGAATGGCATCAACTTCTGCTGCACAGGTGATTGTTTTTCCATTTAAACAGAGTGCTACATCATAAGTGCAGATCCATGTATCATTCAATTTAACATTGTCTGTCAGATAATAATAGCCCCCACTCTTGATGTCAGTCAGATTGGAAACGCCTATCCAGGTCTGATTTCCATGATTCTCGCTGTCACCACAGGTTGCGCCACAAACGGGATGCCGATGCGGTTCGGTCGCCGACAATTTCACCTCGCCACCCACAAGAACTGGATAGAGGTTCTCTTTATCACTGCAAATATGATCCAAATCTTCTTCGGTCAGGTGACCGCCACCCCCAGCCTCCACAGCTACCGCGGCAACCGTTACGAGGTTGCTCTCGGTGGGTGTATCCTGGGTGGATACGCCGATTTTTCCGGCGAATGTGGATAATTTACTAATCCGAATTGCATTGCCGGTAGCCAGATAGACATAAGTTGTCACAGACCCGAGGAGCACCGCCGGCAATTTTAAAAGTACTATTTTCTACATAGACGCCGCCACCATTCTCGGTTGCCGTGTTATTGCTAATCTGCGCATTGCCGCTCATGGTAACCTGACCGTTTTTACGTACATACACAGCACCTCCTTGGGTGGCTGTATTGCCGCTGATTTTCGCATTATCGGACATATATAAGCAGTTACCGACTTCTCCGTCAGTGCTGGCAAATATATACACTCCGCCACCTGATGTCGTCCATTTGGTGGGAGCAATGTTGTTACTAATCTGTGCATTGCCGGACATGTTCATGACGCTTTTGTCCGACAACAGTACACCGCCAGCAGAAGCAGAGACCATGTTGTCGCTGATTACACCACCATACATGTTAAATGTGCTACCGAGCGCAGCGACGCCACCACCCCAACTTGCAGCATTGCCTCTGATTGCACCGCCATACATATTAAATGTGCTATTATGCACATACACACCGGCTCCATTATAACTGCCTTGGAGCTTATTACCACAAATAGTTCCACCGTACATGGTAAAAGTGGCGTTATTATCCACTTTCACACCTAAATCCGACCTTCCCACGCTGTGAGTGATAACTCCACCTGTAACGGAGATGCGGTTCTCCGTATTTTCCTCGCACGGCACCCATCGAGTGAACAGACCTTCCTTGCTTGTGGTGAAATAGTGCATACTCTCACTACTATTGCAGTCACAGAGAGTAAATTGTCCCTTATCTATCTCAATGACAACAAAATCCCCGTTTGCCGCAATGCTGTGACCATTCAGACAAAGCACCACGTTATTGTTCGGTTTCCATGTTTCCATTGTCACGATATCCTGAGTCAGGTAGTAATATCCTTCCGTTGCAGCTTGCAGTGCTGCTTCACTGTCTATGGACTTCCACTCTGTCACAATGCTATGCTTATACTTATCTGTGCATGTCGCGCCGCAGATGGGATGGTCAACATGCTGACCTTCCGCCACCGTCATCGGAACCGTCATCGGTGTATTCAACGCTTCAGAAATAGCATGAAGTCGTGTCATATCCAGTTCTGCGATCTGCTCCTTGGTCAGTGACTCCATAGCCTCGTCGATGGCTTCCAGCTGCGCACCGACACTTTCTGCATTTTCCACCGTCACTTCGTCCGGCAGAGCATCGATGAGTGCCTGTACCTTCTGCACTGCTGCCTTCTTCTCATCGTCTGCCGAGGTATCCTGCGTGCCGGCATCACTATCGCTGACACTTTCCACTGAGGGTTCCACAGTATCGGGGGCTTCGCCCGCAGTGGAATCTTCCGTACCGGGAGTTGCCGCAGTGGTGCTCTTATCAGCCGGAGTCTCTTCCCCCGGTGCCGCAGCTGCTTCTGCTTCCTCTTGCTCTGCCGCAGAGTCTGTTTCCTGCTGTTCTTCCTGTTCTGCCACCGCATCAGCCTCCTGTGCGAATGCTGTCATGGGCAGTGTTGAGAAGCAGAGAATAAATGCCAGTAACATGCTCAATACTCGTTTTTTCATAGCGTTTTACCTCTTTCCGATGGGCATAGTGATACCCATTATCTTAAAGATAACGTACCACACTTTCTCTCAGCGGAACCAGGGGCTGCATGAATCGACCCAAATATGTCATGAATCGACCGAAGAGGACTTTAAATGGCTCAATGCGGTTCAATAGCAAGTATTCCTTGAAAAAGTCTTTCCGGTATTATATTCTATTATTATGTCCTATAAAAATCAGTTACAAAGTATACACACAGAAAGGTTTCTATATGTGGATTGCAGATCATTGGAAAGATTATGAAGTGCTGGATACGTCCAGCGGAGAAAAGTTAGAGCGTTGGGGAGATTATATTCTCGTCCGTCCGGATCCCCAGGTCATCTGGAAGACACCCCACGATCATAAGGGTTGGAAGCAGAAAAACGGTCATTACCACAGAAGTGCCAAGGGCGGCGGAGAATGGGAGTTCTTCCATCTGCCGGATGAATGGGCGATTCATTACACCCTGCCTTTTCAGAAGGAAGCCTGCGGTAAGACTGATCCTCTGACCTTCCATCTGAAGCCCTTCAGTTTCAAACATACCGGTCTGTTCCCGGAGCAGGCTGTGAACTGGGACTGGTTCTCCGGTCTGATCCATGAGGCAGGCCACCCCGTGAAAGTACTGAACCTCTTCGCTTACACCGGCGGTGCTACTGTATCCGCTGCGGCTGCGGGAGCTGCTGTGACCCATGTGGATGCGTCCAAGGGTATGGTCGGCTGGGCGAAGGAGAACGCTGCTGCCAGCGGGCTTGCCGATGCTCCTATCCGCTGGCTGGTGGACGACTGCATGAAGTTCGTAGAGCGTGAGATCCGCCGTGGCAACAAATACGACGGCATCATCATGGATCCCCCTTCCTACGGCAGAGGTCCTAAGGGCGAGATCTGGAAAATAGAAGATAATATCTGGGATTTCGTAGGACTGACCGCACAGCTTTTATCCGATGATGCGCTGTTCTTCCTGATCAATTCGTACACTACAGGATTGCAGCCCGCCGTGCTGTCCTATATGATGAATTCCACCCTGACGAAAAAGTTCGGCGGTCATGTGGAAGCCGAAGAGATCGGCCTCCCTGTCACCGAGAGTGGGCTGGTACTGCCTTGCGGCGCTTCCGGGCGCTGGCAGCGTGACTAAATTATACGCATAACAAGCAATCGCAAAAAGGAGCCCCCTTGTGAGGCTCCTTTCTTCTATAGCACATATTTTCTTAACACCGGGATCTTGCGCAGCACCCATGCGGTTGCCGTTGCCAGTGCCAGCACTACCAGGCAGATTGCAACCAGCAACAAAATCAATACCGCTTGTCCCGCGGCTACAGACTGCACACCGCATTGTTCCAACACCGTAAAGGGTGTGATCTTCACGAATTTATACAACAAGTTCACATACACCGGATGTACCAGGTATACGGCGAAGCTCAAGGCTCCCGCCTCCTGCCAGGGGATCCGATGTATTCTGTCCTTCTCCCGGGCAGCCAAAGCCGCGCCATCTCCTCCCCCATTCCATCCTGCAGCGAACAGAAGCACTGCAAGCAGTACTGTAAACGGATAATTGTATGCCATCTGAATGGAGAATCCCGCAAGTGTTCTGCTCAGGATCATTCCCAGAGCCAGAACCGCTACTGCAGCTGTCAGCCATACATTCCTTCCCTTGTCCACACATACTTCTCTCACCGCGAAGAAATATCCACATAGATAATACAGGAAATACACACCGCCATCCGGCAATACCGGAATACTGTTGACATCCAGTACCTTATTCAGAAACGGTGCCACACTGCTTCCTAAGAAGATCACTGCCATCACTGCCGCAACACCCCACACCGGCAGCACACGCAGCACTTTTTTCAGAAGCGGCGTGATCAGATATAAAAACAAGATCAGATACAGATACCACATATGGGACCAGGTATGTCCCATCAGAGTCATCTTCAGTGCCTCCGGGATCATCCTGATCCGGAAGGTCCGCTCCGCCACTACCAGCTCGGAAGCTGCATACGGAACGCCGAATAGGAGGATCGCCAGTGCAATCCTCCTGCAATATTTTTTAATCATGACCGGATAAGTCAATGTACGTTCCGGATTCAGGAACAAATATCCCGAGATCAATAAAAATATAGGAACACACCAGGTCACCAGATCCATAACTGACAGCAATAATGACCGGTATTCCGGCACTATCGACGCATCTGTCACATCTGTCGCACCTGTCAGTACATGCATCAGCACCACTGCACAGGTTGCCAGTACCCGGAGCACGTCCAGGAACTGCTTCCTGGGTCCGGATAAGCCGTTTGTCATGTCTCTCCCATCTCCTCCATCAGGCGCATGCCTGCAGTATCTGTCACAGGAAGGGAGAATACTATGCTTTGTGCCTTACTCTCCAGTCCTGCTTTTTCCATTATAGCACGCATGATGGAATTTTTCTGCTCACTTTTTACCACAATGAACAACATTTCTTTTTCCGGCACCAGTGTCACGCCCAGAAACTGCTGTGCATTCTCTGTTCCGGTGCCCTTGGCATGGATGACGGTACCGCCCGCCGCATGTACTTCTCTCGCTGCATCCATGACCAGCTCCGTATATCCATGATTGGCTATCACTACCAGAAGCTCATTCTTCGTCTCTTTCAATGTGGACTCCTCTCCTTTTACGAATTCCTGCCCGCAGGTCAGGTAATTCAATGCTTTCTTGCCGCCGACACTGCTCACGGGAATAATAAATGCGATTCCCATTCCCGGGAGATCGATCTGCATTTTCTTACGCAGAGCAGCCTTGATCTGCCGCCAGGCAGCATCTGTGACGAGATGAAACAATACGCTCTTCTCCATGCCGTCCAGTCCAAAATAATCTAAGATCTCATTCGCCGCGGTTCCCATGCCGACGGTAACACTGCCGACCTGTGCGCCTTTTTCTTTATAGCATTCCACGAATTTCCTCGTCAGCTGACGATTGGTGATGGTGACCATCATATATAATTCACTCATGGGCACACCTCCTACAGTTCAATGATGGCATTCTCATCCAAAGCACCAAATGCATCCGCCGCACCGGCAAATACGCCTGCACCGCTCTTCTGCTGCTTTAACTGATATACCATTCCCAATATCTGGATCGTGATCAGCGGTGTCATGGCTACCATTGCTACCACACCGAAAGCATCTGCGACTAAATTGCCGCCCACCGCCACGCAGGCGCCCTGCGCTAACGGCAGTAAAAAGGTAGCTGTCATAGGACCGCTCGCCACACCGCCGGAGTCGAAGGCGATCGCTGTGAATATCTTCGGTACAAAAAAGGATAGTCCGATCGCCACACCGTAGCCCGGGATCAAAAACCATAGAATCGGGATTCCCGTCAGCACGCGGATCATCGCCAGTGCTACGGATAAGGATACGCCCACGGACAGAGAAATCCCCATGGATCTGGCAGAGATGGCACCGTCCGTCAGCTCCTCTACCTGATGATTCAGTACATAGACCGCGGGCTCCGCTTTTACGATAAAGTAACCGATCAGTGCTCCCACCGGCACCAGTACCCACCTGTAGGATCTGGCTGCCATGACCTGACCAAGGTAATTACCGGCAGGCATAAAGCCCACATTTGCGCCGGTCAGGAACAGTACCAGACCGATATAAGTATACACCAGGCCGATCAGGATCTTCGCCAGTGTCTTCCCCGACAGCCGCAGGGCAAATATCTGGAACAGACCGAAAAACAATACAATGGGAAGTAATGAGAGTGCGATCTCTTTCATATAATCCGGAATCCCATGGGCAAAAAGCTGCGCCAGTTCCACGGAATCAGCGATCTCCGGGATTGCCACCGGCTGGTAATCCGCATTGGTCGGCTTATAGATCAGCCCCAGCACCATGACCGCCAGGATCGGGCCGATGGAGCACAGTGCTACCAGACCGAAGCTGTCGTCTGCCGCATGATGGTCATTACGGATGGACGCAATACCGACACCAAGTGCCATGATAAAAGGAACGGTCATGGGT
>OKTT01001091.1_pt1 | contig 12578 bp, 10 predicted proteins | sample 1606121 | NCBI WGS metagenome assembly OKTT01 (sample SAMEA3879516, study PRJEB24766) | human gut metagenome | biome: human-associated habitat; feature: feces | place: USA | collected 1985/1987
GGATCAGGATTGACCCGAGGAGGGTGGTGATGGCTGCCTGAGGAAGGCTAAAGAGAGGGAAGGCTCTGTACTTTCGAGCCACTTGCCCGAGCTCTCTATGACTGCTTGGGTTATTGGTTTGCCTGCTGTGTTTGAGGGATCGCAGGAGTGGAACAAGAGAGAGCAAGGTCGAGGCTATTTGGGCGCCCCACAAGCTCCAGACGGAGGGGGAGAGAAGTCCGAGGCCCACTTTGAGTCCATTGTTGCCCAGACCCTGCACCGCTTTGCTGGTGGCGATACGCTTGAAGTGACCTAGACTTAGCGCATAGTTGCTTAGTGTAGCGCACAGTCCCAAGGTGCAGACAACGGGCGGAATGAGCCAGAGCTTGCCCTGCAGGGTAGCATAGCGGGTGGCCCCTATCCACGGCTCGATGGCTGGGGTGAGAGCAAGTAGAGCGAGCGTCACTAGAGCTGTGATCCAAAGGGTGAGGTGTAGCAAGTGCCTTCGCTCTAAGGGCTCTTGGCAGATGACGATAGCCTGCTCGTAGCGCCCCCCGACGGCGATGCTGAGCAGCGTGGAGATGGAGAGAATGAGTGCTAGGTCGCCTAGCGTGTCTGGTGCGTATAGTTTACTGACCCACGGTAGGAGAAGTAGGGCTATCAGCTGTACCCCGACGCCGACAGAGAGGAGTAGACCGCTATCGGCTAGTATGGAGCGCAGTGGTCGGGGCTCTTTCACAGCTTTAGTATAGATCGAAGATGGCGAGGAGCAGATAGACGGCTGGCACCGCTAGAAGTAGGCTGTCTATGCGATCGAGGATGCCACCGTGACCCGGGATGAGCTTGCCCGAATCCTTGACACCCGCTTGACGCTTGAGGCTACTCTCGAAGAGGTCGCCGATGGTACCGAAGATAGCGACTACCGCCGCGATGAGCAAGATGCTTAGCCAGCTTAGCTCTGGGAATAAGAGCAGACGCAAGACGACTGCTGAGAGGAGGACGAGGAGGAGACCTCCGATGGAGCCTTCGACGCTTTTCTTTGGTGAGATGCTGGGTGCCAGTCTTCTTTTGCCCCATCGTGAGCCGACGAGGTAGGCACCCGTGTCATTGACCCATATAAAGATGAAAATGGCGAGCAGGAGCAACCCGTTGTACTGCGTCATGGAGGAGAAAGGATCGGCCACAAGCGTCAGCCTGATGGTCAGTGCGAGGGGAGCGGCTATGTAGAGCTGTCCGATGAGACTGTTGCCGAGACTGGGGAGCATATCCTTGTGCGGAAGGAATGTGGAGCGACAGACCACATAGAGCAGGTAGAGCAGGTAAGGAATGAAAATGCCGAACTCATGACTGATCGCCATGCCATACTGCGCCGTGGCGTAGAGAAGCCAGACGGCTGCCGCGCAGTCTAGTACGATACGAAAGATGTAGGTCTGATTGACTCGCGTCAGATGGTTGAACTCGATGATCCCTGCCACGGCAAAGAAGGAGAGCAAGATCCACAATCCCCAGACCATGGAGAGTGTTAAGGCTAGCACGATCAGTGCTACGTAGACAGTGCCCGATATAAGACGAGTGGTGAAGGTCGACATGGTAGCGTTGTATTCAGTGGTTGTCGTGTGTTAGGTAGAGCTTAATAAGTTAGTCGGACAGAGATGCTCAGCGAGTGAGTATCTCTGCCCGACTTCTAGATAGGACTATTCGTGATCTGTAGGCTCCTCATCGTTTTTCTCATCTGAGGGAGCGGGTGTAGGCTGATCCTCCTCCTTTTTGATATAGGGCGGAGGGGTGGCACTAGCGAGTCGCTTAGCACGCGCAGCCTCGTTGAGCGCGTCCAGCTCGTCCGAGCGTGAGATCCACTGGCGCTTGCCGAGGATCGCCTCCACATCTTCCGTGTAGATCACCTCACGCTCTAGGAGTAGCTGCGCTAGCTGGTGATGCTGCTCAGCATACTGTGTCAGGATCTCCTTAGCACGGGCATACTGTGTAGCGATGAGCTTGGAGACCTCCTGATCGATGATGACCGCCGTCTCCTCACTGTACGGCTTCTGGAAGGTATAGCCATCGCTCTGCGAGTCAGCGTAGTTGAGATTGGGAAGTTTGTCACTCATACCGTAATAGGTGATCATAGCGTAGGCGAGCTTGGTGACACGCTCTAGGTCGTTGGCGGCACCTGTCGAGATGCGATCGAGGAATAGCTCCTCCGCAGCACGACCGCCCAGCAGCGAGCAGAGCTCGTCGAGGAGTACCTGCGTGTGGGTGATCTGTCGCTCCTCAGGCATATACCAAGCGGCCCCAAGAGCCTTGCCACGAGGTACGATGGTGACCTTGACCAAGGGGTTGCCATACTCCGTCATCCAGCTGATGGTGGCGTGACCCGCCTCGTGGATGGCGATGCTGCGACGCTCGTCCTCGGTGATGATCTTGTTCTTCTTCTCCAGACCTCCGATGATACGATCCACCGCATCCATAAAGTCTTGCTTCTCGATCGCCTGCTTGTCGTGGCGTGCCGCTATGAGCGCCGCCTCGTTGCAGACGTTTGCTATGTCAGCCCCTGAGAATCCAGGCGTCTGTCGTGCCAGCTGATCCACCGATACGTCTGGACCTAGCTTGAGACCCTTCATATGTACGAGGAAGATCTCCTTGCGGTCGTTCAGGTCGGGCAGGTCTACGTAGATCTGACGGTCGAAGCGTCCAGCACGTAGAAGTGCCTTGTCGAGGATATCCACACGGTTCGTCGCTGCGAGGATGATCACCCCACTATTGCCATCGAAGCCGTCCATCTCGGTGAGGAGCTGGTTGAGCGTGTTCTCCCGCTCATCATTACTGCTGAAGCCGGCGTTCTTGCTTCGTGCACGCCCCACGGCGTCGATCTCGTCGATGAAGATGATACAGGGCGACTTCTCCTTAGCCTGCTTGAAGAGGTCACGGACGCGTGAAGCTCCTACACCGACGAACATCTCCACGAAGTCTGAACCAGAGATCGAGAAGAACGGGACATGCGCCTCGCCGGCGACCGCTTTAGCAAAGAGCGTCTTACCAGTGCCTGGAGGGCCCACGAGGAGCGCGCCCTTAGGGATCTTACCGCCCAGCTTGGTGTACTTGTCGGGGTTTTTGAGGAACTCGACAATCTCCTGTAGTTCCTGCTTAGCTTCGTGAAGTCCTGCCACATCGTCAAAGGTGACGTGCGACTCCTTCTTGTCATAGAGCTTAGCCTTAGACTTACCGACGTTAAAGACTCCGCCAGGACCACCGTTCTTCCCTCCAGGGCCAGCGCTCATACGACGGAAGACCCATATCCAGAAGACAAGAAGCAGGATCAGCGGAAGCCAGTTGGCTAGGATGAGCCAAAAGCTCATGCTGTCGGTCTTATACTTGACATCTATGACGACCTCCTCCCTTTGGACAAACTCGTCAAAGCGATCTACCGACGGAAGGGTACACTTGACCTGATACTGCGCATTGACCATGCGAAAGGGGAAGCCCCGCTGCTCGATGTTTTGTAGCTCCTGCTCGCTGTAGACCATGCCCACCTTCTTGGGATTGAGCGTAGCGATAGCGACACCCTTGGTGCGGTTGACCTCTACTTTGGTAGCGACCTCCTTGCGAAGCAATTGTTGAAACTCCGTCCAGTCCACCTCTTTATTATTAGTAGGCTGCTCAGACGGAAGGAAGAAGAGCATCGCCAATATCAGAATGGCCGATAGGTAGAGCCACATCGGATTAAAGCGACGCTTACCGCGTCGTGGATCCGACCCCTGCGGGTTAGGAGTGGGGGTACCCAGAGGGTTTTTAATATGCTTATTCATCAATAGATTCCTTTCTAGTTCACCTTTCAAAAAGCGTACCACAATCTACTTTGCAGACCTATTGGCACACCTTTGCTCGCAAAGGTACAAAATAACCCTGTAGAGACTTCGTGTCTAAAAGGCGATTAACGCTATAAATCAAAGCGAGACGTGTAACCCTTTGCTTTCTAAGTTCATATGCAAGTAAAATGCGAAGTTTTTTCTCGTTTCGGAAACTCAGTCGACTTCTCTTCGGGTGAACCGCTCGGCGGGGTGGAAGCTTCCACCGTAGGGGCGGACCTGTGTGTCCGCCCGTCCTCACCTGAGCGCAGTCTATTCTGCGGGCGGACACGTAGGTCCGCCCCTACACAAGCTACGTCAGCACGACAATTCCATTCATCAAACGCTGTAACCTCGATCTGCTTTCTAAGTTCATATGCAAGTAAAATGCGAAGTTTTTTCTCGTTTCGCAAGCTCGGTCGACTTCTCTTCGGGTGAACCGCTCGTCGGGGTGGGAGCTTCCACCGTAGGGGCGGACCTATGTGTCCGCCCGTCCTCATAGGAGCGCTGTATGCCCTGCGGGCGGACACGCAGGTCCGCCCCTACACAAGCTACGTCAGCACGACAACTTCACCCATAAACCGCTGTAGCATATGTATTGTATCACAGCGAGACGAGTAACCCTTTGTAGAGGACGGGCGTTGCTACATCATTGCGCTACACAATCTGGGGATGTCGGATCACTTCGTTTTTGGTACCTTTGTGGAGACGACCGAGGTGACAAAAATATAGCGAAGCGCTTCTGTCGGCAAAACTTTTATACTTACCTTTTTATCTACTGGACCGATTATGTCACAGAGTACACAAGATGAGTCGTACCTCTTTTTGGTACGCGCCTATGGCGTGCAGGAGCTCGCCGTCCGTTACTTCCCCGATGTCTTACCCGCTAGTGCTACGCGCCACCTGACCCGCTTGATATGTGGTGATGGCGAGCTACTAAACCAGCTCACACAGATAGGCTATAAGCGAGGCTGTCGTATCTACACCCCCGCTATGGTGCATCTGATCGTGCGCTACCTAGGTCTACCTCAGCACTATATTTTTGCGGAGGATTGACTTTGTGCGGTGCCCTACGCCCCTACATATGAGCGTAGCGGCTCCGAACATAATGAGCAAGCCTCCAATGAGACAGGCGATGCGCAGCCCATGGGCGATACGACCTGTGGGCTGACGCTCCGTCATGGATTGTTGCTGCCGAAGGCTCTGCTGTTGCATTTCGTCCTTTAGCTTAGTACGCTGCTGCGCTACGCTATCTCGCTCCTGGACGACCCGTCGCCGAGCATGTAGGTAGCGTACTGAGGGACGCTCTGGCCACGTCATGCCCAGCAGCGAGTCGCCCGTGACGAGCTGGATGTCGCTCTGTGGTATGATCGTGTCTAGGAGGAGCAGTTCCCACTCCTCTAGTGAGCTATCACGTCTATGCTGCGTAGCCTCACGCACCGCCAGCTCGCTACGCTGCTGTGACTGCTCTTGAGACACCGCATGGGTGCGTTGTCGCCGGCTACCACAGCTCAGTAGGATACAGGCGGTGAGGATGAGTGCTGTGAGTTGTCTCTTACTGCTCCGCATGATACTTGTACTTATAGTCCAGCCCCAGGAGCGCCCCGGCGAAGGTCATCACCTCACCAAAGGCAACGAGCACGGAGCTGTCTATGACTCCCAGTGGAGGGACTGTAAAGCCCGCCACGAGGAGCCCGATGCCTGAGATCGTGAGAAGTACCGCTAGGCGAAGCTGCTTACGTCCTTGGGGTCTTATCGTTTGTGCCATAGGGATAGATACTCTTTGAATGCATCGAAACAGGGACACGCTTTCAACCACTCGTGCGGCTCTATGACGCCGTTCTGGTTTAGGTCGGGACTGAGGTCTCTATGTCCTACGATCTGTGCGTTAGGGTGTATAGCCACGAGTGTCTGTAACAGCTTGAGCATGGCGGCTCGCTGCTCGGGAGTACGTGTGTCCCAGGGGGTGCCATCGGGTCTTAGACCTCCCTCGTAGCATACGCCTAGGCTGCATCGGTTGTATCCGATGGTGTGCGCTCCGGGCATGGAGGGCGGTCTCATCGATTCGATCACACCGGCGCGTGTGATGTAAAAGTGGTAGCCAGCCATGGCAAAGCCTCTGGCACGATGGTCTTGGTCTAGCTGCCAGGCACTGTAAGTCATATTGCTGCGTGTGGCGCTGCAATGGACGATGATATATTTGATGTCGTTTGGTTTCATAATAGGGATTTAGAGATTAGAGGTTAGGGATTAGAGATTAGAAGTTAGAGGTTAGAAATTAGAGGTTAGAGGTTAGAAGTTAGAGATTAGAAGTTAGAAATTAGAGGTTAGAGGTTAGAAGTTAGAAATTAGAGGTTAGAGGTTAGAAGTTAGAGGTTAGAGATTAGAGGTTAGAGATTAGGGATTAGAGGTTAGAGATTAGAGGCGACCGCTTGCGGTCGGACGCTTCGTAGCCCCCAGTCGGAGGGGCGACGCCCCGAACGACTGCGGGGGCAGAGGAGCCAGACGAAATGAGCGACCTCCCCTGTGTGGGAGGTCGGACTGAAGCTGTAGCCCTTGTCTAGTCCGACCCACAAGGGGTCGATCTTCTACCACGTTCGCCTATCCATCGGTCGTTCGGGGCTGTAGCCCCTCCGACCGACGGCTACGATGCGTCGGACCTCTCACGAGGTCCCTTTTTTATAAGCGCAGTCGGAGGGGGGGAGAGGTTAGAGGTTAGAGATTAGAAGTTAGAGGTTAGAAGTTAGAGATTAGAGGGGATCGGAGGTCCTAGTGGCCCTAGTGTTGCTAGAGTCTAATCTCTAACATCTAATTTCTAACCTCTAATCTCTAATCTCTAACTTCTAACCTCTAACCTCTAAATTCTAGGAACTACACTCCGATATGCTCTTCGTCTTGGTTCGATCCGCCGCCGGTCTCTTTGCCTGGGGTCGGTTTGCTCGGCTCCGCACCCTCGCCTGAGGGCTTGCTGGGCTTCTTCTCCGTCTCCGTGGCTAGGCTAGAGAGATCTGCCTTGAGGTAGCTCGCATTGCTCATCTTGTGACGTATCTGCGCGCCAGGGACAAATATGACCCTATTGCCATGGATCATCTCACGCTTGAACTCTTCGGGCTTGTCGCAAGACTTGCTGCGTAGCGTCGCTCTAAAGCGACCTAGATCGCCTAGCTCTACGATACGTCCATTGGCTAGCTCTATGGAGAGCAGCATAGAGACCGTATTCATGACGCTGAGGACGTCACCGACAGAGATTGCCGAGATCTGTGAGACCATCTGAGCGATGTCTGCTTGCGAGGTGACCCCGTCATACTTAGCCTGGGCGTAGTACTTACTCTCCATAGAGCCCGGGGTTACACCTTTTCGATTGATTTGCTGGATAGCATACTTGATTGCCATAGTAGATTGATTTTTATTGAGTTGATAAAATTTGAATTGTCTTCCTGAGAGGCTGTCGTAGCTACGCTAGAGATCTCCTATATATAATAGGTGTCGTGGAGCCTGCCGGCGATAGCTCCGAGAGACGACGATTGGTGTCGTGATCCCTACTACTGATAGGAGCTGTAGAGCCTAAGTTTTTCTCTACCTGCTGGATCTCTATAACGAGCGTGCGGCTGTATCTCTGAGGAGACGATGCAAAGGTACGACACCGGGCGAGGGGTCCCTGCTGTCAAGATCGCCGAGCGTACCTCTCGGGGGCTAAGAGGATCGCAGACTCTCCGTAAGGTATCGAGCGAGGCGCTAATCACTAAAGCCATTAGACGCCCTAGTACTACTAGAGTCAATCCCTTCTCTCAGGTCCACTCCACCAGTCTCAGGATAAGCTATAGCTTGCTTGTAATGAGGTTTGCCGAGTCTACGGGTCACAAAGAGGTGTGCGTCCTGTGGTGAATTTTTGCTATCTTGGTCTCCCGTTAGGGCGTGTATGACCGCAGGATCGTGACTGATGCACGACATGACTCCCCTATACTTAAGCTATTAACTCAAACTAGATAAGCAGTGAGACGAAGATTACTACTCTGTGCTGTCGTCCTTGGGACGACCTTGATGATGCCTATGAAGGCGCAGCGCCTCACACCTCCTGTACCGTACTATAAGACGGGTTTTGAGGAGATGGAGGCGCAGACATTTGTGGATGATACGGTGGAGATCGAAGGGGTGCGCTGGCGCATCGTCAATGGTCGCATCGTCGATGACCCTAAGGCTAATATACCCTTTGGCAAGAAAGCGCTCGAGCTGACGGCGGGTTACGTAGGTGACGAGCCTGCGATGATCGAAGCGTTAGACCCGATCCGTGGGACGCAAGTCTCTGTCTCTTATATGCAGGGGTGGACGGACGCCTTGGTCTCCAATGCGGGCAAGAGTTGGTTCGCTCAGGAGTCTTTCGACGGGGGGAAGAACTGGATGGAGAAGGAGCTCATCTTTGACGCCACAACGATCTCGACAGATCTGTATGAGCGGATTGATCCAGATGCTGACTCCTTTCGCTTTAGGATCGTCTTTAAAGATCCAGACAAGACTAAGGGTGTGGGGTGGCGTATCATGCTGGACGATATAGCCTTCTACGATACGGGCGAGGGGGCTCCCATGCGCACGCCTTGGAGTGTCTACCCGGCAGACATCCGAAATGGCTTTGAGACGGCACAGAGTACGCTCTCTTACCATATCTTGACCTTCGGTGATGACTGGATCATGGGCGATCCCCAATCAGAGCCAGGCTTCTTCACCTCTTACATCGAGGCGCGTCTCGACGACCAGCCCGCTACGCAGCACTGGCGTCTCAACTCGGTCGACTCGCTGATTACTTATAGCGACTTGCAGCCTGGCGTGCATACCATAGGGCTACGCTTTATGGACATAGCTACGGGGCAGCCTTACCCAGAGCTAGAGGAGCATGTGACCTACTTCACCGTTCGGGAGTCTACGCCACTGCACTCGCTGAAGGAGCTACTACAAGCTCCCGTGGGAGGCTTTTACGAGGTAACCTTTGATAAGAAGACTCTGGTCAATATGGCGGTGCCTATGACGCCCGAGAAGTGGCTCTGGGACGGCGAGAAGGGGATTATGATGTTTGATCCTCGACTACATGACCCGATCTATGGTAATCCGCCCGAGAAGGCGCTCCTCGCTAAGCGTATCGTGGGGCAGCTGGTGGAGCGTGACCACAACCTATACTTTCAGGTAGATGCCCCTAGCACGCTGGAGGTGGTGGATCATCCCTTTACGTTTGACAATCGCACGACCAAGAGCATCCAGGATCTGCTAGACAATGCGGACTACAATATGTATGCCCCTGTCTCGATACAGAATGTGAGGATCAAGCCACGCACGGACTCGAAGGTGCCATTTCGCTTTGGAGCTCTAGATGATATCATCATCACAGACAGCACGGGGGTGTCGATGAAGATGCAAAACTTCTTCCCCTTCCTCTTCCTAGCCAATAAGGAGGTCGACCCCTCTGGAGACTTGACAGTCTTTGGTATGATGGCGAAACATCGTACTACGGGAGAGCCTGTGCTATGGCCACTCTTTGCGCTCAACTATCAGTCGACTGCCAATGAGCCTGTCCTCGCCTCTCCGAGCGACCTGCGCGTAGCTACCGAGGAGGGTGTGACCCGCTTTACAGCAGAGCAGCCGGTCAGCCTATACGTATGGGATATGTCTGGGACGCAGCTCTACGCCTCGACTGTTACCGCTACGGAGCATGTCGTCTCTGTCGAGGGACCGGTCCTAGTGGCTGCGACCTTTGAAGATGGTCGTGTGTGGATTCAGAAGCTGTACCTATAAATAAGTGGTGCTATGAAGAAGCTTCTCTACATATATCTAGTCCTAGGCTGTTGTCTAGGACTACCCCTAAGCGTTATGGCGCAAGAGCGTCTCCAGAACGGGCAGGTGGATACGAGCTTTCGCCCCATACTAGACTCCAACCCGCAGGCGGTCATCCCCCTAGCGGACGGCAAGATCGTGGTCGCTGGCACCTTCGAGCATGTGGGCGGACGAGATGTGGCGGGTGTCATGCGGCTTAATGCGGACGGCTCGGCTGACGACACCTTCAACGTAGGCGGTACGGGTGTCGATGGCGTGGTGACAAATATTGCTCTGCAGTCTGACGGCAAGATCCTCGTCATCGGTGTTTTCACCACTTACAATGGTACTCCCGTGGGGCAGATCATACGTCTCAACGAGGACGGTTCGCTGGATAAGACCTTTAAGAATGACAATACCCTCCAGCTAGATGCTTCTGCCTATGAGGGGAAGTACGAGTGGGATCTGCAGCCAAACAAACTACTGGTCTCGTCTGATGACTCCTTCTATGTCTTGGGCGGCTTCAACAGGGTCAATGAGCGTTTTGCCCCGCTGATAGCGCGCTTTACGGCTGCGGGCGTGCATGACGAGAGCTACCTCCCGACGGCTCATGAGATCTACTTCAAGAGTGCGCCCTATGTGGACGCTGCACTGCTACTCCCCTCGGGTGATATTTACTTCGGAGGTATGATCAATGGGTATAACGGCTCTTCGCTCAATAAGAAGATCTTTCACATTGATGCCGATGGTCAGTATGACGAGAGCTTTGCGAGACCTAAGTTTGACTTTGGAGGGCCACGAGCCTTGGCTATGAAGGGAGCTGACACGCTTCTCGTGGCGGGCTCATTCTATGAGTCTTTCGGCCGGAGGACGCCTCTGATGATAGCGCTACATCTCGACGGGACTCCCATAGAGGGGTTTACGGCGTACGACTTTTCCACTCCCGATGCGGAGGATATGATCAATGGCTTGATCGTGACCGATCGCTACATCTTCATAGGTGGTGGAGATATCCAAATGCCTAAGCGGAGCTTTGTGTATGCTCTAGATAAGTCGGGAGCAGCGCTGACGACGGACTTTGACTTTGGCTCGGGTCCGAATCAGATTGTCTCTGGACTGACCTACGATCCTGCGGGGTGGCTCTACGTGAGTGGCTTCTTTACTGAGTTTGGCGGGGCTAGCACGAGGTACTTCGCACGCTGTAAGGTGAGTGGGAGCGACCTGCACGTCGAGACCCCAAGCTGCGCTATGCCAGCCGTGCGTGTAGCGGTCGGCGAGAGGAGCTTCTCGCTGCACAATCTGGAGGGGTCTGCGGAGGTATCGCTCTACAGTAGCGAAGGCGTCCTGTGTGCTTCTTACCCCAGTGTAGCTGAGGGGGAGTCGATCTCGTATGAGCTGCCTGAGGGTCTCTACCTGATGGTTGTCAAGCAGACTAGAGGGCGACAACAGCTCAAGGTGCAGCTGTAGCGACCAACCCTAATGACACCACCGAGCCTCTGTATTGTGAAGGTAGCAGTTGCTATCCGAGACTGTTGCAAAAGTCAACAGTCTCACAATCTTGCTAGCAAGATTGTCCAGACTTTGCAGAAAGGATGAAGCGCAAGGCGCTGAGGGTGAGGTCTGAAGGGAGCATACCTCCGTATGTGACCGAAGCCGAATCCCGAAAGCAACACAGCGATTCGCCTTTATGCAACAGTCTCTATCCACAAGACAGAGGCTCTGTGGCTATACGGTCTAAATGAGTACCTTTGCGGTGAAGATTGTCACGAGGGGTCGTAGCACCCTCCACATTAGCATACAAGACTATGACACAGTTCAAGACGACGCACCTCTATGCGCTGCTGACCTTTATCTTTCTGGCATTGGTTATCACGCTGCTCTCGCCACACGATGAGGAGACATTTCAGTATCAAGTGGTGGAGGGTAGGCCGTGGATGGGTGAGGAGCTCCTGGTGGCGCCTTTTACTTTCCCTATCTACAAGTCAGACGAGATGATACAGCGGGAGCGTGATAGTGTGCGCCAGACGATCCTGCCTTACTATCAGATCGATACGATCACCGGAAGTAAGATGCTACGTAAGTGGGACGATGACTGGAGCGCTAAGTGGAGCCGTGAGGTCACGGACGAAGCTTACTACTTCTACATGCACAACTACCTCAAGGAACTCTATCGTAACGGAATCATAGAGGAGGAGATAGCCTCTAAGCTCAGGCAGGAGGATGTGCTGGAGGTCAAGCTCCTAAGCGCTGATCAGGTGAGCCGTCTGACGCCAGCGACGCTCTTCTCGACACCCATGGAGGCGTACCAGCAAGCTACCGAGAGGGTGCCCCAGGGGATGAGTAAGTCGATCGTCCGAAAGTTTGACCCCAGCAAGTATATCGAGGTCAATGTCTATCCTAACGAGGCTAAGACGCAGCAGGTGATCGATGATGAGCTGCGTAATCTCTCTAAGTCTATGGGGGTGGTCCAAAAGGGGGAGCGCATCATCGGTAAGGGCGAGATCGTGAGTCCTCATCAGTACGACATCTTGCAGTCGCTGCGTCGCGTCACAGAGGAGCAGCGGGATAGTAACCTGCGACAGGTATTGCCGATGAGTGTGGGGACTTTCTTGATTATAGCTTCGCTGCTGGTGGGGTTGTGGTTCTTCCTCTTCTACTACCGGCCGAAGATTGTCAAAGAGTACAAGAACACGCTCTTCCTATCGCTGCTGATCCTCATCTATGCGATCTTGACGATCATCTTCGCGCGCATGGACCTGGGAGCATGGGTCTATGCGATCCCCTTTGTGTCGGTGGCGATACTGGTGCGTACCTTCTTCGAGTCTCGTACGGCGGTCTACGTCTTTCTCACGACGGTGCTGATCTGTGCGCTCTATGTGCCTTTTCCACTGGAGTTTGTCGTGATACAGTTTGTCGCTGGTATGGTGGCGGTCTTTAGCCTTCGATCGCTCTCCT
>OKTT01001108.1_pt1 | contig 12406 bp, 11 predicted proteins | sample 1606121 | NCBI WGS metagenome assembly OKTT01 (sample SAMEA3879516, study PRJEB24766) | human gut metagenome | biome: human-associated habitat; feature: feces | place: USA | collected 1985/1987
ACTTTATTATTCACCTCACTTTATCCGGATTCTTGGCTATAAAATCTTTCCAACCGCTATACCCTTTCTCCATTACCGGACGCCCCATCTGCAGGAAATGACAATAAGCAGCTGCCAATCCGTCGGTAGCATCCATAAAAACAGGCATATCCTCTTTGGCAAAATGCAGCATGCGTTGCAACATATCCGCCACTTGTTCTTTAGAGGCCTGCCCGTTGCCGGTGATGGCCATCTTTATTTTCAGCGGGGCATATTCAGTAATAGGAATATCACGGCTCAACGCAGCCGCCATCGCTACTCCCTGAGCACGTCCGAGCTTCAGCATCGACTGCACGTTTTTCCCGAAAAAAGGAGCTTCAATTGCCAGTTCATCGGGCAAGTAACTTTCGATAATACTAAGCACCCGTTCGTGGATATGACGAAGTTTGAGGTAATGATTGCCGAACTTCCGCAAATCGATGATCCCCATAGCGATCATCTCGGGTCTTGTCCCGCAAACACGGAGCACTCCGTATCCCATGATCGTAGTACCGGGATCAATGCCCAGAATAATCTTTTCTTTTACCGGCTGAATCACTCCAATACCTCCATCAATGTGGGAAATCCGACTACTTTATCCTTAAATATCTTCACCAGCTCTTGGTTGAGCCGCGCACCCTGATCCTGATGCCAGCGATGCAGCACACCAGAATCGTCCACCTCCCATTGGAGCGAATAGGAAGTACCTTCGTCACGATGACTCAACACACGACAGATGCGCGGAGCACGGAGAGCGCCGTGTTTCTCTACTTCAGGAATATAACTCTCTTTGATCCAGATCAAAAAATTATCATGAACTTCGTCGTCCACCTGAAAAGTGGTATTGTATATCAGCATATTTTTTATCTTTAAGTTGATTATTTCCGCAAACATAGCAATTATTTCAGAATAATACATTATATTTGCAGCACCAAAACAGATAAACGTTCGCAAACGTTATCATTAAGAGTATGGGGGGTTAGCTCATCTGGCTAGAGCGTAACACTGGCAGTGTTAAGGTGATCGGTTCGAGTCCGATACGCTCCACTTTTTAAAAGAGCAATTTCCAAAAGAGTTGCTCTTTTTTGATAGCCTTCTTGAAGTAATTATATTGTACGAATCAGAACCAAGTTATTTGATAATTATGGAGCGCAAACTTATCATTCGTAATTTTGGAGCTATCGCTTCAGCAGATATTGCATTGAAAGACTTCAATATCTTCATAGGTGAACAAGGAGCCGGAAAGAGCACAGTGGCCAAACTAATTACTATCTTCGAGAATAGTAGGGATAAAGTTTTGAAGGTTGATTCCGACTATTTAATGACTAAGTTCTCCGAGTACAATATTATTTCGTATTTTAATCCGGACAGCTATATTAGTTATTCTTCAGAACAAGGAGATATCACCTACGAAGATGGTTCCTTCAATTTCACTTTTTCGTACCATTCGACAAGCCATAATTTATACATTCCGGCAGAACGCTTCTTCATTAGTACATTCTCCCGCTCCATAGCTACTTTGGTGTTGTCCAAAGCACCTATACCAGTCACATTGTTGGAATTTGCCTCTTTCTATGAAAAAGCAAAGAACCTATTCGTAAATTATCAAGTTCCTATTTTCAATATAATATTCCAAGTCCGTGAGGCTAGTGAGAATCTAGTTTTAAGCAATTATGATAAAATCATTCCATTCAAAGACGCATCGTCGGGTATTCAATCCGTCGTACCCTTACTCATGGTTATTGATTACATCACCAAGGAGCAATCGGACACTCACTTCGTAATAGAAGAACCGGAACTTAATCTCTTTCCTGAAACTCAAATTGCTTTGCTCCAACACATAGTAAAAGAATGTCATCAGCTGACAATAACAACTCATAGCCCATATCTACTGTCGGCTTTAAACAATATGCTAGAAGCCGGTAACGTATCTAAGTTACACCCGGAAAAAGAAGAAGAGATTGCAGCACTCATGCCTAAAAGCAGTTGGGTTGACTTTAATAAAATTACTGCCTATAAGATAGAAAAAGGACATATCATTTCTATCTTAGATAAAGAATATAACATCATTGTCGCCGACCAAATAGACTCTACTTCAGATGAACAGGGAAGGATTTTTTCTTCATTATTAGATTTAGAATAATATGGCAATATTCAAACAAGCCTGCACATGGGAAGTAACAGATAAGTTGCTGGTAGTAAAAGAAAATAAATGCAAATGCGTTTTCTCAAATCCCAATCAGCATCTACTCACAAAAATAAAGGTTGATGGTTGCCAAATTACTGATGGCATCAGATGTGACTACCTGATACTCGACCATTGTCACAACGAATATTTTGTTGAATTAAAGGGGAAAGATCTGCCTCATGCTGTTGAACAACTGGAAGCCAGTATCCAGCAATTATCAGCCCCCAACCATACAATTAAAAAAAGGCTATTATTGTATCAAGCCGTAATCCCTCCAATGACACTTCGGTACAAAGAGCTAAAGCTATGTTCAAGAAAAAATATGGAGTAGAGCTTATACCCAAGAATATACAAATAGAAATTACAATCAAATAATATCCCGACAAATCAGACTTCCTTTTTTTTGCATAAATAGCAAAAAAAGGACCTTTATTCAAGGTCCTTTTTAATCACTTCGTCCATTTCTTTTATACGTTTCTCACGATCTTTAATGGGACCGTCTTTCTTGTCATTCTTAAATGCGTCATCGGCACGGTCGGCAACCTCGCCGCTCCATTCCTCAAACTGGTCCTTAGCCGGACGACCATTCGGCTCGATATTTTCCTCGGCTATCGAATCATGCCTGTTAATCATATCATCCATAAGTTTTCGTTTTAAAAGTTTATGGCTATAAGACAATACAAACGAAGAAAAGTTTTCTATTTTAATGATTTTTGAAGAAATCAGCCATGTTATTATACTATCAAAGAAACACTCCAGCCCAATCTGTGTCATTCATCCAGATACCTATATAAATTGCAGTTGCCGGCAACGTCCAGTACATTCAGCTCTTTCAAGCGTTTTTCCACTTTCTTTTGTGAAACCAGCCCGAAATTCCGTAACATATCACGCAACTTCCTAAACCCATATTGAGAAGTGATTTGTAGCAGTTCTCGAAGTGTTTTTATATCAGCTTCAGAAATGATCCGCTGCGACCGAATATCGAATTTCAATTCTGTGATAGGAGTATCAAGTAAAGCCTTTGCCGCTTTTATATCTTCGGGAATAAAAATTTCCGGATTCGTTTCTTCCGCCTCTCTCATGAACATATCATTATCAAAGCCATTTTGGCGGAATTTCATTTCATACGCCCGTACTGTTGCTTTAAGACGGATATTTTCTTCTTTATACGTCCTAAGGAATCCCGCTTGAGATTTTATTTCCTGCACAAGTCCTTCAAATGCCTTCTGTGCTTGACGATATTTCATACGTTTCCGGATACTAAAATCCTTAATATTTCCTTGTAAGACGGTATAAAGAAATAGTTGCCGTCTTTCATCATTCCTTATCATTCCGGCAAGCTCCTTTATTATTAACCGGATCAATGGGGTTAACTCTTTCAGTGATTGAAGTAGAAAAAATTCCTCTTCATTTTCCTTCATCTTCTCATCCATCCGGCGTTTGTGTTCTTCTTCGGAAAGACTGAACCGAATATTTCGTTCAAGACAATCCGTCAGACTGTTTTCATCAAGCATTAGATAATCGCCGACTTCTGAATAAATAATCTCTTGCCTTTCACACCAAGTAATAATACGTCTGGTAGATACCTGATACTTGGTTGCCGCTTCTTCAATACCAATCCATTGTTTTGTTGCCATAACTCGTTTGTTTTTAGATGTATACGTCGCAACCGGATATAAAAAAGGTGCGAACGATACATATATTTCCCAACAGCGGTACTAGCAAAACCGACAGATGAAAATACAGTATGCCCGCACCAGAACTTATATATCGATAGGGATATAAGCTTGGCACGGACATTTGATTTATCATCTGTTTGAAAATTGCTAGTTTCCTGTTAGATAAATTAAATGTCCTATAAATACAAGTCCGGCTGTCAAAGGTCCGGTCCTTGATTGCAAATATACTTCTTTTTTCTGAAAAGAAAGATAATAAATGACAAGCTTTTTAGTTACAATAGAATTTTATATAAGACAAATAAGTAAACAACTACACGGGAGAATAGTTTCATCGGTGAGAAACTAAAGTTCCATCAGTGTGAAACTATAGTTTCATCAGTAAGAAACTAATAGTTCCAAGCAAGAGAAACTAAAGTTTCAAGGCGATGAAACTGTAGTTTCGAACCGCAAAACCAATAGTTTCAAGGCTTGAAACTATCGGTTACAAGGCAGGTCCCGCCCCGTAAGTACAGGGGTAATAAATAAAATAGCTTATCTGCCTGTGGTTAATACTATTCAGGCAATGAAACTTCATCTGTGATTTTTACTTGATTTGGGTATGCATCTCTACCATACCGTCTTTGCAGTGCGTTTATCTCTTCTTAGCTTTGCAGTGACAGCATTATTGCCGTCACAGTGCTGTCACCATGCTGCTGCCACGCCATTAACTTTTCATAATCAAACAGTTAAGTTACAATCTGTGACAGATGACAGCAAATTTATTTTTTTTTATTTATTGGAGAGAGTATAAGTTCAACTTATAAATGCAATATTTCTTTTTTATTAATCGGACTTTAGATGCAAAGTTGCTTATTTATTCCGATAGAGTTGCGGACGGAAAGGAACATAAAGAGTGTAATTACTATCCGCCGGCTTTCCTCCCCCCAATGCAGGTGACCATTTCGGCATTCCTTTGACAATGCGGAGAGCCTCCTCTGCAAATTCCGGATGAGTGGAACGTAGAATATGAGGACGAAGGATAACCCCTTCTTTATCAATAGTAAACTCACATAAAGCATAACCCGAAACATTCTTCTCCAAAAGCCCTGACGGATAAACCATTTCACTGGCAATATATTCTTCCGGAGTCATCGCAGAGAAATGAGCAGGTTCCTCCACCTGTCTTCCGGAAAGTGTCTTTGAACGGGGACCCACCGGATAAATTCCGATATACATCGGCCGCTTATAAGCATCCGGCTCTTCCTTGGTGCGCTGTTGCAATGCTTTTAATAAAGCAGCAGCCTCCACTGCCAACGTCTGTTCAGAAATATTTTCCCCTCGGGATAACATATAAGCCGACTGACAAACCAACACGAGACGTTCCATCAACGTTCCCTTTTCCGGCGACCATTTACGTCCCATCTGCTCTTTACCTTTAGCATCCGTAGAAGAGAAAAAATAAACAATTCCATCCAAACCAGCCGTAGAACCGTCCAAATCCTGTACCTGCTCTGTCACCAAACGAAAGATAGCCCCTAAAGACTGATATAGGGAAGCACTAATGACAACCGATTTAGTATCCACCGTCACCGTCCCCTTCTCTGCCTGCCAATAAGTACGCGATAATGTGTTCGAAACCAGGGTATAACGTCCATTCCTCTTCTCTACCGACATTGCATACTCCGGCGAAAAGGAAGGGATAGCTGCAAAACGCGCATAAGGCTGTTTCTGGAAGCCCGTATTAAGTAAAGAAAACACACTACGATAATATTCGCCTAACTCGCCTGTATAAGTGGAAAAAGGTTTCACCGGCTCCAAATAGTCAATCTGGGCCGCAAGGCGAAAAGAAAAGGTTAAAAGCAGAAGACAGAAAACAATCTTTTTCATAAGTTGCCGGATTTTCGGTACATATCGGCAACAAAGATACAAATTATTTCGATGGTTCGTGATAAAATTATATCTTTGCACGGTTTTTACTAAGAAACTGAATAACAATACATCAAAAATATGATAGCTAAGATTGAACAACTTCTGAAAGAGGTGGAAGCCTTACACGCCTCCAATGCCGAAGAACTCGAAGCTCTCCGCATCAAATACCTAAGTAAGAAGGGAGCCATTAACGACTTAATGGCAGATTTCCGTAATGTAGCTGCCGAACAGAAAAAAGAAGTCGGCATGAGACTGAATGAACTGAAAACAAAAGCGCAGGACAAAATCAACGCGCTGAAAGAAATGTTTGAAAGTCAGGACAACGATTGTGACGGACTGGATTTGACGCGTTCGGCTTATCCTGTGGAACTCGGTACACGCCACCCGCTCACCATTGTAAAGAACGAAATCATTGATATCTTTGCCCGTCTGGGATTCAGCATTGCCGAAGGTCCGGAAATTGAAGATGACTGGCACGTGTTCTCGGCACTGAACTTTGCCGAAGACCATCCGGCACGCGATATGCAGGATACTTTCTTTATCGAAGCTCACCCGGACGTAGTATTGCGTACACATACTTCTTCTGTACAGACTCGTGTGATGGAAACTTCACAGCCTCCTATCCGCATCATCTGTCCGGGACGTGTATATCGTAACGAAGCTATCAGCTATCGCGCACACTGTTTCTTCCATCAGGTAGAAGCGCTGTATGTAGATAAAAACGTATCATTCACCGACTTGAAGCAGGTATTGCTGCTCTTCGCCAAAGAAATGTTCGGTGCTGATACAAAGATCCGTCTGCGTCCGTCTTACTTCCCGTTTACCGAACCAAGTGCGGAAATGGATATCAGCTGTAATATCTGCGGCGGTAAAGGATGTCCGTTCTGTAAACACACCGGCTGGGTAGAAATCCTCGGTTGCGGTATGGTAGACCCGAACGTACTTGAATCAAATGGTATAGACAGCAAAATATACAGCGGTTATGCCCTCGGTATGGGTATCGAGCGTATCACAAACCTGAAATATCAGGTGAAAGACCTCCGTATGTTCTCTGAAAACGATACACGCTTCCTAAAAGAATTCGAAGCGGCATATTAATAATGTGCTAAATTTACCAGTATGCCAATGTTCCCAATGAAACCGTCGGACGGTGATCGGGACATTGGCATATTCATCAACAGACCAATCAGGCCAACGGCGTTGGTTTCCAATCAATGCGAATCGGTCGATTGAACGATCATTCATTATGGCAAAGGATAGACTCATTACTCCCAGTTATTGTTTCATCTTGGCAGCCAACTTCCTGCTATACTTCGGTTTCTGGTTGCTGATTCCTGTTTTGCCGTTCTATTTATCCGAATTCTTCCAGGCTGGAAATTCCACTATCGGCATTGTCCTCTCCTGCTACACGGTGGCAGCTCTCTGTATCCGTCCATTTTCCGGTTATCTGCTCGACACGTTTGCCCGAAAACCTCTTTATCTGTTTGCTTACTTCATCTTTATGATGATGTTCGGCGGATATTTAATTGCCGGTTCCCTTACCTTATTTATTATATTCCGAATCATTCACGGCGTCTCTTTCGGAATGGTCACAGTAGGCGGAAACACGGTAGTAATAGACATTATGCCCTCTTCCCGGCGAGGGGAAGGCTTAGGTTATTACGGGCTTACCAACAACACAGCCATGTCCATCGGACCGATGTTCGGACTGTTTCTGCATGATGCGGGAGTTTCTTTTGCTACGATATTCTGCTATGCATTCGGTTCCTGTATTTTAGGTTTTCTATGCGCAAGTCTGGTTAAAACGCCCTACAAGCCTCCTGTGAAACGGGAACCGATCTCGCTCGACCGCTTTATCCTGATGAAAGGACTGCCTGCCGGACTTAGTCTGCTGCTGCTTTCCATCCCTTACGGAATGACGACCAACTATGTTGCCATGTACGCCCGCCAAATAGGATTGAACACACAAACCGGATTCTTCTTCACCTTTATGGCAGTCGGTATGGCCATCTCGCGTATCTTTTCAGGAAAACTGGTGGATCGCGGAAAAATAACGCAAGTAATAGCTGCCGGATTATACCTGGTTGTTTTCAGCTTCTTCCTGCTTTCAACTTGTGTATATCTGATTCAATGGAATGATACAGCCTGTACCCTACTGTTTTTTGGCATCGCATTATTAATGGGTGTCGGGTTTGGAATTATGTTTCCGGCATTTAACACGCTGTTTGTCAACCTCGCCCCCAACAGTCAGCGGGGAACAGCGACTTCCACCTACCTCACTTCCTGGGATGTAGGAATCGGTATCGGTATGCTGACGGGAGGATATATCGCAGAAATAAGTACATTTGATAAGGCCTATCTTTTCGGAGCCTGCCTGACGGTAGTTTCCGCCCTCTATTTCAGACTAAAAGTGACGCCTCATTACCATAAAAACAAGCTACGATGAGAAAGAAAGAACGTTATGAGAAAGTAATCGCCTGGTTTCAGGACAACATACCTGTAGCCGAAACCGAACTGCATTACAACAATCCGTATGAGTTGCTGATCGCTGTTATTCTTTCTGCACAATGTACGGACAAACGGGTGAATATCATCACTCCTCCTTTGTATAAAGATTTTCCGACTCCGGAAGCACTGGCTGCCACTACGCCGGAAGTGATTTTCGAATATATACGAAGCGTGTCTTATCCCAACAACAAAGCCAAACATCTGGTCGGTATGGCAAAGATGCTGGTGAATGACTTCAATAGCGAGGTGCCGGATAATCTGGAAGATCTGATAAAGTTGCCCGGTGTAGGAAGAAAGACTGCCAATGTGATCCAGTCGGTTGTATTCAAAAAAGCGGCAATGGCGGTAGATACACACGTGTTCCGTGTCAGCCACCGTATCGGACTGGTACCGGACAGTTGCACCACCCCGTTCAGCGTGGAAAAAGAACTGGTGAAGAATATTCCGGAAAAGCTCATACCGATTGCCCATCACTGGCTCATCCTGCACGGCCGTTACGTTTGTCAGGCACGTACTCCCAAATGTGACACCTGTGGTTTGCAAATGATGTGCAAATATTTCTGTAACACCTATAAAGTTACAAAAGAGGAACCAAAAGCCAAGAATAAATAACGATTTAATAGCAAGGAACCGAAATAAATAGTAACTTTGCGGTCGATCAAAAAAGAGAATATTAAAAACACTTTTAAATAAAAATAGAGTATTATGCAGACAATTGACAAATTCAATTTTGCCGGTAAAAAGGCATTTGTTCGCGTGGACTTCAATGTACCCCTGGACGAAAACTTCAACATTACAGATGACACTCGTATGCGTGCAGCTCTTCCTACTTTGAAGAAGATTCTGGCAGACGGCGGAAGCATCATCATTGGCTCTCACCTGGGCCGTCCGAAAGGCGTTGCCGATAAATTCTCTTTGAAACATATCATCAAGCATCTGTCTGAATTGCTGGGCGTTGAAGTTCAGTTCGCTAACGACTGCATGGGCGAAGAAGCTGCTGTAAAAGCTGCTGCTCTGCAACCGGGAGAAGTTCTGTTGCTCGAAAACCTCCGCTTCTACCCCGAAGAGGAGGGCAAGCCCGTGGGCATCGAGAAGGAGGATCCCGCCTACGAGGAGGCCAAGAAGGCGATGAAGGCTTCGCAGAAGGAGTTCGCCAAGACGCTGGCTTCGTACGCCGACTGCTATATCAACGACGCCTTCGGAACGGCGCACCGCAAGCACGCCTCGACGGCCGTGATCGCCGACTACTTCGACGCCGGCAACAAGATGCTGGGCTACCTCATGGAGAAGGAGGTGAAAGCCGTCGACAACATCCTGAGCGACATCAAACGTCCCTTCACGGCCATCATGGGCGGCTCGAAGGTATCGACCAAGATCGGCATCATCGAAAACCTGATGGACAAGGTCGACAACCTGATCCTCTGCGGCGGCATGACCTTCACCTTCGCCAAGGCGCAGGGCGGCAAGATCGGCAACTCGATCTGCGAGGACGACAAACTGCAACTGGCGCTCGACATCATCGCCAAGGCCAAGGCCAAAGGCGTGAATCTGGTGCTGGGCACCGACTGCGTGGCGGCCGACGCCTTCTCGAACGACGCCAATACGCAGATCTGCCCCGTGAACGACATCCCCGACGGCTGGGAGGGCATGGATGCCGGTCCCGCATCGCGCAAGGCTTTCGCCGCCGCGATCGAAGGCGCCAAGACCATTCTGTGGAACGGCCCTGCCGGCGTATTCGAGTTCGACAAGTTCGCTGAAGGATCGCGCGCGATCGCCGAAGCGATCGCCAAGGCGACGGCCGAGGGCGCTTTCTCGCTCATCGGCGGCGGCGACTCGGTGGCATGCATCAACAAGTTCGGCATGGCCGATCAGGTATCCTACATCTCGACCGGCGGCGGCGCGCTGCTCGAAGCCATCGAGGGCAAGGAACTTCCGGGCGTAGCCGCTATCTGCAAGAAATAATGCGTCCCGAACGCTGATGTCCGAAAGAGCTGTCCTTCTGCCGAAGGCGGCTCTTTCATGTTTAAAACAAAGAACCCAGATGAAAAAAGTCATTCTTTTTGCAACGCTCGCCTGTATGATGAGTTGCAACGACAAAACAGCCAAAACGCCGGCCATCGACCCGTCGAATTTCGACCTGTCGGTAGCCCCGAACGAAGGTTTCTACCAGTACGCCACCGGCGGATGGCAGGCCAAGAACCCGCTGAAACCCGAATTCTCGCGCTTCGGCTCGTTCGACGTACTGCGCGAGAACAACGAGGTGCGCATCAACGACCTCTTTCAGGAGATGACCAAGATCGAGGCCGCGCCGGGTTCGGTCGACCAGAAGATCTCCGACCTCTACAAAATGGGGCTCGATTCGGTACGTCTGAACAAGGAGGGCGCCGAACCGGTCAAGGCCGACCTGGCCGCGATCATGCAGGTCGAAAAGGGACCCACGCTGACCAAGGCGCTCACGGAGATGATGCTCGACGTGGGCAATCCGCTCTTCGCCTTCGGCGTGATGGCCGACCTGATGGACAGCAACACCAACGCCTTCTACCTCGAACAGAGCGGTCTGGGCATGGGTAACCGCGACTACTACCTCGAAGAGTCGAACGCCGCCCTGAAAAAAGGCTACGAGGAGCTGCTCGCCAAACTCTTCGTCCTTTCGGGCACGGAGGAGGCCGAGGCGAAGCGGGCCGCAGCCGACGTCGTGGCCTTCGAAACCGAACTGGCCCGCGCCTCGTGGTCGAACGTCGAGTTGCGCGACATCGCCCGCAGCTACAATCCGATGAGCGTCGCCGACCTCAAAAAGAGATACGACGCCATCGACTGGGAGGTGCTTTTCGATGAACTGGGCAAGGTACAGGTCGCAGGGATCGACCGTGCCATCGTCGGACAGCCGAGTTTCTTCGAGGGGATGAACAAACTGGTCAAACAGACCCCGATCGAGACGCTGCGCTACTACCTGGCCGCTCAATACCTCACCAGCGCGGCATCCTACCTGAGCGACGACTTCTATGCCGCTTCGTTCGACTTCTTCGGCCGTCAGATGGCCGGCAAGGAGGAGCAGCGTCCCCGCTGGAAACGCGCCATGTCGATCCCCAACTCGGTGTTGGGCGAGGCCGTAGGCGAGATGTACGTCGCCAAATACTTCCCTGCCAAGGACAAGGAGCGGATGCTCGAACTGGTCGGGAACCTGCAAACGGCGCTCGGCGAGCACATCGCCGCTCTCGACTGGATGTCGGACGCCACGAAGGCCAAGGCGCAGGAGAAGCTGGCGTCGTTCCACGTCAAGATCGGCTATCCCGACAAGTGGAAGGACTATTCGACGCTGGAGATCGACCCCTCGAAGAGCTATTGGGAGAACATCGTCAATGCCAACCGCTGGTATACGGCCGACAATATCTCGGAACTCGGCAAGCCCGTGGATAAGGAGAAGTGGCACATGTCGCCCCAGACGGTGAACGCCTACTACAATCCCACGACCAACGAAATCTGCTTCCCGGCCGCCATTCTCCAGCCGCCGTTCTACAACCCCGACGCCGACGACGCGGTGAATTACGGTGCCATCGGCGTGGTGATCGGCCACGAGATGACCCACGGATTCGACGATCAGGGCCGCAACTTCGACAAGGACGGCAACATGAACAACTGGTGGACCGAGGCGGATGCCGAGGCGTTCAAGGCCAAGACCGATATTCTCGTGAAACAGTTCGACGCGATCGAGGTGCTGCCCGCCAAGGAGGGCCAGCCCGCCGTCATGGCCAACGGTTCGCTCAGTCTGGGCGAGAACATCGCCGATCAGGGCGGCCTGCGCGTGGCGTACACGGCGTTCCACAACTCGCTGAACGGCACGGAGCCTGCGCCGATCGACAACTTCACGGCCGACCAGCGTTTCTATCTGGCCTATGCAGCCTTGTGGGCGCAGAACATCCGCGACGAGGAGATCGCCCGTCTCACCAAGCTCGACGTGCATTCGCTGGGCAAATGGCGCGTGAACGCCACGCTGCGCAACCTGCAGACGTTTTACGATGCGTTCGACATTACCGACGGGGCCATGTTCATGCCCGAACAGGAGCGCGTGATCGTCTGGTAGGGTATCGTCCGGCAGGATGAAACA
>OKTT01001120.1_pt1 | contig 12336 bp, 8 predicted proteins | sample 1606121 | NCBI WGS metagenome assembly OKTT01 (sample SAMEA3879516, study PRJEB24766) | human gut metagenome | biome: human-associated habitat; feature: feces | place: USA | collected 1985/1987
TGACCGTGGTACCGCAGCCGGCGTTATTGACCAGCAGCCGCACGTCGGCTTTCTGCTCCGCCAGCTTTTCGCCGAGATAGCGGAAGCTCTTGGGGTCGAGCAGGTTGAGGCCGATGCACACGAATTTCTTCTCCGGGAACTGCTGGGCCAGCTCTTCGAGCTTGCCCACGCGGCGGGCGATGAGCCAGAACTCTTCGATGTCGGGAAATTCGCGCACGAGCTGGCGCGTGAACTCCGCGCCGAGACCGGCGGACGCGCCGGTGATGACGGCCGCGGTCATCCGCGTCCGTAGGGGTCGCGGAGCTTGTCGGGTTCGGGGTATTCCTCGCCCTTCGTATCGACGCGGATGGAGGCGATCTTCTGCTCGGTGAGCGGACGGTCGTTGCCGTCGGTCTTCGTCGCGGCGATCTTGTCGACGACGTCCATGCCATCGAGCACCTTGCCGAAGGCGGCGTACTGGCCGTCCAGATGAGGAGCAGGAGCCACCATCACAAAGAACTGGCTGCCGGCGGAGTTGGGTGCCATGGTGCGGGCCATGGACAGCACGCCGGTCTCGTGAATCAGGTCATTCTGGCGGAAGCCGTTGCCGGCGAACTCGCCGTTGATCTCATAGCCGGGGCCGCCCATGCCGTTTCCGTTGGGGCAGCCGCCCTGGATCATGAAGCCGGGGATGACCCGGTGGAAGATCAGGCCGTCATAGTAGCCCTTCTGAATGAGGCTGATGAAGTTGTTGACGGATTCGGGAGCAATATCAGGATAAAGCTCCGCTTTCATGATATCGCCGTTTTCCATCTCAAATGTAACGATTGGATTTGCCATAATTTTATTCCTCTTTTCTTTACTGTTTTCATCGCTTATAACAGTGCTATTGTATCTGATTTCTCATTTTTCGTCAACATGTACACTTTCCGCCGCTTTTTTTAGTCACTCATGACATTGTTCTGTTTCTGGCTTACGGTTATACTTATCTCATAAGAAAAATCCAGAAAAACAAGTTTATTTTTAGGAGGAACATAAAATGGCAAGTTTATCACTTAAAGGCGTTCAGAAAATTTATCCGAACGGATTCCATGCAGTAAAAGATTTCAACCTCGAAATCGCAGATAAAGAATTCATCATCTTCGTCGGTCCGTCCGGATGCGGTAAATCTACAACACTTCGTATGATCGCAGGTCTTGAGGAGATTTCTTCAGGAGAGCTTATCATCGACGGAAAGGTTATGAATGACGTAGAGCCAAAGGATCGTGATATCGCAATGGTATTCCAGAACTACGCTCTTTACCCACATATGACAGTATTTGACAACATGGCATTTGGACTTAAGCTTAGAAAAGTTCCAAAGGATGAGATTAAGGCAAAAGTTGAGGAGGCAGCAAGAATCCTTGACCTTGAGAAATTATTAGACCGTAAGCCAAAGGCTCTTTCAGGTGGACAGAGACAGCGAGTTGCCATGGGTCGTGCAATCGTTCGTAATCCTAAGGTATTCCTTATGGATGAGCCTTTATCAAACCTTGATGCAAAGCTTCGTGTACAGATGAGATCTGAGATTTCTTCATTACATAACAGATTAGGTGCAACAATCATCTACGTTACACATGATCAGACAGAGGCTATGACACTTGGAACAAGAATCGTTGTTCTTAAAGATGGTGTTATCATGCAGGTAGACAGCCCACAGAAGCTTTACAATCAGCCAAACAACCTGTTCGTTGCAGGATTCATCGGATCACCACAGATGAACTTTGTAGATGCTCAGTGTGTTGTTGAGGGAGCAAAGGCATTCCTTAAATTCGATAAATACCAGGTTGAGCTTCCAGAGGCAAAGGCTAAGAAGCTTATCGATGGCGGTTATGCTGGAAAGAACGTAGTATTCGGTATCAGACCGGAGGATATCTACGATTCAGCAGAGCATCTTGATAAATTTGCTTCATGCAAGATTGATTCAGATGTTACAGGATATGAGTTACTTGGTGCAGAGGTATTATTATACTTCACAGTTGCAGGCGCAAATATGTCAGCAAGAGTTGATTCAGATACACCGGCTCGTTACGGTGATCACATTGAGCTTGCATTTGATCCACACAAGATTCATGTATTTGATAAAGAAACTGAATTGACAATTACCAACTAGTTCGTTAAAATTAAATAGTTGTAAATTGACAGACCGGGTGTATAATTTACACCCGGTTTTCTTTTGCGAATGTGTGTGATGTTCTGAAAAGTTAAGTTACGGTGTTAAATTATAACCGGGTTACAGCTTATGACTTGTGAAAGCTTTTTACTTGCCTACGTCAGAACAGTAATGAGAGGATAAGAATATGATTACGAATCAGAAACTGAAAAAATCACTTGAGGAAATAAAAAATATTACTTCGTTTGATGCGATTTTATACTCAGCCAAGGGAAAGCATCTGACAGGTACGGTGGAAGAGCCGGAACATAGCGACATTTTTGTGAAGGAGTTTATAGTATCCGAAGATGATGTTAGGGAAAAAAACGATGCAATCGCATTTGCGGTTGAAATTGATTCAGAGCTTGAGTATGTGCTCGTAATGTTCTGCCCGTATACGAGTGAGAATCTTGTAATAGGCAGGATGGCAGTTTGTCAGCTTCGTACACTTGTGCTCGGTGAGTCAGAGCGATATGACAGAAATAATTTTATTCAGAATATTCTTCTTGGCAATATGCTTGGTTCTGATATAATAAACCGTGCCAAGAAATTACATATAGAAAACAGAAAACGAGTAGTATATGTTATAGATACCGGAAAGAACAGCAATGAGATAGCAGTTGAGCTTGTAAAGAATCTGGCAGATATCAGAAGCGGTGATTTTGTGGTGGCGATGGATGAGCATAATGTAGTGCTGGTAAAGGATGTTGAGGATATAGATTCACCAAAGCTTCAGGAAAAGCTTTCATCTATTGCAGGAAGTCTGGTTGACAATCTGCTTGCAGAGGCTATGATTAAGGTACGGGTGGGCTATGGCAATCCGACGGATGTTCTTCCAAAGATTGCAGAGTCTTATCAGGAGGCAAAAATGGCGCTTGAGGTCGGCAGGCTGTTTTACGTGGAAAAGGAAATTATGGCATATGACAGGCTGGGCATAGGAAGACTTATTTATCAGCTTCCAATGAGTCTGTGTGAGATGTTTATCCGTGAGGTTTTTGGTGATGAGGTGCCACAGATACTTGATGACGAGGAGGCAATGTCTACAATCTCCAAGTTTTTCGAGAACAATCTGAACATTTCAGAGACAGCAAGACAGCTTTATGTGCATAGAAATACGCTTGTGTACAGGCTAGAGCGTATTGAGAAGTCGATAGGTCTTGATATCAGAACCTTTGATGATGCTATGATATTTAAAATAGCAACGATGGTGTTAGCTCATATCAAGGATAGCAGGCAGGGCAGATAATATAATTATTACGCAATTTAAAGAAAAGTAGGAGACAAGTATGGCCAAGAAGCAAACATACGATGAGAAGAGCATAGCAATTTTAGAGGGACTTGAAGCGGTCAGAAAAAGACCGGGTATGTATATAGGAAGTGTCACAACCAAGGGACTAAACCATCTGATATATGAGATTGTGGACAACTCCGTAGATGAGCATCTGGCAGGTGCCTGTGATACCATAAGGGTAACTCTTGAGAAAAACGGTTCGTGTACGGTTGAGGATAACGGACGTGGAATACCTGTAGGTATGCATGCTAAGGGTGTATCTGCGGCGCGTGTTGTATTCTCGACACTGCACGCAGGAGGTAAATTTGACAATTCTGTATATAAGACCAGTGGAGGTCTGCACGGAGTTGGTTCGTCGGTTGTAAATGCATTATCCACATATATGGATGTGGAGATAAGCAGAGATGGCTATATCCACCATGACAGATATGAAAAGGGTGTTCCTGTTGTGGAGCTTGAAAATGGCCTGCTTCCTACTTTAGGCAAAACCAAAAAAACAGGAACAAGGATTAATTTCCTGCCTGACCCGGAGATTTTTGAGAAGACAAGATTCAAGGAAGAGGATGTAAAGAACAGACTGAAGGAGACTGCATATCTCAATCCGAAGCTTACCATCATATACGAGGATAAACGAGGCGATGCGACAGAGCATATTGAGTATCATGAGCCTGAGGGTATTGTTGGTTTTGTAAAGGATTTGGATAAAAATATTGAAAAGCTGCATGATGTCATTTACTTTACAGGAGAGAGTGAGGATATAAAGGTTGAGGTGGCTTTTCAGTATACAAGCGAGTTCCATGAGAATATTCTAGGTTTTTGCAACAATATATACAATTCTGAGGGTGGAGCGCATATCACAGGCTTTAAGACTGCGTTTACAGGTATTATCAATTCATATGCCAGGGAGCTTGGTATATTAAAGGACAAGGATGCGAATTTCAACGGAGCAGATGTCAGAAACGGCATGACTGCTGTAGTGTCAGTAAAGCATCCTGACCCTAGATTCGAGGGTCAGACAAAGACAAAGCTTGACAATCAGGATGCAAACCGTGCAACTGCCAAGGTGACAAATGACGAGGTACCGCTTTATTTTGACAAGAATCTTGAGGTCTTAAAGACGGTAATATCATGTGCTGAGAAGGCCGCAAAGATTAGAAAAGCTGAGGAGAAGGCAAAGACCAATCTGCTCACAAAGCAGAAGTTTTCCTTTGATTCAAACGGAAAGCTTGCAAACTGTGAGAGCAGGGATGCTTCTAAGTGCGAGATTTTCATAGTCGAGGGAGATTCGGCCGGAGGCTCGGCAAAGATGGCAAGAAACCGTATGTTTCAGGCAATTATGCCGATTCGAGGCAAGATTTTGAATGTTGAAAAGGCAAGTATTGATAAGGTACTGGCAAACGCTGAAATAAAGACAATGATAAATGCGTTTGGCTGCGGATTTTCGGAAGGGTATGGAAATGATTTTGATATAACAAAGCTTCGTTATGACAAAATCATCATTATGGCCGATGCCGATGTGGACGGAGCTCATATCTCCACACTGCTTTTGACTCTGTTCTTCAGGTTTATGCCTGAGCTTATTTTAGAGGGACATGTATATGTTGCCATGCCTCCGCTTTACAAGGCTATTCCGTCAAAGGGCGAGGAAAAATATTTGTATGACGATGCGGAGCTTGACAAGTACAGAAAGACACATACAGGCAAGTTTACGTTGCAAAGATATAAGGGTCTTGGAGAGATGGATGCGGATCAGCTCTGGGATACCACACTAAATCCCGCAACAAGGATGCTAAAGCGTATTGAAATAGAGGATGGACGCCTGGCAAATGATGTGACATCACTGCTTATGGGTAGTGATGTGCCACCGAGAAAAGAGTTCATATACGAGCATGCGCATGACGCGGAGCTTGATGTATAAGCATGACGCAGCAGCTTTTGGTTCTCAGTGGTTCTGAATAGTTAAGCAGTATTTATAATCGGAGAAAGACATGGATAGAAATATAGATAACAATGTAGACAACAATATAATTCAGACCGAATATTCGGAGCTGATGCAGAAATCATATATTGACTATGCGATGAGTGTCATTATAGCAAGAGCCCTGCCGGATGTGCGCGATGGGCTTAAGCCTGTACAAAGGCGTACACTTTATGATATGCATGAGCTGGGCATCAGGTACGACAAGCCATACCGAAAGAGTGCGCGTATAGTCGGTGATACAATGGGTAAATATCATCCACACGGTGATTCATCAATCTATGATGCGATGGTTGTTTTGGCACAGGACTTCAAAAAGGGCATGCCGCTTATCGATGGACACGGTAATTTTGGCTCAATCGAGGGAGACGGAGCCGCTGCCATGCGTTATACTGAGGCAAGACTTCAAAAAATCACACAGGAAGCATATCTTGCTGATCTTGACAAAAATGTGGTTGATTTCATTCCAAACTACGACGAGACAGAAAAAGAGCCAGAGGTGCTTCCGGTCAAGGTGCCGAACCTTTTGATAAATGGAGCTGAGGGTATAGCAGTCGGTATGGCTACAAGCATTCCGCCACACAATTTTGGCGAGGTGGTGGACGGTGTGATTGCTTATATGAAAAATCCTGATATCACCACAGCCGAGATGATGCAGTATATAAAGGGACCTGATTTTCCGACAGGAGGCATTGTTGCAAATCAGGATGATCTTGCAGCAATATATGAGACCGGACAGGGAAAGATAAAAATCCGTGGAAGAATCGAAATAGAGAAGGGGAAGGCAGGAAAGGACAAGCTTGTCATTACGGAAATCCCATACACAATGATTGGTGCCAATATAGGAAAATTCTTAAATGATGTCTATTCACTTGTCGAGTCAAAAGCGACAACGGATATTGTGGATATAACCAACCAGTCATCGAAAGAGGGAATAAGAATTGTCTTAGAGCTTAAAAAAGGTGCTGATGTTGAGGCACTTAAGAACCTTTTGTATAAAAAGACAAAGCTGGAGGACACTTTTGGTGTAAATATGCTGGCCGTCGCAAATGGAAGACCTGAGACGCTTGGTCTTGTACCCATCATAAGGCATCATGTCAATTTCCAGTATGAGATTGCAAAAAGAAAGTATGAGACACTTCTTGCAAAGGAGCAGGAGAAAGAAGAAATACAGCAGGGACTTATAAAGGCCTGCAACGTGATAGATCTGATTATTGAAATATTAAGAGGAAGCCGTGACCAGAAAATGGCAAAGGCATGTCTCATAAACGGAGAGACAGAGGGGATTAAATTCAAGTCAAAGGCTTCAGAAGCCATGGCAGCCCAGCTTTGCTTTACTGAGCGTCAGGCAGCTGCTATCCTTGAAATGCGCCTGTACAAGCTGATTGGACTCGAAATTGAGGCTCTGATTAAGGAGCACGAGGAGACCAGGGCAAAGATTGCAGAGTACAGCGATATTTTAGAGCATCGCTCATCCATGGCAAAGGTCATTATGAAGGAGCTTAAAGCGTTCCGCAAGGAGTATGCAAGAGACAGACGCACGGAGCTTGACAATCTCGAGGAAGCTGTTGTGGTCAAAAAAGAGCTTGAGGTATCGGATGTAGTGCTGCTTATGGATCGCTTCGGCTATGTGAAGACAGTAGATACTTCAACCTATGATAGAAACAAAGATACAGCTGACGCAGAGAACAAGCTGATATTAAAGGTCAAAAATATAGATAAGCTGTGCATTTTCACAAACAACGGAAACATGCATCTTGTCAAGGTGTTAGACCTGCCTTACGGCAAATTCCGTGACAAGGGTACACCTATTGACAATGTAAGCAACTATGACAGCAGTAAGGAGGATATAGTATTTATAGCACCTCTTATGGATGTTGAAAAGCACAAGCTTATATTTGGAACGAAGTCAGCCATGATAAAGCTCGTGAATGGTGCTGAGTTTGTGGTGACACGAAAGACCTCGCAGGCCACAAAGCTCATGGATGATGATGAGCTGTTGTTTGTTGACATGCTTTCAGAGAATGCTACAATGGTAATGCGCTCAAAGAAGGAGATGTTCCTTCGAATCGACTGTGGCACTATTCCTGAAAAGAAAAAGGCAGCAGTAGGTGTCAGGGGAATGAGGCTTGACAGAGAGGATGAGCTTACTGACATTTATCTGCTTAATGACCAGGAGGAAAAAGAGGTCGAGGTAAAGGGTAAGCAGGTGGCACTTCACAGGCTGCACATTGCAAACCGTGACACTAAGGGTGTGAAGAAATAATATATCGCATGACAATATAACGTAAAGCATAAACTGTGTACGGTTTTGAGTATGTATGGCCTATAACAGTTAAAATACCTGACATGAAAGGAAGCGATGAGCTTGTTGGACAAATTAAGAGAGCTTGGCATTTCAGAAAATCTGATTAAGGAAATTGAAAAGTTTCGCTCGCAGTATCCGGTGGACAAGGAGTATGAGTCAAGAATCCCCGTGCCTACACAGTTTTATTATGGAAGCGATGTGTGGGAGCAGGCTATAACAGCTGTTTTATGTGGAGAAAATCTGCTTTTAGTAGGAGAAAAGGCCACAGGAAAGAATCTTTTCGCAGAGAATCTGGCAGGTGTATTTAACAGACCACGCTGGGATGTGTCATTTCACGTAAATATGGATGCAGCATCACTTATCGGAACCGATACGTTTAGCGCCGGAGAAGTAACCTTCAGGCCGGGACCTGTGTATACAGCCGCAAAAACAGGTGGCTTTGCGGTGCTTGACGAGATAAATATGGCAAAAAGTGAGGCTATGGCAGTGCTTCATGCCACACTTGATTTCAGACGTACAATAGATGTGCCGGGCTATGATAGACTGTCGCTTCATCCGGCAACAAGATTTATTGCCACGATGAATTACGGCTATGCAGGCACAAAGGAGCTAAATGAGGCTCTTGTATCACGTTTTGCGGTAATCCGGATGCCTATGATTTCAAAAGAGAGCCTTGTGAAGCTCATAAAGGAGCATTATCCTGCAATACGTGAAGCGGGAGCAAATGAGCTTGCGGAGGTATTTCTTGAACTGCATACCAAGTGCAAAAATGGCGAAATATCCTCAAAGGCACTTGATCTGCGTGGTCTCATCGGTTCAATTGGTATGATGGAAAAGGGCTTAAATATATATACAGCTCTGGATATGGGTATAACAAACAAGAGCTTTGATGAATATGAGCAGACGCTTATCCGTGATACAATCCGTGCAAGAATCTCAAGGAAGATGAGCAGAGAGCAGCTGTTTTGTTGATATAAGCTTGTGACATATGAAGGAATGGAAAATATGGAAGAACAGGATATAAAGGAAGCAAAAAGAGCAAGAAACTTCATATGGATGGCGGCCTGTGATTATGACATAGAGCCGCTTTTTCTGGCATTTGCACCTGATGGATCCGCTGATATTTATCTGAATTTGATTATTGGGCTTGAATACAAGTGGTATGAGCATGACAAGATAGATGCCTTATTCAATCAGCTGACAGGGAAAAACGCCATGCTTTATGAGGGTCTTTTATGGATAGGTTTGGAAAATGCCCTGTATGAAAAGGAGAGACAAACGAGACCTGCCTTATATGATTTAAGGCTTGAGTACGCGAAAAAGAGCCTTGCAGGAGTCAATAAAAACAGGGAGTATTCGATGATTGATATAATCAGAAATGCACATTGCAGAAGGATACTTGGAAAACCCTCAGATCTTTGCAAAGAGGATGAAGAGATACTGCATGCTTTTTGTTTTACACCTGATATGACAACGGATGAGATTATAGAAAAAACGAGAGAAAATCTGTGGAAGTATTTCTCGTATAAGCCGATAAAGGTGGCAAAGCCGCAGGGCATATATTTTTTACAGAAGGTAGCAGGAGCATTTCACTCAATAGGAAAAGTCAGCACACAGTATGTCAGAGCGAATAGCTTTTATGATAAAAATATGGCCTCGGACACAGCAGCTTTGTCTATGGAGCATTCAAAGAGATATCTGCTGCAGTTTGCACTGCAGAAAGATCCAATAGAAGCGAAGCGGTATGTGATAGCCTGCTTTGGAAAAAGCATGTATTCTGACAGGCAGCAGGCCGAGATGGAGAAAAAGCTCTGTGTAGGAAATCACAAAAACTGTCATTTGCTTTTTACCAGAGGTATTTCATCGGAGAAAAAGCAGACTGTACCTGATGAGATTGACAACAAAAGAGAACGCAGGGAAATTCTTGCATTTACAAAAGAGACAGCCATGCAATACGACAAGAATAAAGAGCATTTTGAAAAAAACATGGCAGTGTATCAAAACAGTATAAGGAGACTTACAGAAAGCCTTAGAATGCACCTGGAGACAGCAGATGAGACATTTATGGATGCTTCCACACACGGCAGGATAAAGCCTTCGAGAGTATGGAAGGCCCTGTACTTGGACAATCCGCGTGTTTTTGAGCGAAAAGATGAGGTGGAGACGCCGGGCTTTTCTGTCGACATACTGATGGATGCGTCTTCTTCCAGAAAACAGATGCAGCAGAAGATAGCAGCACAGGCATATGTACTGTCAAAGAGCCTGACAAATTGTGGCATACCGGTGCAGATTTACTCATACTGCAGCATAAGAGGCTACACGGTGATGCACATTTTTAAGGAATATGATGATTATGGTGTGGAGGATGAGCTGTTTCATTTTGTTGCGGCAGGAAATAACAGGGATGGTCTTGCTCTGCGCGCGGCATCACATCTGATGGAGCTAAGTCCAAAGCCCAAGAAGTTACTTTTCATGTTTTCGGATGCAAGTCCCCAGGATGATCAGATAGCAGGGGAGGGAGCCTTTTATAAGGACAGGGAGTACACTGATGCTCTTGCTGTTAAGGACACCGTAAATGAGGTGCAGAGGCTTAAAAACCATGGAATAGACGTAATTGGCATCTTCATGGGAAGTGCGCATGACAGTGAGCTTGCAACAAAGATATTCGGCAGAAGTCTCGTGAAGATAAAGAGTATCAACGAGTTTGCCGATGCTGTCGGACGCGTGTTAAATGAGATACTGACCTAGCATTTTAATTAAAAGTACAATAAATTTAAAGCAATGGAGATAACGAATGAAAGCAATATTATTTGATTTGGACGGAACACTGATTGACTCATCAGAGGGCATCACAAAGTCGGCACAATATGCACTTTCACACTTTGGCATAGATGAGCCGGACAGAAACAGTCTGTTTTTCTTTATAGGACCGCCGCTCATAAACACATTTATGGAGCATTACGGATTTACTAAGGAGAGAGCACTTGAAGCGGTCGAAAAGTACAGAGAACGCTATAACAAAATAGGTATATTTGAATGTTCTCTTTTTCCGGGAGTAAAGGAATGCATAGAGGCGCTTAAAGCAGCCGGCTATAGGATAGGACTTGCATCATCGAAGCCGGAAAAATCGTGTGAGCGTATTTTGGAGCATTTTGGAATACTTGATATGTTTGATGAGGTGGTCGGAGCTACATTTGACGGCAGGATAGATACAAAGGAAGAGGTGCTTAACGAGGTGATGCGCCGGTGGTCAGACATTCCAAGGGATGAGATGTGTTTAATCGGAGATACTATGTTTGATATCGAGGGAGCAAATCGTGTTAATGTGCCAAGCATAGCGGTAAGCTTTGGATTTGGAGATGTTAACGAGATGGTGAGTGCCGGTGCAAAAGCTGTGATAGATGATATAAGGCAGCTTCCTGATGTACTTTCCAGGCTTTTCGATTAGCTTTTATGAAAATGCAATGCATTGAGACCTGAGGTTATAAACAGTAGATAGGAATGGGATTTCATGAATAAGAATTTAAAATTAAGAGCGATAGTGTGGGAGATAATTGTCCCGATTGTGCTTTACTACATTGTTTTTCTGAGCGCAATGTACTTTATTTTTGCGTTCATCGGACACACAGCTTCGACATACATGATAGCGCAGATAATATCTGCAGCAATTACAATACCATTTATGTATTTTGCAAGCTATAAGCCGACACAACAGATGTTTGTTAAAAAACCAAAGATAGACAGAGCACTTTTTATAAATGTGCTATGGGTGATTGTGATTACACTGTTCATTTCATTTGCGCTCAATAATATCATCACCATGTCACCGCTTATCGGGCTCTCAGAAGGATATGCCAGGGCGAATGAGAGCTTTTATGCAAGCACTCTTGTAATTGAGCTGATTGGCTCGGCAATTCTTTCTCCGATTATGGAGGAGCTCGTTTTCAGAGGCATCGTATTTGGAAATATGCGCAAAATAATGAATGTGCCACAGGCTGTATTTTTGTCGGCGCTTTTGTTTGGGCTCATTCATTTTAATATAGTGCAGTTTGTTTATGCGTTTTTACTTGGCCTTGTGCTTGCAGCTTTTATGTATAAGTCAGGGCATGTGTATGCGGCCATGATTGGGCATATTACCGCAAATGCGTTTGCTGTTATAAGGACAGAGACCGGTATTTTGAAGTGGACTGTTGATGGCAGTGTAATGGCATGGGTGGTATCTGTCATGTGCCTTGGTGTTGGTGCTGTGATATTTTATTATTATGCGAAGCACACAGAAGGAACTGTTTAGCATGGAGCGAAACGGAGTACAGACAAAGTACAAGTATCGTGCAGCTTTATGAATATGAGCAATGCGATTTAGGATAGTTACCGGATGTTTATAAAAATCAGCTATACAATAAAAAGTATAGCTGATTTTTTTATAATATAAGACATGAAAAGCTACTGTAACACATACACAATTCAGACACAATTTGCTGAAACAGTGTTTTACGCCTTGCTTTATTGAAAAAAGTTTTGGAATTTGAAGCTGTAAATTGTACGTATAACCTTTTAAATAAGATAAAAATACAAATATAGTCAGAAAA
>OKTT01001131.1_pt1 | contig 12260 bp, 9 predicted proteins | sample 1606121 | NCBI WGS metagenome assembly OKTT01 (sample SAMEA3879516, study PRJEB24766) | human gut metagenome | biome: human-associated habitat; feature: feces | place: USA | collected 1985/1987
CGGCTTGCGCCGGAAAAGCGCCCGTCGGTGATGAGAGCTACGCTGGAAGCGAGCGCCGGGTCTGCGCAGATGGCCTCGCCGGTATAGAACATCTCGGGCATCCCGCTGCCGCGCGGGCCCTCATAGCGGATAAAGACCGCGTCGCCGGGGCGGACGTCGCCGTGCAGCACGGCCGCGATGCACGCTTCCTCGCTGTCGTAGGGCTTTGCTCGCAGCGTGACCTGAAACATCTCTTTGGGGCAGGCAGTGTGCTTGATGACGCAGCCCTCGGGGGCGAGGTTGCCCTTGAGAATGGCGATGCTGCCGTCTGTGCCCTTGGCATTTTCGAACGTGCGGATGATATCGGTGCGCAGCGGCCTGCGGCTCAGATGTGCGGTTTTTTCGCGCAGCAGCTCGTCGCAGTGCTCGTAAAAACCGCTCTTTTTCAGCGCGTCCAGATTTTCGCCAAGCGTTTTCCCAGTCACCGTCATTGCGTCGAGGTGCAGCATGGAGCGGATCTCCTCCATCACGCGGGGGACGCCGCCGGCATAGTAGAAATACTGCGCGGGCCAGTCGCCGGAGGGACGGATGTTGAGCAGATAGTGCGCCCCGCGGTGCATCCGGTCGAAGGTGTCAGCATCGATCTCGATGCCGAATTCGTGCGCGATGGCGGGCAGGTGCATCGTCGCGTTGGTGGAGCCGGAGATCGCGGCATGGACCATGATGGCGTTTTCAAAGCTTTCTTTGGTCACGATGTCCTGCGCGCGGATGCCTTGCTCCAGCAGCTTGAGCAGCTGGACGCCCGCATCGTAAGCGGCCTTTTTCAGCTCCGGGGCGGTGGCGGGCATCAGCGCGGTGCCAGGCAGCATCAGCCCGAGGGCCTCGGCCATGATCTGCATGGTGGAGGCTGTGCCCATAAAGGAGCACGCGCCGCAGCTGGGGCAGGCGTTGTGCTTATAATAGCGCAGCTGCTGGCTGGAGATGACGCCGGTTTTTTCCCATGCGTCGAATTTGCCGATCTGCTCGAGCGTCAAGAGCTCGTTGATCGCGCAGGCAGGGTCCTGCACGGTGTATTCCTCCGGCAGAGGATGGGCTTCCATGACGCCGCCGGTGACGACGATGGCGCTCATTTCCTTGAGCCGCCCGATGCTCATCAGCATGGCGGGAACGGCCTTGTCGCAGCTTGCGATGAATATGCCGCCGTCAAATCCGCTTGCGTTCGCCTGCGCCTCCACCAGATCGACGATGGCTTCACGGTGGGCGAGGGAGTAATTGATGCCGTCGTGTCCCTGTGCGATACCGTCGCACAGATCGGTGGCAAAATAGCGGGCGGCTTTGCCGCCGTGCTCGTTGACCGCCTGCACGGCCTGTCTTACAAATTGATCGAGATGCGCGCTGCCGGGATGGCTGTCGCCAAAGGTGCTCTCTACCATGATCTGGGGTTTGCTCAGATCATCAATCGTCCATCCCATGCCGATCTTCAGCGGATCGCTCTCTGGTGCAAGTGCGCGTACCTGCTGAGAATGTAATTCCATTATAGACCCCTCTCCGTACAATTTGTCATTTTGAAGCGAAAATCATCAGATGATTTCTTGACATATTATAACGAAGTATGCCGAGGCTGACAAGTAAAAATAGTGTGATTTTGCGCATCCGGAAGAGGAGAGCTTTTGAGACGCTGTGTGCCGGGGGGTGAAAGCGAGCAGATCATGCTGGTGTCAGTCGGCGGCGTCGGTGCAGTAAAAAACGTAACGCTCGGCGTGTTCAACAGTGAGAGACTCCAATACGAATCGCAACAATTTAGCGTAAGTGTTTGAGAGTATAAGGGAAGGGACGAATGGAACTGCTCTGCAGTACGGCTATGCAATACTACATCATCTGCAAGGTCAGGTGTAGTATGCGTAGTCCTGAAACAACAATAAAGCCGTGCGAGGGCAATCGGACGAAATGGGTTCGACTCACAGAATAAGGAATTATTATAGCGAGGAGGGTTAGACACTCAAAACATAAAAAATATACATTTCAGATAATAGGACGGGAAGTAGATCCGTCCTTAGAGAGAATTATTTCTTAGTGTCCGGCAGCAGCTTTTGCTTTATGATGAAATAGTGGGTTGTCAGAACAATCGTGCGAGGAGTATTCCCTTGAGTAAAATCAATGGCCTTCATCGTTTGAACTATATGGAACGCTCCTACGAGTTTGAATTGTTTTCGATTTTTGGACATGACACCGTTAAGATCAAGAGTAGGCAGCGGGCTTCTGACGAAAAAGGCATGTCCTATGCGGCAGCTAAAATTCAGCCTTATTTTCAGCCTTTCTGCATTGATACGAGATAAGATTACCTAACATGAGATGGCAATAAAATCGCATGACTTCCCCACATTATGGTACCGGTTGGCATAGGCAGGGACAATCTAAAACACCTTTTTGCCGGTTCGAGTCCTGTACCGCGCACCAGAAAAAACCTTGAAGCTTCAGTGGTTTCAAGGTTTTTTTATTGCCCTGAGGTGCCATTTACCCTTTATCGTACCCTTTATAAATTGAGAACATTTGTCATGAAGCCTTCCATATGCATCCCTCCCATCTGTGAATTGCAACCGGAATCCATCTTTTTCTCATTGCCGATTCAATCTATTGGGTGACACGAACTCTATAACTGCCGTGTACGCGGGCGAAAGGTGATGGATATTTACCGCGAACATACCGTTGCGGTAGGGAGCTGATTGTGGTATGATTCATCAAAAAGGCACAGGCCCGGCCTGTTTTCCCGCGTCCTGCGGCACAGGATAATAGGGAAGCGGAAACGGCGGGCGGGACCTTGAAAATTGACAAAACAGAAAGGATCACTTGACGATGAAACCCAAATTTGACGGCTACGCGGCGCAGTACGACGCCTGGTTTATGGAAAACGAAAACGTGTTCCAGAGCGAATTCCGCCTGTTTGAAAAGGCAATCGGCGATATTTCGGGGAAGCGTGTGCTCTCCGTCGGCTGCGGCAGCGGCCTGTTCGAGAGTATGATCGACTGCAAGAACATCGAGGGCGTTGAGCCCTCGCGCGACATGGGCGCGATCGCGCAGAAGCGCGGCATCAACGTCATCGCCTTCGGCGCGATCGAGGAGGTCGAGCTTGAGGAGAACGCCTACGACATCATCTATTTGAACGGCAGCTCCAGCTATATGGAGGACCTGACGCGCGCGTTCGACGTGTGCAAAAAGGCGCTCAAGCCGAACGGCAAGTTCATTTCGCTGGATGTGCCCAAGGAGAGCGCGTTCGGCTTCATGTACCTTCTCGCCAAGGCCGTTGGCACGTTCGACCACCCGTCCCTGCGCGGCGTCATGCCCAAACTGCCGTATCCGCTCGAGCTGTGCTGCGCGGGCGTGTGGCACTCGACCGAGGAAAAGGCCGACGCGCTCAAATCGCTCGGCTTCCACGATTTTGACTTCTACCAGACGCTCTTGAAGAACCCTATGTACACCAACGAGAGCGTGGAGGACGTCGTCCCCGGCTATCAGAGCGGCGGCTATGTCGCGCTCATCGCCCACAAATGAGTGGGGAGAACAGAGTGAAGCTCTCCGAGAGGATCTACGAGCGGGCAAAGGCGCTCTGGCCGCGGTATCTGACCCATCCGTTTGTGACGGAGATGGCGGACGGCACGCTGCCGAAGGAAAAGTTCCGCTACTATATGGTGCAGGATTATCTGTACCTGCGGGATTACGTGAAAATTTTTGCGGCGATCCTTCAGAAAACCGACGACTTCGAGCAGATCCGCTTTTTGAGCGGGGAGATGGCGAACACGATCGACGAGACGTTCCGCACGCATCTTCCGTACATGAAGCGCCTCGGCGTCACGGAGGAGGAGATCGCCGATGCGCGCCCGCACATCGACAACAGCGCCTACGGCCATTACATGCTCTGCGAGGCGCAGGCGGGGGATGTGCTGACGGGGCTCGTGACGCTTTTGAACTGCTCGTGGAGCTATGCGTATATTGCCGAGCAGATGGTGGAGCGCTGCCCAAGCGCCCTGCACGATGAGAACTACGGCGCGTGGTTCGCGGGCTACGTTTCCGAGGAGTACCGGCAGACGAATCAGGCCTTGATCGACCGGATCGACGCGCTCGCCGAAGGGATCGACGAAAAGAAGGCGCAGCGGCTCTGCGAGATCTTCGAAAATTGCTGCCTTTTTGACCTGCGCTTCTGGGACATGGTCTACACGATGGGCGAGAACTGAACAGGAAAGAAAAGCCGGAGCAGCCTGAGCTGCTCCGGCTTTTTCATTGAAAAGAAAGGAAATTCACGGTTCCACGTTGGCGTGCTCCATCAGGTCGATGAGTACGCGGATGCCCTGCAAATACGAGCGGACGAGAAGACGCTCGTTCGTGCCGTGCACGCCGGAGGCGGCCTCCGCGGGCTCGGTCATAAACGGGCTGCACCGCAGGCACGTGTCGCAGATCTCCTCATAGCGGTGCGCGTCCGTCGCGCCCACGGTCATCGAGGGAATGAACACGGCTTCGGGATAGTAGCGCTGGAAGCTCTCGACGACCCTGCGATAGCCGTAGCCGTCGCGGCGCGCGATGGCGGAGGGATCGTTGGCCTGCAAAAAGCGCATCTCGACGCCTTTGTCCTGCACGGCCTCGCGGCAGTGGGCCATGACGCTCTCGGTGCTGTCACCGTCGGCAATGCGGAAGTTGATGACCGCGGTCATATCCTGCGGCATCACGTTGCACGCGGCGCTGCCGCCGCGGATCATCGTGGGCGCGATAGTGGTGGTGACAAACGGGAAGAGGTCGGGCGAGCCCATGCAGCAGGCCGCGATGGCGTCCGCGTTGCCCGCAACATCCTGCACGAGCGTTTTGAGCGGCTCCTGCGTGATATAGGGCGCGAGCGTTTCAAACGCGCCGGTCATGGCGCTGTTGAGGCGCACGGCAAACGGCGCGCGCGTGATGTCGGCGATCGCACCGGAGAGACGCCCAAGTGACGTGCCGCCGTAGGGGCGGCTCGAATGCCCGCCGATGCTGTGGACGGAGAGCTCCAAATCGGCATAGCCCTTTTCCATCAGCTGCACGCTGACAATGGACGTCTCCGGCGCGCCGAAGGCCGTGCCGGGCTCAATTTTGCAGCCGCCCTCGTCAAGAACGAATTCGAGCGTCACGCCCTGCGCCTTCAAATGCTCGGCGATGGCGAGCGCGCCTAAGTTGATGGTCTCCTCGTCGTCGCCGAAGGCGAGATACGCCGTGCGGGCAAAGGATTTGCCGTGGGCGAGCAGATATTCCGCGGCCTCCAGCACGCCGAAGACCTGCTCTTTGATGTCAAGCGTGCCGCGGCCCCAGATATAGCCGTCCGCGATGTCGCCGGAAAAGGCGGGATGCGTCCAGTCCTGCTCTGTGCCCTCAACAACGGGAACGACGTCCTGATGCGACATGTAGAGGCAGGGGCGCAGAGAAGCGTCGCTGCCGGGGATGGTGATGAGCACGGCGTGGTGGCCGATGCGCTCAAACGTGCCCACGCGCATGATGTTGGGGTAGCTTGCCTTGATGTGCGCGTGCAGCTTGTCGAACTCCGTGTAGTCCGTCCGGCTGTGGTCAAAGTAGTTGATGGTCTTGCACCGGATGGCGGCGGACAGGCGGGCGGCCGCGCCCTCGCCGTCCAAGTCGGGATAATTGCCCTCCAGGGCAAAAAAATCGGTCACTTTTTTCTGTATCATGCCATTTTATCCTCCAGATAACGGCTGAGAAACTCACGCGTGCGCGGCTCCTTGGGGTTACCGAAGACCTCCTTGGGCGAGCCCTGCTCTAAGATAACCCCCTGATCCATGAAGACGACGCGGTCGCTCACTTCCTTGGCAAACGCCATCTCGTGCGTGACGACGACCATCGTCATGCCCTGCTGGGCGAGGTTTTTCATGACGTCCAGCACCTCGCCGACGATCTCGGGGTCGAGCGCGGAGGTCGGTTCATCGAAGAGCATGATCTCCGGTTCCATGCACAGCGCCCGCGCGATGGCGACGCGCTGCTTCTGCCCGCCGGAGAGGCGGCGGGAGTCGGCGTGGATGAAGTCGGCGAGGCCAACGGTCGTTAAGTGCTTGATGGCCGTGGCCTCGGCCTGCGTCTTGGGGATGTGCTTGACGTCCATGGGAGCGAGGGTGCAGTTGTCAAGCACGGACTTGTTGTTGAAGAGGTTAAAGCCCTGAAACACCATGCCGATCTTCTGGCGCAGGGCGTTCAGGTTGACCTTTAAGTCCATTAAATCCTGCCCGTCGAACCAGATGTGGCCCGAGTCGGCCTCTTCCAGTAAGTTGATGCAGCGCAGCAGCGTCGATTTGCCGGAGCCGGATGCGCCGATGATGCACACGACCTCGCCGCGGTTGACCTCAAGGTCAATGCCCTTGAGCACGTGCAGGTCGCCGAAGGACTTTTCGAGCTGTTCGATTTTGATGATGGGATCGTTCGTCATAGCGCCCTCCTGTCAGTTCGAGCTGGGAAGCCCCAGATCGACGGTTTGGTTGCCCTGGTGCCGCTTGGTGTTGTCCGGCGCGGTCATTTTTCCCGTGATGGCCTTGAGCAGGAGCGAAGAAAGATACGTCAGGAACAGGTAAACGATGGCGGCGATGAGGTAGCACTCGGTACCTTTATAATAAATACCGGCGACCGAGCGGGTCATGAACATCAGATCGGACACGCCGACGACGCAGAGAACGGACGAATCCTTGATGTTGATGATGAATTCGTTGCCGATGGCGGGAAGCGAGTTCTTGATGGCCTGCGGGAAGACGACCTTGCGCATGGCCTGCCAGTGCGTCATGCCGAGCGAGCGCGCGGCTTCCATCTGGCCTGCGTCCACGGCGAGAATGCCGCCGCGCAGCACCTCGGCAAGATATGCCGTCGAGTTGAGCGAGATCGTGACAAGGCCTGCTAAAAAGAGCGGCCAGACACGGTTGATGTCCGAAACGCTCATGCCCGTGCGCTTGAAGAGGCCGAACACCGCGTTGTAGAGGATCAGCGACTGCACCATCATCGGCGTGCCGCGGATGACGAAGATATAGAAGCGGGAGAATTTGTTGGCAACGATCTTGAGGAACTTCACAAAGTCGTTGTCGCGTTTGTCGGGCTCCTGAATGCGGAGGAAGACCATGAGAAGCGCCAGCACGAACGCGATCGCCGTGCCGAAGAGCGCGAGGCGCACCGTGTACGAAATGCCGATGGCGAAGAGCGAGCGCTGGTTGTACGCCATGTAGGCCATCATGGAGAGCGTGTCGGTCGGGTTGCTGTCGGCATGGATGGCGGCGTTGATGATGTAGGCGAGCTTTAAAATGAAGCGGTCGAGCACCAGCAGCGCGCAGGCCGCGGCGTCGAGATACGAGAGGTAACGGCTGACGCGCACGATGAGGGGGCGCTTCATAATAGTGGAGCTGTAATTGTTCCAATAGGCCCACTTGACGAGCAGCGCCATGGCGCTCACGCCGAGGAAGAACCAGCAGATCGCCGCGAGCGCCGTGCCGAACACGGACTGCGCGGGGATGAAGCTGTACGGGCTGGGGGCGGAGTAGAACATGCCGAGACCCAGCAGGGCGATGAAACTTCCGCCTAAATAAACATAACGGTGATCCCGGGTGATGAAGTTCTTCCGGGGCGCGGTGGGTGCTGCCATGGTGTTTCCTCCTTTATGGTGCGAAGCGCGTTGTCTCTAGAGTGCTTCGCGTACCCGCCGCCGCGTGAAAAACGCGGCGGCGGTGCGTGGGATATTACTGGGGCTGGCCGTCGACGGCTGCCTGCCACATGGCGGCGCGGGCGTCGTCGTCGATGCCGGAAAGGATGGTGTTGATCTGATCAAGGAGTTCATTGTCGCTCTTGCGCAGACCCACGCAGGAGCCCTTGGCCGGCAGCGTGAAGCCGCTGCCCTCATCGAAGGTGACCAGGCGGAAGTTCGGGTTGGAAGCGAGGTAGCCCTGCGCGTTCTCAACGTTGATGACGATGGCGTCGCAGGTGCCCTGCTGCAGGCGGGAGATCATGTCGGGCACGCTGCCGACGGGGCTTAAGTGGTCGACGCCTTCGATCTGCTCGATGACATCGTCAAGCGCCGTGCCCTGCTGGCCGAGGACGGCTGCGCCGGAGAAGTCCTGAATGGAGGTGGCATTTAAGTACGGGGAATCGGCGAGCACCATCAGGCCGTAGGTGGTCTCACGGTAGGGCTCGGAGAAGTTGATGGATTCGCGGCGCTCGGCGGTGTCCATCATACCGGCGATGATGGCGTCGATCTGGCCCTGATTGAGCGCGTCGATCAGGCCGTCCCAGCTGAGCTTGACGATGACGAGCTCCTTGCCGAGGCCCTCTGCGATGGCCTTGGCGATCTGCACGTCGTAACCCTCGGCATACGTGCCGGCGACGTTTTCAACGGGGACGTTCGAGTCCGTCGCTTCGCTTTCCTGCCAGTTGTTGGGGGCGTAAGCGCACTCCATGCCGACGCGAAATTCGTTGCTTTCGTTCGTGGCGGTGTCCTGCTGTTCCTGCTGCCGATCGCTGCTGGAATCGTCGGCGGACGGCACAATCACCGCGGCGCAGGTGACGGAAGCCGGGCTGCACCGTGGCGTTTTACAGGAGCTCGTCGAGCGCGGCGAATTATACCGCTTCGGGCGCGGCCTGTATGTGCGGAGCAGCGCGTGGGAAGACGACTTTTCCCTCTTGCAGCACCGATATGGGCGCGGAATCTATTCAAACGACACCGCGCTGTATCTGCTGGGCTATTCAGACCGCACCCCGGCAAAATATACGATGACCTTTCCCAAGGGCTATAACGCGCCGTCTCTCCGTCAGGAAAATCTGATCGTCAGGCGCGTCGTGCCGGAAAATTACATGTTCGGCCAAACGCAAATCGCGTCCCCGTCCGGCAATCCCGTCCGCGTCTACGATTTGGAACGGACGCTTTGCGACATCCTGCGCGGCGGCGGCAGCGACATTCAGCTTGTCGGAGAAGCCATGAAACGCTATGCCGCCTCCAGGGACAAGAACATGCACAAACTAATGCGGTATGCGGAACGGCTTCGCGTCAAGCCCAAGGTGATGCGCTACATGGAGATTTTGCAATGATAACCAAAAATCCGATGCAACTGAAAGCCTTTATCAAAAACAAATCGGCACAGAAGCATATTTCAGCGCAGCTCGTCATGCAGAACTATATGCTCGAACGGCTGCTGGAACGCATTTCGCTTTCGCCCTATCGGAGAAACCATTAAAACAATCATAGACGCCATCATGGCGCAAACTTCATATTCTTCATATGCATCATATGCCAGACACACATCAGGCATATGATATTTTTTTTGAAAAACAGGGTTTTACAAAAGTTTTGATGTACTTGTTAGAATCGCAAATGGGAACAAATGTGTATAGGATGGACAAGCATTGCACACGTACTCCTTCCACCGTCTGCGGACGGAGCACGCGCTCCGCTAGGCCTAGGGGATTAGGGGGAGATTTCGAATTTCTCCCCCTTAAATCCCCTAGGAACCCCATAACCCCCATTGAAACGAGCAGGGTTGCGACCCTGCACCCGGGGTTGTATAAAAGGCTTCGTGAGGACGCGCGAAGGGTTATAGGGGCGACCGCAAAGCCCCTATATGCAATCGACGGCAAGGCCGGAGGCCTTGACCGGCGAAACCCCCATACCTCCCTCCTCGAGGGAGGGGGACCGTCCGCAGACGGTGGAAGGAGTTCGTTTCCCGCAGCGGTGGAAGGAGTTCGTCCCCCGCAGACGGTGGAAGGAGTAAACCCCATTTTCGCACATTTTCGACACAATTCCGTCATTCTGTGTTAGAATAAGAGCAGAACATTATAAATAGCGGGCGTTTTACTTTGCGTCCGCCGTTTTTTCAAGATACAAAGGAGTATCGCTATGAAAAAAAGTTCGTTTGCGCACGCGGCCGAAGCGGTTCTGATCGCGCTGGCCCTCTGCGTGATGATCGTCCTCGCGTTCAGCGTCCAGCGCGTATCCGATGAGAGCAATCTGGCCGCGCTGTCCGCCGTGGGCGGCTGGTATCGCGTCGAGGACGGCGAGCGGGTCAGCGTCGAGCTGCCGGACGTCCTCGGCGGCGATTCGCCCGTCGCCCTCTGCACCGACGCGCTGACGGCGGCGGACGCGGGGCGCGTGTTCTCCGCGCGGGGCGTTCAATACGGGCTTGAAATCTGGCTGGGGGACAAGCTGCTCTACCGCTACGAGCCGACCGCGTTCCCGCGCAACCGGCAGATGATGGGCAAGCTCTGGGCGGAGGTGCTCCTGCCGGAGGAGACGGGCAGCGCGCCGCTTTGCCTGCGCTTCACCGATCCGGGCGCGCACATGCGCCTGAGCGCCCCGGTGGTCGGATCGGCTTCCGCCGTCACCGGCTACCACCTGCGCAGCATGGCCGTTTCGGCGGTGCTGACGCTCTTCATGTTCGCCATCGGCGTGCTCTCCCTCGTCGCGTTCGTGTATATGGGGCATAAGCGCCTGACGGAAAGCCGCTTTCTGGATGCGGCCGTCTTCCTGCTGCTGTGCAGCCTGTGGAGCTGGACGGATTCCGGCCTGATGCAGGTCTACGGCAGCCACGTCGCGGGCTGGAGCATGATTTCCTTCTTCGCCTTCATGCTGATGAGCGTGCCCATGCTCCATTTTGTCGCCAACACCGTCCGCCCGAGCCTGCGCCGCGTGCTGCGGATCTGCGCCCTGCTCTTTGCCGCCAACGCGCTGGCGCAGGGCGTCGCGCGGCTCGCCTTCGGCGTCCGCCTGATCGACATGCTGCCCGTCACGCATGTGCTGATGGCGCTCTCCGTCGGCGCGATGATGGCCGTTCTGCGGCGCGAATACGCCGCCGGACACGACAAGAACGTGCGCTTCTGCCGCATGGCGTTCATCGTGCTGGGCAGCTTCGGCGTGGCCGCGCTGGCGATGTATTGGGCGTTTCAGATCTACTGGTACGACGTGGTCTTTCAGACCGGCATCGTGCTGTCCATCCTCATCATGTTTCACGGGCTGATCGGTCAGGTCTCCGACGACGTGCATTTCCGCGTGGAGCAGTCCGTCAGCCAGCGGATGGCTTTGCAGGACGGCATGACCGATTTTAAGAGCGCGCAGGCGCTGGAACAGAAGCTGGCCGCGCTGCATCAGCACGCGCATGAGCTCTCCAACGCCGCCATCGCCTATGTCCACCTGCTGGATTTGAAGGCCATCAACGACCTGCACGGCATGAAGGCGGGCGACGAGGCCGTCGTCGCCGCGGCGCAGTGCATCTCAAGCGCCTTCCCGGAGCACGCCGCATGGGAAACGTCGTTCTACCGCGTTTCGGGGGACGAATTCGCCGTCGTGCAGCTCAACCCCATTCTCCCGATGGAAACGCTCGAAGCCAAGCTGCATGAAAACGCCATGCGCCTGAACCGGCGGGACGGAAAGACGCACGGCGCGCTCCGTCTGGCCTGCGGATACAGCCTTCTGCGCGCGCCCGACGGGGAGCCGCAGACCGTCAGTAACTGGAAGGAAAGCGCAAACGCCATGCTGCAAACCCGCCTGTCATCTGAAAAAATGGGGGGTTGACGCATGAGGACGTTTAATTCGGACTTTCTCTGGTGCGCCCTGCTGCTGCTGTCGCTGATTCTGCTGCACATCAGCCGCCGGAAAGCGAAGGTCGTCAACCTGAACAACCGCATCTTCCATGATATCGTCGTCCTCGGCCTGCTGGACGTCGTCTTCGATCTCGTCAGCAACGGGTTCATTGCCCGATGCACCGACTCGTTCTGCATCGGCGCGGAGCTCACGACGAACGTGTTCTTTCTGTTTCAGGCGCTCCTGCCCTTCTCCCTGCTCTGCTACATCCGGGTGCTGATTGAAAACCGGCGGCTCTCGGCGCGCGAGCTGCTCGTCATGGCCGTGCCCACCCTGGCGCTGGCCTTTATCATCCTGACCAACCCCTTCACCGACGCGCTGTTTTATTTTGACGCGCGGGGCTATCGGCACGGGCCGCTCTACTACGCTATGTATGTCAGCGCCGCGCTGCACCTGCTGACCGCGCTGATTCTGACCGTCGTTTACCGCAGGTCGCTGGGCAAAGACCGCACCCTCGCGCTCGTCGAGACGTTCGCCTTCGCCGTCGGCGGCGTCATCTTTCAGGCGCTCCATCCGCAGGTGCTGACGACCGGGTTCGGCATGAGCCTGTCCATTCTGGCGATGTTCACCACCATCAACAACCCGCAGGCCAACACCGACAGCCTCACCGGCCTGTACGATCACAGTCGTCTCTCCGACAGCGACTCCAGTCACA
>OKTT01001144.1_pt1 | contig 12182 bp, 9 predicted proteins | sample 1606121 | NCBI WGS metagenome assembly OKTT01 (sample SAMEA3879516, study PRJEB24766) | human gut metagenome | biome: human-associated habitat; feature: feces | place: USA | collected 1985/1987
ATTGTTTGAAAAAGCAAATGATATCCTCGGATATCGCATTACAGATATCATGTTCAATGGTACAGACGAAGATCTTCGTCAGACAAAGGTTACTCAACCTGCCGTATTCCTTCACTCTGTTATCTCTGCTCTTTGTATGGGCGATGATTTCAAACCGGAAATGACAGCCGGACACTCACTCGGTGAGTTCTCTGCATTGGTGGCTGCCGGTGCCCTGAGCTTTGAAGACGGATTGAAACTGGTTTATGCCCGTGCGATGGCTATGCAGAAAGCTTGCGAAGCAACTCCTTCTACGATGGCCGCTATCATTGCATTACCGGATGAAAAAGTAGAAGAAATCTGTGCATCTGTTAATGCAGAAGGTGAAGTTTGCGTACCTGCCAACTATAACTGCCCGGGACAAATCGTAATCTCCGGTTCTGTACCAGGCATCGAAAAAGCCTGTGAACTGATGAAAGCTGCCGGCGCAAAACGTGCTCTCCCATTAAAAGTAGGTGGTGCTTTCCACTCTCCGCTGATGGACCCGGCTAAAGTTGAACTGGAAGCTGCTATCAACGCAACAGAAATTCATACTCCCAAATGTCCGGTATATCAGAATGTGGATGCACTTCCTCATACTGATCCCGCAGAAATCAAAAAGAATCTGGTTGCCCAGCTGACTGCTTCCGTACGTTGGACTCAGTCTGTTAAGAATATGGTTGCCGATGGTGCTACTGATTTTACAGAATGTGGACCAGGTGCAGTATTGCAGGGTTTGATCAAGAAAATAGATGGTACAGTAAACGCTCACGGCATTGCATAAGCATCCGTAGATATACTTTACCATTTCTCAACGATAGAGCGTGTCGGCTAATTTGCCGACACGTTTTTTTATGCTTATTAGTAAAACATGAGACAATTAATATGCTGTAAAACACACCATTAGTATTCTCTACGAGCAAACATTCCGAATCTATCATTTGTTTTCATTATAGGAATCATTTATTCAAATTCGCGGACCATGAAAATACATGAATATCAAGCAAAAGAAATTTTCTCCAAGTATGGGATCCCTGTTGAAAGGCATACCCTATGTCGAACGGCTGCCGGTGCAGTGGCCGCATACAGGAGAATGGGCTCGGACAGAGTGGTTATTAAAGCACAAGTGCTGACCGGCGGACGGGGAAAAGCCGGAGGTGTTAAACTGGTAGATAATACAGAAGATACCTATCAGGAAGCTAGAAACATTCTGGGTATGAGTATTAAAGGGCTTCCTGTCAATCAGATACTGGTCAGCGAGGCGGTTGATATTGCCGCAGAGTACTATGTCAGCTTTACCATTGACAGAAACACACGCTCGGTCATCCTTATGATGAGTGCGTCCGGTGGTATGGATATCGAAGAAGTGGCCCGGCAATCACCGGAAAAAATCATTCGCTATGCTATTGACCCATTCATCGGTTTGCCGGATTATCTGGCACGCCGTTTCGCATTCTCGCTCTTCCCTCACATGGAACAAGCCGGCAGAATGGCCGCTATTCTGCAAGCACTCTACAATATTTTCATGGAGAATGACGCATCACTGGTTGAAGTAAACCCATTGGCTCTTACCGCCAAAGGCATATTGATGGCTATTGACGCCAAAATTGTTTTTGACGATAATGCTCTTTACCGCCATCCGGATGTACTGAGTTTGTTTGATCCTACAGAAGAAGAAAAAGTAGAAGCGGATGCTAAAAACAAAGGATTCAGCTACGTTCACATGGATGGAAATATAGGCTGTATGGTAAATGGCGCCGGACTCGCTATGGCAACAATGGATATGATAAAACTTCATGGGGGAAACCCTGCCAACTTCCTTGATATTGGCGGTAGTTCGAACCCTGTCAAGGTGGTTGAAGCTATGAAACTTCTATTACAGGACGAGAAAGTAAAGGTCGTCCTGATAAACATTTTCGGAGGAATCACCCGTTGTGACGATGTAGCCATCGGTCTTATTCAGGCATTCGATCAGATTAAGAGTGATATACCTGTCATTGTCCGGCTCACAGGAACCAATGAGCATATCGGACGTGATCTTTTACGCAACCATAGCCGTTTTCAAATAGCTACAACTATGCAGGAAGCCGCTTTAATGGCTATCAAATCTTAAGATGAAATCACATAAAAATTGAAGGAACGATGAGTATATTAATAGATAAATCCACCCGTTTGATTGTACAAGGTATCACCGGTAGAGACGGGCTTTTTCATGCCAAGAAGATGAATGAATATGGAACGAATGTCGTTGGCGGCACTTCTCCGGGCAAAGGAGGTACGGAAGTAGACGGCATTCCGGTTTTCAATACGATGTATGAAGCTGTAGAACAGACACAGGCTAATACTTCCATCATCTTTGTGCCGGCCCGTTTTGCAGCAGATGCCATTATGGAGGCTGCGGATGCAGGCATCCGGCTAATAGTCTGTATCGCAGAAGGTATTCCGACTCTGGATGTCATCAAAGCATATCGGTTTGCCGAACAAAGAGGAGCAATGTTGGTTGGCCCCAACTGTCCGGGACTTATTTCTCCCGGAGAAAGTATGGTAGGAATCCTTCCGGGACAAGTCTTTCAGAAAGGAAATGTCGGTGTCATCAGCCGTAGCGGAACACTCACTTATGAAATAGTGTATCACTTAACGGCCAATGGTATGGGACAGTCTACTGCAATCGGCATCGGAGGAGATCCTGTGGTAGGTCTGCATTTCCTTAAGCTACTGGAAATGTTCCAGAATGATCCTGAAACGAAAGCAATTGTGTTAATCGGAGAAATCGGAGGAAACGCGGAAGAACAGGCCGCAGAATATATTCGCAGTCATGTAAATAAGCCTGTAGTAGCATTTATTGCCGGACAGTCTGCTCCTCCGGGAAAACAGATGGGCCACGCAGGAGCCATTGTTTCGGGAGGTTCCGGCTCGGCAAAAGACAAAATAGAGGCTTTAGAAGCTGCCGGTATACGAGTTGCACAAGAACCTTCGGATATTCCTAAGTTACTGAAAAGATAAACAGAACCACACGGAGAAATAAAAGCCTAAAACTCTATTTCTCCGTGTGGTTCTATTTTATGTACCAACATATCCCCGCGATGATAAAGTAATATCTGAAATTTACATTCCCTTTTTCACGCCTAACTTTATTAACAAAGCATTCATCGGATAAGCACAGAAAAATCCAAAAAGCATAGCCAGCTGCATCATAAACCAGAATATCCATGTGTCTTTAGGCAAAGGCTCATTGACAAATAAAACAAAATAAACGATTGCCATCCAGCCATACATTCCGATTTGCCAAGACAACAGAGAAAAGAAATCTGCTTTAAAAGCACGGGACAGTGCCTTTCCCGCCGATATCCTTTCCATCTCCCGTATAGCATAGAATTGAAAATAAACTCCGATGATCAACGCCAAAATAAAATCAAGTACCCAGTTTCCTATAAGCTGACTTCCTGCAACGGTTACCGGGATATAATTAGTGAACCACTCTCCTATTATATCGGCCAATGTGCAGCCTGCTCCACAATGTAAAGCCGATAAAGCCACAGACTGCCAATGAGGACGTTTCATAGACATATCTCCCATCGACATATCCATATTCATGTCTTTCATACCGGACATATCCATTTTCATTTCACCACCTCCCATCTTCATGGGAGCACCTTGTCCGAACTTATTATAAGCCCATAAAGCTAAGTAACTTCCCCACAATGCAGTTAATATCCATACTGCATTCATTATCTTCATTGATTGTGGACGATGTGTCAGATCGATTGCTATGTGAACTGCAATTCCGATACCTGAACAGACTAAAAACACGGCTAATAAATTGAGCATAATTGTATATTTAAAAAGATTTTAGACTACAACAGCCCTTATTTATAAATAGTTCATCCCGTCCATTTTTAAATTTATCCTATTGAACTATTCTCCTGGCAGTTTGTTTACAATTTTATTAATTAAATATTGAATTGTATGAGCAGACGTAGTCAATTAGAGCATGAAGTATCTGTTGCTCAGGAAAGAATCAAGAAGGCAGCCAAAGATACACCGAAAGATATCATAAAGTTATGGGAACAAGACTTGGTAGACTTGGAACTTGAACTCAATAACCTGGTAGATGATGAAGAAGATAACAATGAAGATTAAATAAAAGAGGGTGCCACCGTGTGAGTGCACCCTCTTTTATTTGTAGTATTTTTATAAGCAGAATGCTTTTATTGCTTATCCACAGTGAAAATACTTATGTACCAGTTCCAGCATTTCTTCCGGTTTGCCTTCCAGGTCGGCACGTAATGTTTTGTCCTCATAACTACGGAGCTTGCGTATAATACCGTCAATCATAGCCGGACTAAATACATTATATTGCTCGAAGACAGCACGTTGTCTTTGCAAACATTCGGCAGATGCCGCACAACTATCCGGCAATTGAGCCAATGCTTTCAGCTTATCCTCATTCTCTTTCTGATGGATGTTTACATTTACATACGTTCTCTTTGCAATGTCCAATGCCTGTTCTATCTCAAAACCATGACGGCAGGCAACAGCCAGTCCCGCAAGCAGCTGATACAAATCTGCCGAACCATCCGGAGAACGCATTTCTACCGTTTGTTTCTGGCTGGTATCAAAATGACTTTCGCTTTCCAATGGATTTGCCAAAGTACACATATCGGTCTTGGCAGCCCAGCCCAACGGCACACGCACTAATACAGAACGGTTGCGATCTCCCCAGCAAACATTGGTCGGTGCTTCCTGATGAGGAACCAAACGGAAGTAAGAAGTAGGATTGGTATTTCCGAAGGCTGTAATAGAAGGAGCAAGTTCCATCATTCCGGCGATTGCCTTACGGGCTGTTTCCGACAATACACCATCTTTCAGCATCTGATTTTGTCCGTCCTTTACAATACGCATGTGAACATGTAGACCTGACCCGGCTTTTCCAGCCGTAATCTTAGGCGCGAATGTCACATTATACCCATATCTGTATCCCAAGTTACGAATCACCCATTTGGCAATCATCAATTGATCTGCCGCATCTTCGGCACGAACAGGCAGGAACTCTATTTCATTCTGTTCATAAATCATGCCATCCAATGTAAAATTCCCAACCTCGGAATGACCATATTTTATCTGTCCACCCGTCTGAGCTATATACGACATACACTGTGTACGGAAATCGTTAAACTTAGCATACGGAGCAGATTCATGATAACCACGTTGATCTGTAGCCTGAAACATTCCTGTATCCGGCGAAATAACATAGTATTCCAGCTCACCCATCGCCTGAAACTCCATACCTGTGACATCAGTAAATGCTTTACACGCTTTATGCAAAGTATGTTCCGGAGAACTTTCCAATGGCTCTCCGTCTTTATTGAAGAAAGAACAAAGCATCGAAAGTGTCGGTATTTCTGCAAACGGATCGACGAATGCAGTGCGAAAACGTGGTATTACATACAGATCGCTACTTCCGGCTTCTATGAAAGGAAACAGACTCGACCCATCTACCCGTTCACCACAAGTCAGGATGGCATCCAGATAGGAAGCATTGTTTATCACAAAATTCAGAGTTTTTAGCCGTCCGTCCGCAGCAGGATACATAAAATTGACCATGCGGATTTCATTCTGTTGGATATAGTTAATGATGTCTGCTTTTGTAAACTCAGCAGCAGGCTTTTGCAGAAAAGTCACCAAACGGTTGGGACTCATTAATAATTCTTGGTTCATCATACGTTGGTTGTTGTTTCATTATTGGGGTTAACATATTATTTTGAGAACCAAAGATACACAAAAAGTCAGCAAACCAAGATTTATTGCCGTAAAAAATAATAGTTCTCTCTTCGGTTAATAGTGATTCGGGTATTCCTTATTTAAAGTTGTTTCTATACTGCTAACTTCTTTCGTTTTTTTATACCTTTGCAGCCGGTTTTAAATAAGGTATAGATTATATGGTACAAAGTCAGACTCAGCCGGTTCGTAGAATTGCATTTCCTATATTAATTGCATTAAGTGTATCTCACTGTTTAAATGATCTTTTGCAATCTGTCATTTCGGCTGTATATCCTCTTTTTAAAGAAGATCTTTCGTTAAGTTTCGCTCAGATTGGATTGATAACCCTAGTTTACCAGATGTCTGCTTCTGTATTTCAACCACTGACCGGCCTTATTTTTGATAAACGTCCTATAGCTTGGTCGCTTCCTATCGGAATGAGTTTCACTTTGATAGGTATGCTGAATCTGGCTTTTGCATCCAATCTGAATTGGCTGCTTGCTTCTGTCTTTATCATTGGAATAGGTTCGTCTGTTCTCCATCCGGAAGCATCCCGTATCACCTTTTTGGCTTCGGGAGGGAAACGGGGATTGGCACAATCACTTTTTCAGGTAGGTGGAAATCTGGGGGGATCGTTAGGCCCTTTATTAGTCGCATTATTAGTGGCTCCTTATGGCAGGCATCATATTACACTATTTGCTATCCTTGCTTTGGCGGCTATTTGTGTAATGTTTCCTATTTGCCGCTGGTACCGTTCTTATCTGAACCATCTTAAAAAACGTCCGATCCATGCAAAAGCATATATCGAGCGCCCGCTTCCTCCTCAAAAGACTGTATTTGCTATCACGATACTGATGATTCTTATATTCTCTAAATATATTTATATGGCAAGTCTGAACAGCTATTATACATTTTATCTGATCCATAAGTTTAATGTAAGCATTCAGCAGTCGCAACTCTTTTTATTTGTATTTCTGGTAGCCACTGCCATTGGTACATTGATGGGAGGCCCCATTGGAGACAAGATAGGCCGTAAATATGTTATTTGGGGGTCGATCCTGGGAACAGCTCCTTTTAGTTTATTGATGCCACATGCCGGACTCGTATGGACTATAATTCTTAGTTTCTGTGTCGGCTTAATGCTTTCGTCTGCTTTTCCAGCTATTCTGTTATATGCACAAGAGCTGCTTCCCAACAAGTTAGGACTGATTTCCGGACTTTTTTTCGGTTTTGCATTTGGAGTGGCAGGCATTGCATCTGCTGTTCTTGGCAATATGGCCGATAAGTTTGGGATTGATGCTGTATATAATGTTTGTGCATTTATGCCGTTGTTAGGATTGGTGACCTGGTTTTTACCGGATCTGAAGAAAGAGACGAAGTTTGTTTTTTATTTTGGACTTTGTAAAATCCGGAATCACTTTTCCGGATTTTATCCTTATTTAATGCTATTTTCTACCAGTTTTTTCCTTATATCAATTCTCCCTTTCATTTATTTTACTAATTTCGTGGCGAACATATATGAATCAAGTAAATGAAAATGGAAAATAGTGTATTAACCGGAAAACCTTATAACATCGGATATGCCTTGAGCGGAGGCTTTATTAAAGGCTTTGCCCATTTGGGAGTTATTCAGGCTTTATTGGAACATGATATTAAACCGGATATTATCTCAGGAGTCAGTGCCGGAGCTTTGGCCGGAGTATTTTATGCCGATGGCAACGAACCCTATAGGGTTTTGGACTACTTTTCCGGACATAAATTTCAGGACTTGACAAAACTTGTAATTCCTAAAGTAGGCTTATTTGCTTTGGGAGAGTTTATTGACTTTTTGAAGTCAAATCTTAAAGCTCAGAAGCTGGAGGATTTAAAACTTCCTCTTATCATTACTGCCACTGATCTGGATCATGGTCGCAGCATGCATTTTCATAAAGGGAATATAGCTGAACGGGTAGCTGCTTCATGCTGTATGCCGGTGTTATTTACACCTGTAAAAATAGGAAACACACATTATGTGGACGGAGGACTTCTGATGAATTTACCTGTATCTACCATCCGAAACGAATGTGAAAAAGTGGTAGCAGTGAATGTCAGTCCGTTGATGGCAGAAAAATATAAAATGAACATCGTTAGCATTGCCATGCGTTCTTATCATTTTATGTTTCGTGCCAATACGTTTCCGGAGCGAGACAATTGCGATTTACTAATTGAACCCTACAACCTAGAGGGTTATAGCAATACTGAACTTGAAAAGGCCGAAGAGATTTTTGAACAAGGCTATAACACTGCTTCTGAGGTTCTGGACCAACTAATTGAAGAGAAAGGAAAGATATGGAAATAATAAAAACCGGATTGGCTGCTTTTGGCATGTCGGGACAGGTGTTTCACGCTCCATTTATTAGCACGAATCCTCATTTTGAACTTTACAAAATAGTAGAGCGTAGTAAGGAACTCTCTAAAGAACGATATCCGCAAGCATCAATAGTACGTAGTTTTAAGGAGTTGACAGAAGATCCTGAAATAGATCTTATAGTCGTTAACACTCCGGACAATACACATTATGAGTATGCCGGAATGGCTCTTGAAGCCGGGAAAAATGTAGTAGTTGAGAAACCGTTTACTTCTACCACCAAACAGGGTGAAGAATTAATAGCTTTGGCTAAGAAAAAAGGTTTGATGCTAAGTGTATATCAGAATCGCAGATGGGATGCAGATTTCTTAACGGTACGTGATATTCTTGCCAAATCCTTATTAGGACGTTTGGTAGAATATGAATCTACATTTGCCCGTTATCGTAATTTTATAAAGCCTAATACTTGGAAAGAGACCGGAGAGTCCGGTGGTGGATTAACCTATAATTTGGGTTCACATCTGATCGATCAGGCTATTCAGCTTTTTGGGATGCCTGAAGCTGTTTTTGCAGATTTGGGTATCCTGCGTGAAGGAGGAAAAGTTGATGATTATTTTATAATTCATCTGTTACATCCTTCGTTGGCACCAAATGTGAAAATCACCTTGAAAGCAAGTTACCTGATGCGAGAAGCCGAACCACGTTTTACCTTACATGGAACACTAGGTTCGTATGTTAAATATGGAGTCGATAAACAGGAAGCTGCTCTATTAGCTGGTGAAACACCTGAACGTCCGAATTGGGGAGAAGAATCAGAGCAGGAATGGGGATTATTACATACAGAAATAAATGGAAAAAAAATCTGCCGAAAATATCCAGGCATAGCCGGAAATTATGGTGGCTTTTATCAAAATATTTATGAACATTTATGTTTAGGACAACCATTGGAAACACATGCACAAGATATTTTGAATGTGATACGAATAATCGAAGCGGCTTATCAAAGCCATCGAGAAAATAAAATTGTCAATCTTAAATAGCATATATAAAATGAAGAACGAAAACAAAATGATTATTTATCAAGTGTTTACACGCTTGTTTGGTAATAATAATAATCACTGTATCTACAATGGAGATATTTCACAAAACGGTTGTGGAAAGATGGCTGATTTTACTGCCAAGGCTTTGGGAGAAATAAAAAAACTGGGAGCAACACATATTTGGTACACAGGTATTATCGAACATGCCAGTCAAACTGATTATAGAAGATACAACATCCGTCCGGATCATCCGGCTATTGTAAAAGGTAAAGCGGGATCTCCATACGCCATTAAAGATTATTATGATGTAGATCCGGATCTGGCTACTGATGTCCCTGGAAGAATGAAAGAATTCGAAAATCTAGTAAGCCGTACACACAGAGCAGGATTAAAAGTAATAATTGATTTTGTTCCGAACCATGTAGCGCGTCAATACCATTCGGATGCACAACCTGACGGCACCACTCAGCTGGGAGCCAATGATGATCCTAACTACTCTTTTAGTCCGTACAATAATTTCTACTATATTCCGCAATCGGAATTGCATGGACAGTTTGATATGACGGGAAATGCCTTGGAACCCTATCATGAATTTCCTGCCAAAGCAACCGGAAATAACCGTTTTGATGCTTACCCTAACATTAATGACTGGTATGAAACCGTAAAGTTAAATTATGGTGTGGATTATCAGAATGGTGGAACTTGCCATTTCTCCCCTACTCCGGATACTTGGACTAAAATGTTGGATATCCTCCTTTTTTGGTCCTCTAAAAATATTGATGGTTTCCGTTGTGACATGGCCGAAATGGTTCCGGTAGAATTTTGGGAATGGGCTATCCCTCAAGTGAAACAGGAGTATCCGAATATTATATTTATTGCTGAAGTATACAATCCGCACGAATATAAGAATTATTTATTTCGTGGTAAATTTGATTTTCTCTACGATAAAGTAGGACTGTATGATACATTGCGCAATGTAGCTTGTGGTTATGACTCTGCAACTGCTATTACTCGTAGTTGGCAGTCTTTAGGGGGGATTGAAAAGCGGATGCTTAACTTCCTTGAAAACCATGACGAACAACGTATTGCATCTGATTTTTTTGCCGGAGATCCACGCAAAGGTGTTCCTGCCTTAATTGTATCTGCTTGCATGAATACTAACCCCATGATGATCTACTTTGGTCAGGAATTCGGAGAAATGGGAATGGATAGTGAAGGTTTCAGTGGACGTGATGGACGTACTACTATTTTCGATTATTGGAGTGTAGATACAATTCGGCGCTGGCGAAATGAAGGAAAGTTTGACGGGAAGATGCTAACTGAAGAGCAAAAACATTTATATGCAATTTATCAGAGAGTTTTGACGTTGTGCAATGAAGAACAGGCAATATCAAACGGCGTATTCTTTGATTTGATGTATGCTAATGAAAATGGATGGAGATTTAATGAGCACAAGCAATATACATTTATGCGTAAATACAAGAATGAATTGCTATTTATTGTCGTAAACTTTGATAATCAGCCAGTAAATGTTGCGATTAATGTGCCTTCTCATGCCTTTGACTTTTTACAAATTCCTCAATTTGATTCTTATAAAGCGGTTGATTTACTAACAGATAAAGTAGAAGAAATCAGTTTACTGCCATATAAGGCAACAGAAATCGCTTTAGGAGCTTATACGGGTAAAATATTGAAGATTAAATTTTAACCTTCTGAATATAAAATAGCCCTTGCAATCAGAATAATCGATGCAAGGGCTATTACTTTATTTACTTACTTTTTCTTATTTGGTTCTTCTCAATACCATTGCTGTACGTGCAGGAATATAGAGTTTCAACCATTCTTTCTTTTCTTTCTTATACAAAGGATCTGGCAATGTGAAATGCTTCACACTATCATCTGACAAGCCATTTCCTCCATAAATTATGTTATCTGTATTCAGTACCACCTCATAAGTTCCCGGTGTTACTAAAAAGCCATAATCGGTGAATGATTGACTCGGATTAAAATTGAATACAAAAACAAGATCTTTACGTTGGTACGCTAACACTTGGTCGCCATCGTTGTGCCATATTTCTTGTACAGGGGTTTGCTGGATGTTTTTTACGCTCTTAATTACTTTCAACATATCTGCATCAAAATCACCCAGATAATGATAAGTCAAGTTTTTATTATCGACTAAATCCCATTGGCGGCGAGCATACTTACATGACCATCCATTACCTTCCCTCGGAAAATCGATCCATTCCGGATGTCCGAATTCATTTCCCATAAAGTTCAGATATCCACCGTTAATGGTGCTTGCAGTTAGTAAACGAATCATTTTGTGAAGAGCAACGCCCCGATGAACTATATAATTTTCATCACCTTTCTGCATATGCCAATACATATCTGCATCAATCAGGCGGAAAATAATCGTTTTATCTCCTACCAATGCCTGATCATGACTTTCAGCGTACGAAATTGTTTTTTCGTCTTGCCGACGGTTAGTTACTTCCCAAAACATGCTGGATGGTTTCCAATCTTCATCTATCTTCTCTTTAATTGTCTTGATCCAATAATCGGGGATATTCATAGCCATACGATAGTCAAATCCATATCCTCCATCTTCCACCTTGGCGGCAAGTCCTGGCATACCCGAAACCTCTTCTGCAATGGTAATAGCCTTAGGATTTACTTCATGAATCAATTCGTTTGCCAATGTCAGATAGCAGATGGCATTATCATCTTGATGTCCATTAAAGTAGTCGCCGTAATTGCAAAATGCTTCTCCCAATCCGTGGCTATAATAAAGCATGGATGTCACCCCGTCAAAACGGAAGCCATCAAAATGATATTCTTCCAACCAATATTTACAATTGGAAAGTAAAAAATGCATCACTTCATTTTTACCATAGTCAAAACAAAGTGAATCCCATGCCGGATGTTCTCTTCGTCCGCCTGGATAGAAATATTGATTTGGATCACCTGCAAAGTTTCCTAACCCTTCTACTTCATTCTTCACTGCATGTGAATGA
>OKTT01001145.1_pt1 | contig 12167 bp, 9 predicted proteins | sample 1606121 | NCBI WGS metagenome assembly OKTT01 (sample SAMEA3879516, study PRJEB24766) | human gut metagenome | biome: human-associated habitat; feature: feces | place: USA | collected 1985/1987
GAGTGTACTTACTCTCTAAGTTAGTCACAGCACAGGTCGTAACGGCTCTATTGATCCTGATTGGTTTTGTGGTACTACGATTCATCGTTCGTACCGTTCTGCAAATCACATTTACGCTTTTACGCTACCTCTTTTGGATTATTGTACTAGTCGTAATACTGCTTTGCGTGCTATGATATAGCACCTCTATCACTTCAGAGAAATGACTCTTTGGGTGACTAGCTCTTTTCTGAGGCTGGTCACCCCCTTTGGTATGACGGGCATGTCATACCGAAAGTAGGTCAGAAAACGTTCGTTTCCCAACCTACTCGATTGTTGATGGTTATTGGCTTTTCTCTAGCCACTTGTGACAAAAGTCTCTCGGAGGATTACTTCTTTGGCTTTTTCCCTCCTCTTCGCCGGTAATACCGTCTGTAGAGCATCCATCCAGTGCCCAAAGCTAAGGTTAGGAGTAGGGCCGAAAGGAATATGTATAGAGGCTGGAGCGGATCGAGTATTTTCCCATACAGTCGGCCGACATGCAACTCAAGTGCGGCATGCCAGAGTGAAATCCTACCGGGACTTATCTCTGTTGGCATTGGTGGCATAGTGTCGGCCGCATCCTCCGTTTGGAGTTCACCGGTGGCGTAGCTATAGAATCGCTCTCTCCCGTCAGAGTCAATAGTGTACCCACTGATTGGGGTCCCAAAGATGGGCATGCCTTTTCGTCCGGATTCGGTGTAGGCCTTGCCTGTCAGGGCATCGTAGACTTGCCCTTTTTGTCGATTCCACCTGAATGCTCCACTGAACGATCCCACCACCCACAGTGAGTCTCGGTCACTCCACTCCCAGACATTGAGTCCCATGACACTGACAGGTGGAGTGCCGGTCAGTCGCTTGGGGGCTTTTCCAAACTGCTTCAGCGCATAAAAGCCCCGAGAGGTCGATAGCAACCACTCTTTTGTGATGGGATCGCGACGGATCATTCTCAGTTTGTTATTCCACGGGTTGGTGCTGTAAAGGTTTGTTCCCGGAATGGTCGGGACCTGTGCCTTGATGACTGTAATCATCAACGGAGGACGTAGAAATGCGCCTGTGATCGTCACAAAAAGCAAACCCCAAAAGCACCATTTGCCCCACCTATTGTGTTCCTTGAGAAATTGCTTCCACACCTTTGCTTTTTTGGGGACAAAGGTGATCAAAACGCCGGTGATGGAGAGGAGGATGAGTGCCACTCCCATCAGGTCAACAACTAGTCGTCCTATTGTTCCAAAGAATGCTCCACTATGTATCTGCCAGATAGTGCTGAATAGCGATACCCGTGGCTCATAGTCGTCTGGTGCGGGAAGGTCTGCGAGTGTGGGGGATTTTTGAGAGGGAAAGATAAGGTATAGGTGGCTTCGGCTCAGTAAAACAAGGGTGTCGCCTTGCGTTTCCAGATCTGCCAAGCGTTCGTTTTTGGGTGTAAGCTTCGGTTGTTTCGCCCACTCCTTTTTGTCGGCTTGCCACTTGTATAGGTTGTATGCGGTGAGGGCGTAGAGGTCGCCACGGTTTGTCCGGACTACTCTTTGGACCGATCTCCTGTCGGCAGCAGGGTCTAGTCCATTGCTCCGGTTGTCGTAGCTTTTTAGCTGTGGGTCGTAAGCCCATACTCCAGTAGCTCCATAGATCCACTCCTCGTCAGGGGTCACTCGGATCTTCCCGATGAGGCTGCCACCGCTCCAGGATTTATAGTGGTAGGCCTTGGGTAGCCAGGAGCGGGGTAGGTCAATACCCGACACCAGGTCTCTGTGGTTTAGAATAATGCCAGATCCGGCAAAGCCTAGTACGAGTATGGTGATGACTAGGCAGATCCACTTGTGCCATCCTTTTAGGAGGGTGTATCGAGAACGTTTCATTTTGGTTCTTGTCTTACAATCAAGTAGGTCGGGAAACGAAAATTTTCTGTCCTACTTTCGTTTTCTTCCCTCCCACACCATCCGTACGTGCCGTTCGGCATACGGCGGTTTAATTTGTTTTCAAAATATGCCCGTCATACAAAGAGTATCTCAGGTGCGATGTCGCACCTGAGATGCTGTCTGTCCTATTTCGTCCGGATCCCCTAGTCTAGCTTGGTGGAGCCGTCGGGTTGGTAGACGTAGTCAAAGGAGACGATACCGCTCTTGCCACTGTCGTCTATGTAGCTAATCATCTTGACTTTGGCGTATTTCCCGTCGGCTGTTCGGATGATGAATATATTGTCCGAGGGAGTGTATTTTGGGGGTGGACCACTGAATCCGATCATTTTGTTGAGCTCGGGGTTGCCAGATACTTCGGCTTTGATCAGTTCGCCTTTCCAGCCCCATATGGTGATTGCTTCGTCCACGATGTAGCCTTCGGTGGGGGCTTCTTTCACTGCGGATAGTTTTGTCTGATTGGTCATGAGAGCCCCTCCTTTGCCTTTGCCGGATGTGCCGCAGTTGGCTCGGAAGTAAAATGAGTGGATCGCAATGTCCCAGTCGGTACGTTCCTTGAAGTTGGTTTCGTCAATCCCGGGCACCTCTTTGCCAGTGGCGAAGCTGAAGTAGATCCAGTCTTTCCCGAGCTCTCCTTTGCAACGTCGGCTCTGCGTGTAGGTCTTTTTGTTTTTTGAGGATGGTGCGTTTGGCTTGTTGTTTCCGCAGGAGACGATGGCCAATGACAGCACCAGAGCACTGATCAGTGCGAGAATGCATTTTGTTTTGTTCATCTCTTTAATAGGTAATAGTGACAGTTGTTTTTATAGGTTGAAGTGGTAGGACATGAATAAGTTTCGACCAGGGCCAGCATAGGAGTTGAAGGAGACGACGTCTGCTTGGTAGTTGAGAATGTTATCTACCCCTATGGTGAGTGTGCCCCACTTTGGGTGGGTGTAGGCGATGGTCGACCGCACCAGGGTGTAGCCCGGTATGGTTATTCGGTATGGAGTCTCTTTTGGGATGCCTTCGTCCTCGATGGTTGTCAGTCCAGATAGGCTTTTCTTTCCCATTACTGATGCACTGATATTGAATGCCAGCCGGTGGTTACCCCAGTCCTGTAGGTACTCGATTCGCCCAGTCCCAGAGATCGGTGCCTGGGAAGTGAGTCTCACTCCGTCGTGAAAGAAAGGGTGCAGGTAGTGCGATGCCAGGTGGATCTGTAGGGGCAGGCTGATGAATGGCCTGATGCGCATCTGGATTTGAACACCTGCGAGTGTGGACTTGGAGATGTTGCGGTAGTGGAGCTCTTTTTGGTCTTCGGACCAGATACCCTCGATCTTGTTGGTGAAGAAGTTGTAGTATCCCGAGAGCATCACATACAGTTGGGGATGTGTGTACTCTGTTGTCAGAGAGAGGTAGTGGTTGGACTCCGGCTTGAGCTGTTTGTTGCCGTAGATCCAAAACATACCGAGGTGGTCCCAGTCCATGTAGAGTTCTTTGATACTTGGGGATCGGTAGCCGCGACCATAGTTTAGCCGGATGGTAAAGGGTGACACCTTGTAAAGTAGAGCCAATTTTGGGGAGAAGTTGATGCCGTACCCCTTGTTATAGTCTACCCTTAGCCCGCTGATCATGCTCAGTGAGGTCCCCGGTATTTTCCAGTCATCTTGGACAAATAGAGCGTAGGCTCCCTGTGCTCGGGCTGTCAGTCCATCTTTGCTAAACTTATCCGCATAGAGTACTTCCCGTAGGTATTCAGCTCCGGTGATCAGTTCATGGTCATTGCCTATGGTCCATCTGTACGAAATATTGGGCTGGAGGACTGTGTGCGTGTAGACGAGCTGTTTTTGCATCTTTTTTTGCTCGAATACGGTGTATCTGCGATATCTGTCTCCGTGGATATTTGCTTCCCAAGTACCACCGTTGGGTAGGGTGTATTTTGCAGAAAAGAGTCCGGAGAGGTCTCGGTTGTACTCGTGCTTGTTGTCCAGGTAGAGATCATGTACGCGCTTGGAGTAGTAGTTGCCTTGTGCAGTCAGGGTCAGTGCCTTGATGGGGGTCCACGACAAGGTCTGCTTGGCAGTCATTGTGGTGAACCCAGAAATGTTGGTAGGTGTGGAGCTTTTCTCCTTGGTGACCGTTTTGTTGAGCTCGGGGTAGTATATGGTGCTACCGGCTTTGTCGTAGATGTTGTAGGCATCTTTGGTTTGCATTGAGAGTACGGTCTGGGTGCTCCAGCTTTTCTTTTTGTACCCGATGGTCAGTGCGCCGTCGGCATTTGGCATGTCGGTCCTTGTCTTGTAGTACCGGTATTTGTCATCAGGCTCTATGTGGGAGTAGTTTTTTTGAAACCTCGTTCCCCATCTCAGGTCCACACCTAGACTTAGTCGGTCGGTTGGCTTGCGTGTGATGATGTTGATCACACCGCCCATCGCTTGTGAGCCGTAGAGTGCCGATCCAGCACCTTGTACGATCTCGATGCGTTCAATATTGTTGAGGTTCAATCGGGTGTAGTCGATGTTGTTGCCCGACTCGCCGGCGATCCGTTCCCCATCGATCAAGAATAATATGTGCTTGGCTCCAAGACCTTGTAGGTTGATGCTCGTGCCAAATCCCACTTCGCTAAATGAGAGACCTGGTATCTCGTCTTGTAGGAGGGACTTGATGTCCATCCAGCCTTGTCTCTCGATCTGTTTGCGTGAGATGACTTGCGTGAGTACTGGAGAGTCCGATATTTTCTTTGGGGTCCGGGTGGCCGTGACAACCACTTCGTCTAGCTCGTGATACATCATCAAGCTGTCTTGCCCAAATCCTCTTAGGGGAGCAAGAATGAGAAGAATAAGAGCAAAGTGGTAAGCTTTCATGTGTTGTATCTCTCGTGTTTCCGATCAATGCACAAAGGTAAAACAATCCCGTTGGGTGGAAAATACCTGACAGTTGTTGTTTTTCCCCGTTTTTGGTGCCCCTGTTGGCATGATCTAGGTAGATCTCTCGGGGTGCGTGGCGTTGCCTTCCTTTTTAGTGCGTCCTAATCGAGTCTCCGCTGCATGAGACTACAGTTTTCTGTGACTTTTTTAGATGGGACTTTTGAGGAGTCTGATAAGGAAAATGAAAGGAACAGAACAATTTATCCGAACGATAGCTGAATACCCTAATGGACGTGCGATGACAGACCCTTTGTTTGCGCCCAATCTACAGAAGCCCCATAAGAACATAGAGGAGTGCATTCTCTACATCTTGAGTGAGGTGCAAAAAAGTGGTTGTAATGGCTTTGCCGATGAGGAGATATACTCAATGGCAGTTCACTACTATGATGAAGATGATGTAGAGGAGGACAAAGAAAGAATCAAAGAACTCCAGATGAAAAACCTTATTACTTTTAACAGAGAGCTGAGATGGCTCTGAAAATCAAGTAGGTTGGGAAACGAAAGTTTTCCAACCTACTTTCGGTATGACATGCCCGTCATACTGAAAAATGGGGGGCATTATGCACCCTCTCGTTCTCTGTTATTTTAGGATAAGGAATTTATTCCTCTCGCTTATACTTAGCGATGAGTTCTTTTAACATAGAAAGTATGTCATCAAGAGAAATGCCACTGCGCTCGCTCATCATAGCGATGGTTGCTTTAGGAACGATAATGCGTGCGAGAGGCGAATTGAGCATTCTAAAAGCAGAATTCATGCTTGGCAAATCTTGCCGTAGCTTTGGGTAAACTTTGAACAGATCCTGTAAGCGAGTATTGGCAGAGAGTTCTACTATCGAGCCTTCTCTTGTAGCAGGCGTATCTTCCGGAGTAGCCTTTTGCGCCACCATTGATTTTACTCCTTGTATGTCATTTGACCACGTCAGCAACGTACGTGAACCTTGAAGCTCACGAATACGGCTACAATCTTGCATCATTTCGAGTACTCCCCTGAATCGTCCTTCTGAATCACGCACAGCAACATAATAAATATAGATGAACACGCCGGGTTTGTTAATCCAAAAATCCACACTGTCCTGCTCACCTGAGCGGAATTTGGCAATGATTTCCTCAACGAGGTGGACACTGGTGCGCGGATGGCAGTTCTTCACATCACGTCCGATAATATTCTTGCTACGTGGAAAGACGCGGTGGTCGGTATCTGAATAGAAGCGAACGAGTTCGTTTTCATCTACATAAGATATATCTACAGGAAGATGCTTGTAAATGAGGTTGATTTGTTCGAGCGAGAGTTTGCCTGTTGTAACGTCAAAAACTCGGCATGTATCGTCTCCTCCCAGACCATATTTACTAAGAAGCGCAGATAGTTCTGAGGCGAATCCGTCAGGGACTGTTGTGGGCTGGGGTTCTGTTTTGTCGGTATTTTGGAATTCCTCTACATCAATCCATGCAAAGCCAATTTCGTAATCTCCCGAACGCATCTGTTCGAATTCTTCTGGAGTTATCATTGCCAAAGCAGTTGGGTAGAGTACAGATTCTTCTTTCTGTAAAAGGTCCCGCACATCTGCCACAATAGTAGACTGCATCGCCAAAAATTCTTCTTCTTTGTCTTCTTCAATAAGTTTTTTAGCATCACGTATTTCGTCTCGTACAAAGTCATCAAGCAGCCACATCGTGGTCGTTGGGCGGTCAAATCCTTTCTGTTCGAGTATGGGGTAGAGCTGATTCTGCTTACGAGAAAGGTGAGTGCGAAAAGCCGCTATTTGGTCGTACAATTCAAGCCACTGGTTCTTGATAATCGGATATTGTACAAGATCTTCTATAGAGAGCATAAGGCGACGCATTTCATCGTTCTCTCTGTAGTAGCACATGATAGGGTGGTTGAGAGGAAGATTTGGGCGACTGGTGTCCATCACTTCATCAAATAGCTCAATCATCTTTTGAATATCCTCCTTACGACACTCATCCTCTTCAATGGTTTTGAGTTCCTGTTCTGCCAATGCAATTTCATAAGGGTAGATTTTCCCAACTTGCTCTCTTATTCGGGTTCTACCCTCTTCCAATGAAATATCTCCTCGTTGGTATGCCTCTTTAATCTCGAGTATTTTGCCGAGTTTCTCAAGGTCTACATGCGGCAGATGTTTTTCATATCCATAACATTATTGTCTGTTGATGAGGTAAACGAAAAAATCACTCTCTTCTATGGCATTTACGCTTACGTGGGCTTCTCCGGGGAAATGTAGAACGATACCTGTGCTGATACGATGTACCTCCGTATCGTCGAGAGTTACCTCTACAGTTCCTTTCACTATGGTGAAGTATACTTCCTGTCCTTTATGGTCGTGTGAGGGAACTTGTTCTCCGCTTTTCAATTGCAGGTGTACAAGCATGAGCTCCTTGTTGTCAATCACCTTACCTAGAGTATTGATTTCCTTCCCAATGGGATTGATTATCTGTTTCATGATTCTTCTTTATTTGGTTATGATTAATATTTGTTATCTACAAAGATAGGCAAAACAGTTGAATGACGTTCATTTTGAAGTTGTGTTTTTTATGTCGATGTATTACAGGCTGTTATGACTGATCAAAACTAAACAATGTGCTATTACTTCTACTCTCTTAACTCCTTGAACGCTTGCTTGTATCTTCATTGTTGAAGTTGAAAATCCGTTGCTGAAGCTGTCCGAAGTTATCCTCCACGTAGATATCAATCGTTTGTCGGTCGGTAGAAAGTGAAGTGTAATAGAGACGGAAGAGATCTCTCGTGAGCTGATAGCGGTCATTCGGTTTGAATACAGTGCCATCGTCCATCTTCAAGCAACCCTTGCCATCAGGCTGGAAGTAATGGATTGTGTATTGCGTATTGGCAAAGCGACCAGCTCTTTTGAGACTACAGCGCATTTCAGCCGTTTCCCCCTTAGCTATGGAGTTCTGCACGGGCATCGCTTCGAGAGAGAACGGATAAGACTGCCGCACATCCAAATCCCGATTACAAGCAGATAGACAAAACCCAGCGAGAGCAAGCACTCCCATTACCCAAAGCGTATTCAGTATTTTCTGTTTCATTATTGTTGATGTTTAGAGGTTAAACTTGAAGCCTGCTGAGAGGACAGGACGGAAGCGATGTAGGTCAGAGCCGAAGAGCAGTCGCCCTTGGGCTTTGAGGAGTAAGAGGAGATTATCCGTGAGGAATAGTTCGACCGAAGTATGCACGCCACAGCCATAGACGAAGCGAGAGCGGTCGAGAAGCGTAGCCCCATCGGGTAGTAACTTCTTGTCCTCATTCACCCAAGTTTCACGGCAAAAATGATTTTCGGGGAGTTTTGCCTCAATATTGGAGGGGGAGGGATGTCGTAACTGGTTGAGTGTCAAAGAAGGTTCTTGGGCGAGCTAGGCGGATTCTGATTTGTAGGACACTTTTGGGTGAAATATTTGTCGTTACTTTGCGCTATGCACGCCAATGTTCAAACCAGATTCAACGTTGCAATCGGCAAGGAGGCTCCTTATTATCGCTTGAAGGAGTCCTATCGCGACGTGCGAGGAAATGTCCATTCGCTTATCCTACTCAATGTTGGCTTCGAGCCTTCTCTGGACGCTCTACAAGCAAAGAAGATCGCTCGTGCACTGACGATTAGATTCGAGAATAGACACACCCAGACGCTCTTGACCGAGCGATTGAATGGGTTGACCGACCACGAGCAAGCCAAGGCTGACGAGTGGTGGAATAGGATGATTCGGGAGGGTGGTGCAGCAGGAGTTTACTTCGGATGAAGCTTATGGCAGTGCTACTGAAGAGGAGCATCAGCTGTGCGAGCAAGACCAGCCAAATAAAGCCAATGTCCTTCCCTCCTATGCCGGTATCTACGATGGCTTGTGTAAGGAAAGGGAAGAGTAGCTGAATGAGCGACCCCAAGAGCAGCCCGAGGATGATCTGTCCGAAGTACTTGCGGTACTTCTTGAGATAGCTCCAGAGGAAGGAGAGCCTATCTTGCCTCAAGTCTTTGTAGGACGAAAGATCTTGTGCGTAAAAGTCTGCTGTAGGCTCTAATAGGAGTACTATGCCTTTTTCCTCTCCGTTTGTCTTCGTGCTGACCCAATGCTCAGTGAACTCCTCTTGGGTGAACGTAATCAACCCCTTCGCCGGGTCTGCCACATAGATACGCCACTTGCCGTGGCGTAGCCGTTTTACTTTGTAGACAACGACGAAGTGGTTCTGACCCCAATGAGCGATGCAGGGTAATGGGGCTTCCGTAACCAGAGCCTCAAAGGTGATCCGCCCTCCCAAAGTATGTAGTCCCCGCTTCTCAGCCGCTTTGCTGATACCGAGTAGTGAGACTCCCTCTCTGCCTAAAGCTCAGTCCGACCTTATCTGCTCAATGTCAGGATCACGGCCGGCGTGCTTGATGACCATCGCCAAGCACGCTGGACCACAGTCCATAGCATCGTGTTGCTTATAGTGATACATATAAGAGATTACTTCCCCGACGTTCTGATTATACTCTATAAGATAATTCAGTCTCAACCAATCGTTTTAAAGTATGGAATGATATCAACTTAACAACCTTTGAAAGTATTCTTGTTCGTGCTATTCCTCAATCAAAGATCAGAAGCTAAAGACTACATACGCCCTGAGTCTGAGTCTTCATTTTCTAATTCACGAGACAGACGATACTCCTTGCCGATGGAGAAGGAGTAGCTCACACCGAGGGCTATCTTCCAGTAGTTGTCACGCATGGTATAGGTCGTCTTGCCTTGGTAGTATGGCAGTGAGAAATCTGTCGTAGTGCCTCGCTCAGGGACAAACATATTCTCGAGGCTCAGTCTGAATCCCCACTGCTTGTAGTAATAGGCAGCACCCAGTGACGAGTACCACCCGGAGTAGTCCACGAAGTAGCTTGAGAGAGACTTGTGCGGTAGCTCTACGCCTGCCTGTACGGCAAGCCCCTTGTAGCTTGACGATAGGTTAAGACCCGCTCTTAGTGACCAGAGCGAACGGCTTACGCCCTGTGAGAGTTCGAACCTGTCATACATAGGTGTCGCAAAGAGTTGGACGGCTATCAACTCGTTGCCAAGGGGCTTGTAGCTCAGCTCCACCTTGTTCCATGCGTAGTACTCAGCCTTTCCATTGTTTAACTGCTGCACCACAGCCGATGTGCCGTCTATATGATCCTGCACAAACTCGGTAATCATCGGCAGGTGCGTGATGCGCCCATAGAGGCTGTTGGCAAGTTCGACCTTGTCCGAGGATAGCGTGTATCGCAGGTAGGCACTGCCGGTATAGCTTCCCTTGAGGTCGGGATTGTTTCTGAAGTAGAAGCGGTCATGCAGCTTACGCATCACCGAGGTGGTCTGTGCCAAGTTTGGCACACTATTGTAGGCAGAGAGTTGCAACCGTAGCTGCTGACCCTTTGCCACGGGGTACATCATCACGACCGTGGGAGTAAAGTACCAATGCACCTCACGCTCCGGATACTCATAGTGTGGGGAAGCATAAGTCATCGTAGCCATCGGACGCAAGTAGTAGACCAAGCGTCCCAGTTGCCCCTCCATCGAGAGATAGATCTGCTGACGGTACTGTCGCTGGTTGTCATGAACCTGTGGTGCATTATGCCCATCGATCGTAAAGTCCGAGGTGGAGTACATCCCGTGGAGACCATATCGTAGGGCAAAGTTCTTGAGGGGCTGTAGGTATTCCACCTGTGCAATCATGGATGCCTTGTTATTGTGCACCGACAGATGGTCCTCCAAGACGGTTTCGCCAGACACGCCCCCCTCCTGATTGTCCAGATGCTCAGACACTCGATTGAGCGTGCCGACCACGTTGGCGTAAAGTCTGGCACCCGAGCTGTAGCGACGATCGTAATAAAGATCCAATACAGGAGTAAAGGCCCCACTGCGACTGTTGCTTGCACCCACTCTGTTGCCCTCAGACGCCTCCACTGTAAAGTCGGACTTACTACTGTAGAGGTCGTATAGACCGGATAGAGAGACCAGGAAGGTCCGCACGCCCGGCTGCGAATAGCTGTACTGGCCCTGTACGGAGTATGCCGATGCCCCGAAGCGCTCATTACGATCATAGGCAAAGTCATAATGCCTGTCCGCATCGTAGGAGAGTCGCTCGGTCGTCTCTCTGCCTTTACGTGTATTGCGATAGAACCCTCTGGCGTAGACTCCTACCCGATGGGCTCCTTGATTGTAGTTGTAGTAGAGCGAACCACTCGCATCGGTCGCAAGCGGAGCCGCAGAGAGGTCTATCCCTCCCGTATGGCCGTTATCCAGTGGCTTGGTGATGACATCGATGACTGCCGAGGTGGTGTGGTACCGTAGCGGTGCTAGGTCGTAATAGTCGACTCGGACGATCTTGTTCGTTGGGATCGTCTTGATTTCGTCATTGCTGGAGCGTACACCATTGAGCATAATCACTGGAGCACTCTCCCCCATGGCACTGACCACGTTGCCTGTGCGTACGTCCGCCTTGACAGCCGGCAGCATAAGCAGCAGATCGTGCACTTGTCGTGCCTGCTTGCGTTGCTCTGTGGTAAAGGTATAGCTGGAGCGACCTATCAGATCGGGTGCTCTATTGCCCCGTACCACGACTTCATCGAGCACTTTGCTGGTTGCGACAAAGGCAAAGTCCACCCGTAGCTGCTCGCTTATGGTTGACACCCTTATCACCGTATCGATGGGAGTCAAGGACACGTAGGATGCCTGCAAGCGGTATAGCCCGCTATCTGGGCAACTAATCCTATAGACTCCCTCCTTGTCGGTGATAGTCCCGTCTATCAGCGAGTCTCCTCGAGAAGAGTAGAGTGCGACAGAGGCAAGCTCCAACGGCTTGCCCTCTATCGAGACTTTTCCCGCCACCACTCCTTGCTGTGCCCATGCACTGACGGGCAGTAAGGTGGCTACCAACAATCCGAAAAGCATTCTCAATCTCATAGTGTTATTCTAGCCAATATTTTCTATGTGGTTCTGGTGCTTTTGGACACATAGGATCAGGAAATGTCCAATTATTGACACCATAAGCCATAAGAATAGTTTTCCAGCAAACTCCTTTCCCTTCACGACATTCATGAAATGTGCAACTGTCGTTCCCTGAAAATGGTTGACTTATTTTTTTGCTGAAACTGATTTCGGTTGACATCGTTTTCGTCGTCATACTAGAATGAGTTGTCTTGACTTTTCAAAGATACTGATTTTAGTTGACTCTGGCAATGTGGGGTAGTAGGGAACAACCCCGACCGACAAAACATCTATTCGGCTGCGCTCGGACTCTACAATAGTCGCATTGTGAAGCTTATCAATAAGAAGCATCAACTTAAAAGCT
>OKTT01001147.1_pt1 | contig 12117 bp, 10 predicted proteins | sample 1606121 | NCBI WGS metagenome assembly OKTT01 (sample SAMEA3879516, study PRJEB24766) | human gut metagenome | biome: human-associated habitat; feature: feces | place: USA | collected 1985/1987
GGAACGCTCGCTTCTCGCGCTCGCGGACGGGAAAATTCAAAATATCGGATAAGGAGAACGCCATGTCACAGGTAACAAAGCGGGCGCTCGAGCAGTCGCTCAAAAATCTGCTGCTCAAAAAGCCGCTCACGAAGATCACCATCAACGACATTGCCGAGGACTGCGGCATCAACCGCATGACGTTTTACTACCACTTCAAGGACATTTACGACCTTGTCGAATGGTCGTGTCAGGAGGACGCCAGCAAGGCGCTCGCAGGCAACAAGACCTACGAGACGTGGCAGCAGGGTTTTTTGCAGCTCTTTAAGGCCGTGCAGGACAACAGGCCATTCATTATGAATGTCTACCACTCCGTCAGCCGCGAGCAGGTGGAAAACTACCTCTACAAGGTCACCTACGACCTGCTTGAGGGCGTAGTCGAGGAGCAGGCACAGGGCATGAGCGTGCGTGACGAGGACAAGGCCTTCATCGCAACGGTCTACAAGTACGCCTTTGTCGGTCTGATGCTCGACTGGATCAAAAACGATATGAAGGGCGACTCCCAGCTGCTTGTCGACCGGCTCGAACTCGTCATCCACGGCAATGTCCGTGCCGCGCTCGAGCGGCTGCGCATCGATAAGGCGTAACGGTTTCCCTGCTTTCATCAAAAGCGGCAGAATGATAAAAATTTTTACAGCTTTTCGGGCGGTGATAAGAAACTTATCACCGCCCGATTTCTGCTGATTGTTCTTTTCGCAAAACCGCGGTATGCTTTCACCATCGAAAGGAAAACATACCGTTGATTCCCAAGGTTGAATGTGTTTCGTGGATCAGCGGTTTCACAGACAGTTTGAAAGGAGAAATGATTTATGTATTATTCCAGCGGTAACTATGAAGCGTTCGCCCGTCCCAAGAAGCCCGAAGGCGTGGACAACAAGTCCGCCTATATCGTCGGCAGCGGCCTCGCCGCGCTGACTGCCGCCTGCTACCTCGTGCGTGACGGCCAGATGAAGGGTGAGCACGTGCACGTGCTCGAAAAGGGTGATCTGCCCGGCGGCGCGTGCGACGGCTACAAGTTCGAGAACCTCGGCTACGTGATGCGCGGCGGCCGCGAGATGGATAACCATTTCGAGGTCATGTGGGACCTGTTCCGCTCCATCCCCTCCATCGAGACCGAGGGTGTGAGCGTGCTCGATGAGTACTACTGGCTCAACAAGGAAGACCCCAACTACTCCCTCTGCCGCGCGACCGTCAACCGCGGTCAGGACGCGCACACCGACGGCAAGTTCGACATCTCCGACAAGGGCGCGATGGAGATCATGAAGCTCTTCTTCACCCCCAACGAGCAGCTGCAGGACAAGAAGATCACCGACTTCTTCGATGACGAGGTCCTGAATTCCAATTTCTGGCTCTATTGGCGCACGATGTTCGCCTTTGAAAACTGGCACAGCGCACTCGAGATGAAGCTCTATATCCAGCGCTATATCCACCACATCGGGGGACTTCCCGACTTCACAGCGCTGCGCTTCACGAAGTATAACCAGTACGAGTCCATGATCCTCCCGATGGTCAAGTACCTCGAGAGCCACAACGTCCAGTTCCACTACGGCGTGCAGGTCGCAAACGTCGAGTTCGACTGCTCTGACCCCAAGCACAAGCTGGCTAAGCGCATCGACGTCATCCGCGACGGCAAGAAGGAGGCCATCGACCTCACCGAGAACGACCTCGTCTTCATCACCAACGGCGGCTGCGTCGAAAACTCCTCCATGGGCAGCCAGAACGAGCCCGCCGCGTACAACACCGAGCTCAAAGAGGGCGGCGGCTGGGATATGTGGCGCAAGATTGCCGCGCAGGATCCGTCCTTCGGTCATCCCGACAAGTTCTGCCATGACCCCGAGCAGACCAACTGGATGAGCGCCACCGTCGAGACCCTCGACCAGAAGATCATCCCCTATATCAAAAATATCTGCAAGCGCGACCCGTTCACCGGCCATGTCGTCACCGGCGGCATCGTCACCGTGAAGGATTCCTCCTGGCTGATGAGCTGGACCATCAACCGCCAGCCGCAGTTCCGCACGCAGCCCAAGGACCACTGCCTCGTCTGGGTCTACTCCCTCTTCACCGACAAGCCGGGCGATTATATCAAAAAGCCCATGCGCGAGTGCACCGGCAAGGAGATCTGCATGGAGTGGCTCTACCACATCGGCGTGCCCGAGGACCAGATCGAAGAGCTCGCGACGAACAGCGCCAACACCGTGCCCGTCATGATGCCGTATATCGACGCGTTCTTCATGCCGCGCGCCTATGGCGACCGCCCGAACGTCGTGCCCGAGGGCAGCGTCAACTTCGCTTTCCTCGGCCAGTTTGCCGAGACCCCGCGCGACACGATCTTCACCACCGAGTATTCCATGCGCACCGGCATGGAGGCCGTCTATACGCTGCTGAACGTCGACCGCGGCGTGCCCGAGGTCTGGGGCAGCGTGTATGATGTGCGTGACCTGCTCAACGCCACCGTCAAGCTGCGCGACGGCAAGAAGGCCACCGACATGGATATGGGCTTCATGGAAAAGATGGCCGTCAAGAAAGCTCTCGGCAAAATCGAAGGCACCGACATCGAAAAGCTCCTCAAGGAGTACGGCGTCATCTAAGGATAAAAGCAAGCAGGATAGCAGGAAAATAATGAGTAAGGGCAGGAGCATAGCTCCCGCCCTTACTTTGCGCTCTCGCGCCTATTTCATCGGTGCATTAAGTCGCTCAGCGCGCCGTCCACGGCGGTACCCATCTGCTGCATGGTGCGGCCCACGCAGGTCTTCATGGCTTTGCGCTTTTCTGCGACGGTCATGCCGATGATCGCGCCGGCGGCCATGCCGGCAGCCATACCGCGCCAGAATGCGGTATCACACATATCGATCACTCCTTTGCTCACGCGCTTAGTCTGTCCACACAAGATCGCGTCATACGCGGCAATTTTTGCCGCAAATCGCCCTTGCTGAATGCCTCTTTTCGGCCTATAATGAAAATGAGAAAAAGTAAGCATGAAGGAGAACCATATGACCACGATTTATCTCATCCGCCACGCCGAGGCCGAGGGCAACCTCTATCGCCGCGCGCATGGCTGGTACAACAGCACCATCACCGACCGCGGCTACCGCCAGATTGCCGCGCTCACCAAGCGCTTTACCGACACGAAATTTGACGCCGTTTATTCAAGCGACCGTTTCCGCACGATGATCACGGCGCTTTCCATCTATAAAACGCACGGTCTGCCGCTGCGCACCGTCCGCGCGCTGCGCGAGATCGACGTGGGCTATTGGGAGGATACCCCGTGGGCGGAGCTTGAGCGTATCGACCCCGAGCAGCTCGCCTATTTCAGCAACGACTCGCAGAACTGGCACGTCCCCGGCTGTGAAAGCTTTGCCGAGGTGCGCGAACGGATGCGCAAGGCGCTCACAGAGATCGCCGAGGCGCACCCGAACGGCACGGTCGCCGTCTTTTCCCACGGCATGGCCATGCGCATCATCGTCGGCACGCTTCAGGGCATGACGCTGCACGAAATCGACAAGACCGGCCACGCGGAAAACCGCCGTTGCAAAGCTCGAGTACGAAAATGGCACGTTCAATGTCATCTTCCGCGACGACGCCTCCCACCTCGGCGACAACATTGCCACCGTGCGCAAGCAGCCTTGGGTCAACGACCCGAAAGGCTTCGAGGGCGGCATCTACTACCGCGCTTCGGGCGAAGCGGGGCATTTCGACGTGATGCACGGCGGCGATGTCATCGGTGCGGTCAGCGTTGTCTCCTGCCGCGGCGGTGTGGGCACGATCGGCGAATTCTGGCTCGAGGAGGACGTGCAGAAGCGCAACCTCGGCGAAAAGCTCGTCGGTCAGGCTCTCTCCTATGCGCGCTCGCGCGGCTGCTCCATTCTCTCGACCGGCCGCATCCCGAAGAGCAATGCAGTCGGCCTCCACTGCGCGGAAAAGTGGGGCTTCCACCCCGTCTGCGAGGATGCGGAAAGCGTCACTTTTGAGAAGAATTTCGAATACGATGAGGAATCCTGCTGGAAGAGATTGCAGGAAGTTATCGAACAATGAAGAAAAAGAAGATCGAAAAGGCTTTTCTGCCGGTCTCGAAGGACGAGATGGTCGAGCGCGGCTGGTACTACTATGACTTCCTCGTCGTCACGGCGGACGCGTATATCGACCACCCGAGCTTCGGCACGGCGATCATCGCACGCGTGCTGGAGCACGAGGGCTACCGCGTGGCCGTGCTCGCCCAGCCAGACTGGCACAGCGCGGACGCCTTCCGCGCGATGGGCCGTCCGCGCTACGGCGTGATGATCGGTGGCGGCAACATCGACTCGATGGTCGCGCACTACACGGCGGCAAAAAAGCGCCGCACGCAGGACCTTTACTCCCCCGGCAGCCGCATGGGCCTGCGGCCCGACCGCCCGACCATCGTATACGCCAACCGCTGCCGCGAGGCCTTCGGCAATATCCCCATCATCGTCGGCGGACTGGAGGCGAGCCTGCGCCGCTTTGCGCACTACGACTACTGGGACGATAAGGTCCGCCGCGCGCTGATCTTTGACGCACAGGCCGACCTGCTCGTTTACGGCATGGGCGAATATGCCACGCGCGAGATCGCGCGCCGGCTCTCCAAGGGTGAAAAGGCAGATACCTTGACAGATATTCGCGGCACGGCATTTGTGACGCGCACGCCCGAAGTCTGCGCCTTCGACCATGTCGAGTGCCCGTCATATGAAGAGGTGTGCGGGGACAAGCACGCCTACGCGCTCGCGACAAAGCTCGAATACGAGGAGCACGACCCCATTCGCGGCAAAGCGCTCTGGCAGGCGCACGGGCGCGACACGCTCGTCGTCAATCCGCCCGCGATGCCGCTTTCGCGTGAGGAGCTCGACGAGGTCGCCGAGCTCCCCTACATGCGCGAGGTGCACCCGATGTACGACGCTCTCGGCGGCGTCGCCGCCATCGAGGAGGTGCGCTTTTCCGTCGCACACAACCGCGGGTGCTTCGGCGGATGCAACTTCTGCTCGCTGGCGTTCCATCAGGGGCGCATGATCACCTCGCGCTCGATCGAATCCTGCGTGCGCGAGGTCGAGGGCTTCACCCACGACCCGAAGTTCAAGGGCTACGTCCACGACGTCGGCGGTCCGAGCGCCAACTTCCGCCATCCGTCGTGCAAGGATCAGTTGAAGCGCGGCATGTGCCGCAATAAAAACTGCCTCGCTCCCTACCCCTGCAAAAATCTCGATCCCGACCACTCGGAATATGTCGAGCTGCTGCGTCGTCTTCGCGCGATCCCCGGCGTGAAGAAGGTCTTCGTCCGCTCGGGCATCCGGTATGACTATCTGCTCGAGGACAAGGGAAGTCCCTTTTTGTCCGAGCTCGTCAAATACCACATCTCCGGCCAGCTCAAGGTCGCGCCCGAGCACTGCGTGGCAGGCGTGCTCGACTACATGGGAAAGCCGCACTTCGACGTGTTTGAAAAATTCTGGGACAAATACCGCTCCGTGAACGAGAAGAACGGGCGCGAGCAGTATCTCGTTCCCTACCTCATGTCGTCCCACCCCGGCTGCACACTCGAGGACGCCGTGCAGCTCGCGGAATTTCTGCACTCCACGGGTCACAAACCCGAGCAGGTGCAGGACTTCTACCCCACGCCCGGTACGCTCTCGACCTGCATGTACTACACCGGCATCGACCCGCGCGATATGACACCTGTCTTCGCCGAGACGACACCGCACGGCAAGGAATTGCAGCGCGCGCTGCTCCAGTGGTTCCGCCCCGACAAGAAAAAGCTCGTCATTGAGGCGCTCAAAAAGGCCGGACGCGAGGATCTCATCGGCTACGGGCCGAAGTGCCTTGTCCGCCCGTACGGCGATGACCGCGCGATGCCGCACGGCAAATCCGGCGGCGGCAAAAAGCCCTCCGCCGCTCAGACCGGCGGCCGCAGAAACGACGCACCCCGCGGCGGGCAGAGCCCGAAGAGCAGCGGCACTGACAAGCCGAAAAACTTTAAGCGCAAATCCGGCTGGGCCAAGCCAAAGCCCACGGCAAAAAGCAAAAAGAGATAAAAAATGCTTGCAAAGCGATCGCTTTGCAAGCATTTTTCTTTTACCGCTCTTATATTCACTTGCCAGGCGACAGAAAAAAGCCCATGGGTTTGCAAAATTCCATGGGCTTTTTGACGAAATGAATCAATATCCGCTCACTGATAATCGCTCAGCAGGAACATCGACTTGATCGCGACGACCTCGTCGTATTCCTCCTGCGAGACCTGCACGTCGGCGTTGAGCGCCTTGAGGTCAGATTTCAGCACCTCGAGCGCCTCATCTGCGCTCTGGGCGCGGCCCTCGCGCAGGATGCGGATCATGCGCGTGAGCACGACAGGGTGCGCATAGCGCGCCGGCAGCGGAAAATCGTCCGGCAGGACGTGGGCAAGGTTGGCCTGTGCCTCTTCCCAGGCGCGGGCGACGGCCTTTTTGTTGTTCTTCGCCGTGGGCAGCACGTGCGCGCCGGAAAAGAAGAAGATCGCCGCAAAGCCGAAGAGGGCAAAATACATGCCGAAATCTCCGCCGTTGCGCCACGAGATGATGCCGTACACCAGCGCCGCTGCGCCCGCCAGCACGATGGCCAGCGCGACCCAGCGGTAGGCGGGGTTCGTATGCTGGTTCACACGCTTGGCTCTGGCCGCCTTGGAGAGCTGCCCTGTCAGCTCAGGGTAGCCGGAGAGGAACTTCTGCGCCTTTTCCAGCTCTTCTTTCGCGCTCTGTGCGTCGCTCGTCAGCTCGGAAAGATAGCGCGCGGCCTCTTCCTTTGCCTTCTGCTCCAAGCGCTGCTCGCCGCCGACGCTCAGCGTCGGGATCTCGGGATGCACTTCCCCGATATAGGCGAGCATCGCGTCCACGTCTTCCTCGCGCTTGAAGGTACACTGCTTTTCCTTCCCGCCGTCATACTGCACCACGAGATAGGGGATCGCGCCGAACACGCCCTGGCCCGAAAAGCCGCCCTGGCTCATCGCCACGCGCTTGAAGACGCGGCGCACCGACGAAAAGGCGACATAGTAGCGCCGGTCGATAAAATAGCTATTCAAAAACAGCGCCTCTTTCCCCACGCCGCAGGGGCCGAAACGCTTGCAGGACTTCTTGTCCGCGGCGACAGCTTCGGCGTTGAGACTCGTTTCGCCAAGGCGCACAGGTGCAAAAATCATAAAGCTCCTCCAAAATCTGAAAAAAGCGGTGGGAGAGGATTCTCCCACCGCTCTACGAATGGTTTACTTGTGCAGCGTCTCGTAGTGAGGCTGGGGATTGCGCTTCTTGATGGTGTACAGGAAGATACCGAGGAACAGGACGGCAACAATGACACCAACGGGGTAAGCAACAGCAGTGTTGTAAACGGTAGCGCCATCAGCAGTCTTGGTATTCAGGAACTGGCCGAGGCACTCGTTGCCCAGCAGGAAGTACGTCACGGACACAGCGCTCATGAAGGTAGCGGGGACAGCGGTGATCCAGTAGTTCTTCTTATCATAGAAGAGGTACATGGAAGCGGCCCACAGAACGATCATGGCGAGGGTCTGGTTCGTCCAGCTGAAGTAACGCCAAATGACAGTGTAGTCGATCTTGCCGAGGGCATTGCCGATGCCGAGGATCGCGCCGACGCCGAGGACGGGCACGCAGAGCATCAGGCGGTTCTGCCACTTCTTCTGGTCGATCTTGAACCAGTCAGCCAGAACAAGACGGGCAGAACGGAAGGCCGTATCGCCGGAGGTGATGGGGCAGGCGATCACGCCCAGCATAGCCAGAGCGATGCCCACGCCGCCCATGGTCTTGGAGCAGACGTCGTAGATGGCAGCAGACTGGCCATTGGCGAGAGCCGCGGCAAGGCCGGTGTTCAGACCGCCGGTGACCTCATACAGCGAGCAGCCGGCAGCAGCCCAGATCAGAGCGATAACACCCTCGCAGACCATCGCGCCGTAGAAGACGAAGTGGCCCTGCTTCTCGCTCTTCATGCAGCGAGCCATCAGGGGGCTCTGCGTGGCATGGAAGCCGGAGATCGCGCCGCAGGCAACGGTGATGAACATGAAGCTCCACACCGGGGTGCCCGAGGGATGCATGGAGCCGAAGTTGTTCCAGATCTCGGGGATGGTGTACTCAGGCTTGGTGAAGATGCCGACGGCAACACCGATGGCCATGATGATCAGGCAGATACCGAACAGGGGGTAAATCTTACCGATGATCTTATCGATGGAAATGAAAGTCGCGATGAAGTAGTAGACAAGAACGATAATCAGCCAGAACAGGGTCGTGGCGACGATGCCCTCGTGGCCGCCGTTCTTGAACAGGGTGACAATCAGACCGGCAGGGCCGACCGCAAAGACCGTACCGACCATAACGAGCAGCACCACGCTGAACACGCGCATGACGTTCTTCATTGCGCCGCCCAGATAGATACCGGCGATCTCGGAGATGGAAGCGCCTTCGTTACGCTCGCTCATCATACCGGAGAAATAGTCGTGAACCGCACCGGCAAAAATCGTACCAAAGGTGATCCACAGGAACACGATGGGACCCCACAGAGCACCCTGCAGGGCACCGAAGATGGGGCCGAGGCCCGCGATGTTCAGAAGCTGGATCATAAACAGCTTCCACTGCGGCAGAACCACATAGTCCACGCCATCGTTGATCTTGACAGCCGGCGTTTCACGGTCGTCAGGGCCGAAGGTCTTTTCGACGATGCCACCGTAAACGAAGTAGCCGCCGATCAGCAATGCGAGGCAGATCAGAAAGCTAAACATTTTTCTCCTCCTATTTTATTACAAATGTTTGCCTTGCAGGAGAATTTCCCCTGCGTTTCGCCTGATTATAATAATTTTTTGGAGAAAAAAGTCAATCGTCAAAATGAACAAATTTTAAATGAATATTATTTCATTCAAGCTGGATATTTGTTTTTCCCTTATGCGCGGATGACCTGCTCGATGGCCGCTAAAAGCTCGTCGTAGCCCTCAAAAGCGGGCAGATGCGGGTAGTCGTGCTTGATCTTTTCCGTCGTGCGGAACAGGAAGCCCGCCTTGGACGCTTCGATCATTTCGAGGTCGTTGTAGCTGTCGCCGCTGGCGATGGTCTCAAAGCCGATGGACTGAAGGCCGCGCACGGTCGTAAGCTTGGAATGCTCGCATCTCATCTTGATGCCGCTGATGAATCCGTCGGCGTCCACCTCGAGAGAGTTGCAGAAAATGGTCGGCCAGCCGAGTTTTTTCATCAGCGGTTGTGCAAATTCCTCAAAGGTGTCGCTCAAAATGATGGCCTGCGTCTCAGATCTCAGCTTGTCGAGGAATTCTTTCGCCCCCGGCAGCGGGTCGATGCGCGCGATAGTCTCCTGAATTTCCTTGAGTCCCAGGCCGTGCTCGCGGAGCACGCCCAGGCGCCATTTCATCAGCTTGTCGTAGTCCGGCTCGTCGCGCGTGGTGCGCGTCAGCTCGGGAATGCCGCTCTCGCGGGCAAATTCGATCCAAATTTCGGGGACGAGCACGCCCTCCATATCAAGGCAGGTAATATACATGTTTATTCTCCTTTATCACTTTTCCGCCGCGGCCTTGCCGAGCACGTAGTCGAGCATCTCGCCGCGGTCGATCACGTCGCGGTGACGCACCGCGCGGGAGCGTAGGTCGGCAAGATTCTTCGGCACGGGCACGCCCGTGACCTTGTGGAGCTGCTCCATCACGTCGAACTCGTCGCCCTCAGCCTTTTCGCCGATGCCCTCGAGCACGGCGGCGGGGAATTTATAAGGAGAGGCAGTGGAGAGCACGACGACGGCATTGTGCTCGGGGTTCGCCTGCTTGTACTGCTGCGCCACGTCCCAGGCGACCGCCGTGTGCGTGTCGCAGAGGTAATGGTCGTCCTTCCAGACCTTGCCGATGGCGGTTTTCGCACCCTCGTCGTCGCAGAAGCCTGCCCAGAAGAGCTCGTGCAGCTTTTCGAGCATGTCCGCGGGCACCTCGTACTCACCGTTTTCGCTGAGCTGCTTCATTAAATCCGCGATGAGCTTGTCGTCGCCGGAGAGGAGATAGAGCAGGCGCTCCAAGTTGCTGGAGACGAGAATGTCCATCGAGGGGGACACGGTCTTGTAGAAGGGGCGGCGGCGGTCATAGCGGCCCGTGCGCAGGAAGTCGGTCAGCACATTGTTGGCGTTGGACGCGCACACGAGCTTGCCGACGGGAAGGCCCATCTCCTTGGCAAAGTAGCCCGCGAGGATATCGCCGAAGTTGCCGGTCGGCACGACGTAGTCGACCTTGTCGCCCGGCTGGATGCGGCCCGCCTGCACGAGGTCGGCGTACGCTCTATAATAATAGACGACCTGCGGGGCGAGGCGGCCGATGTTGATGGAGTTGGCCGAGGACAGGCGAACGCCCTTACCCTCGAGCAGCTGATCCTTGCTGACGGCGGAGAAGATTTTCTTCACGCCGGTCTGCGCATCGTCGAAGTTGCCGCGCACCGCGCACACGCAGACGTTTTCGCCCGCCTGCGTCGCCATCTGCGCCTGCTGCACGGCACTCACGCCGCCGTGGGGGTAGAAGACGATGATCTTCGTGCCCGGCACATCGCAGAAGCCCTCCATCGCCGCCTTGCCGGTGTCGCCGGACGTGGCGGTCAGGATCATGATCTCGTCGTCCACACCGAGCTTTTCTTTCGACGCGGTCATCAGGCGCGGCAGCATCGAGAGCGCCACATCCTTAAAAGCGCTCGTCGGCCCGCGGAAAAGCTCGAGGATGAAGTCCTCGCCCACAGGGACGGTGGGGGTCAGGTGGTCGGTCTCAAACTTGCCGGTATAGCCGTCGTGGACGAGCTTTGCCATCTCCGCTTCTGAAAAGTCGGGCAGGAGCTTGGATAAGATCTTCGTCGACATGGACATCGTGTCCATATTTAATACAGTAGTATAGTCGAACTTGACCTCGTCAAACGACGGCATCGTGTAGAGGCCGCCGTCGGGGGCAAGGCCGTTTAAGATGGCCTGCGCGCTGCTGGCCTTTAAATTTTTGTCACGGGTGCTCTGATACTGCATGGATGTTTCCTCCTGTATCTCACGGGAAAAGTTTTTTTGTTTTCCCTATTGTATTTTCACAAACGCTATGTTATATTGTTTCCATCAAAAAGTCAAGTGTTTTTCTTCCGCGGACAGTTTCGGCGTAAGTCACAAATTCGTCCGCACTTGACGGAGTATCCAAAAAAGAAAGAAGGTCATTCCCCGTGAATATTGCGCTGCTGGGCTTCGGCACCGTCGGTTCCCATTTTTATAAGCTGTGCGAGGGGCGAACCGATCTGCATGTTGCAGCTGTTCTCTCCCGCCGTCCCCGCCCGGAGCTCACATGCACCGTGACCGCCGATTACGACGAGATCGTGCGCGATCCCTCGATTGATATTGTGGTGGAAGTCATGGGCGGCATCGAGCCGGCGTACAGCTACCTCTGCGCGGCCATGCGTGCGGGCAAGCACGTCGTCACCGCGAACAAGCAGCTCATGTGCGCCCACTTTGAAGAGCTCACCTCCCTTGCAAAAGAAAAAGGCGTGGCGCTGCGCTGCACTGCCGCCGCGGGCGGCGGCATTCCCTGGCTCACCTCTCTCTCCCGCGCGTCTGAGCTTGATGAGATCAAGGCTGTCGAGGGCATTCTGAACGGCACAACGAATTACATGCTTTCCGCCATGACGAATTCCGGCGCGGATTACGCGCCCGCGCTCCGCAAGGCGCAGGAGCTCGGCTACGCCGAGGCCGACCCCACCGCGGACGTCGAGGGTCTGGACGCGCGCCGCAAGATCGTCCTCTCCGCCGACCTTGCCTTCGGCGTGAACATCAGGGAAGAGGACATCCCCTGTGTCGGCATCTCGTCCATCACCGCGGACGACATCGCCAAGGCGAAGGACGAGGGCCTGACCTACAAGCTCATCGCCCGAGCGGAGAAAAACGGCCGTGCCGTGGCCGCGTTCGTCTGCCCGACGCTTTTCCCCTCCTCCGCGCCCGAGGCGCACACCGACGGCACCGGCAACCTCGTCACGCTGTTCGCATCGCGTTTTGGCAAGCAGAGCTTTTCCGGCGCGGGCGCAGGCGGCTACCCGACCGGCTCGA
>OKTT01001150.1_pt1 | contig 12091 bp, 10 predicted proteins | sample 1606121 | NCBI WGS metagenome assembly OKTT01 (sample SAMEA3879516, study PRJEB24766) | human gut metagenome | biome: human-associated habitat; feature: feces | place: USA | collected 1985/1987
TGATGGAAAACAGCACGTGCAGAGACACCGTCGCCTGCGCGCACGGCCTGTCGATGTATATTGAGACCGACAAGCACAAAATTCTTTTCGACATGGGACCCGACGCGCAGTTTATCGACAATGCCAAGGCGCTCGGCGTCGATTTGACGCAGGTCGACATCGCCTTTTTGTCCCACGCGCACAACGACCACTGCGGCGGCCTCGAAGCGTTCTTGAAGCTGAACGACCGCGCCAAGGTCTATATGCAGAAGGCCGTCTGGGGCCAGTACTACGTCGTCACGCCCAGCAAGTGCGCCTACATCGGCATGGACGCGGTGCTCAAGAATTACGAGGACCGCTTCGTTCTCTGCGATGGCGTGCAGAAGCTTGACGAAGAACTGACGGTTTTCTCCGCCGTTCCGGGCCGCGAGCTGTGGAGCGGCGCGAACGACACGCTGCGCGAGAAGATCGGTGAGGACTATCCGCGCGACACGTTCCGCCACGAGCAGGATCTATTGGTCACGGAAAACGGCAAGACCGCGCTGTTCGCGGGCTGCGCGCACTGCGGCATCGTGAATATCCTGAAAAGCGCCGAGGACGTGCTCGGCAGAGCGCCCGACGCGGTGTTTGCGGGCTTCCACCTCTATAACCCCTCGCTCGGCAAGAGCGAGCCGGACGAGCTGGTCGACGCCGTGGGCGAAAAGCTGCGCGGCGACAAGGTCGCGCACTACTTCACGGGCCACTGCACGGGCAAGGAAGCCTATGAAAGATTGAAACGTAAGCTCGGCGACCGCCTCGGCGAAATGCCCGCGGGCTCCGACTTTACCGTGTAAATTTCAGATTTTAGAGAGAAAGAAAGCGAGGACGAATCATGGCCGAGATCACGCCGATGATGAAGCAGTATTTGGAGATCAAGGAACAGAATAAGGATTCGATCCTCTTTTTCCGCTTGGGCGACTTCTACGAGATGTTCAACGAGGATGCTCAGCTCGCCTCGCGCGAGCTCGATTTGACGCTGACGACCCGCGACCGCGGCAAGGCGGCGGAGGATCAGACGCCGATGTGCGGCATTCCCTATCATTCGAGCGACGCCTACATCGCGCGCCTGATCGCCAAGGGCTACAAGGTCGCCATCTGCGAGCAGACCGAGGACCCTGCGCTCGCCAAGGGCCTTGTCAAGCGCGATATCATCCGCGTCATCACGCCCGGCACGGTCATCGACAGCGCATGCCTCGACGACCGGCGCGGCAACTTCCTCTGCGGCATCTTTTTGGACGGGCAGAACGCCGGCGCGGCGTTCTGCGACATGACGACCGGCCACACGCACGTGACCGCCTTTTCGGGCGACGACCGCTTAGAGCATCTGTACAACGAGCTCTCGCGCTTCTCCCCCGCCGAGGCGGTGCTGAGCGCGGGTGCTTACGACAACGGTGAGCTGGTCGAATACCTTCGCGATAAGCTGTCCTGCGCGGTCGAGCGTGGCGAGAACCGCTTTGAGCTCAAAGCGTGCGAAAAAGCCATCCGCGCGCAGTTTGGCGAGGAGCGCTTTGCAAGCCTTCCGCGCAACAACCCGGCCGCGTCGCTCGCGCTGGGCGCGCTGCTCTCGTATCTGCACGAGACGCAGAAGACCGATCTTTCCTACATCAAGGATTTAGAATACTACGAACAGGGCCGCTTCATGGAGCTTGACCTCTCCGCGCGGCGCAATCTGGAGCTGACCGAGACCATCCGCGCCAAGGAAAAGCGCGGCAGCCTCCTCTGGGTGCTCGACAAGACGAAGACCGCCATGGGCGCGCGCAATCTGCGCGCGTGGCTGACGCGCCCGCTGCGCGATGTTGCGGCCATCGAGCGCCGCCTTGGCGCGGTCGAGGCGCTGACGAAGAACACCGTCGCGCGCGAAGAGCTGATTCTATCGCTCTCCGGCATCAGCGACATGGAGCGCCTCATCGGCCGCATCGCCTACGGCACGGCGGGCGGGCGCGACTTTGTGTCGCTGCGCAACTCCATCGAGCGCATCACGGAGGTCAAAGCCCAGCTTACGGCGTTCACGACGGGCAGGCTGCATGAGTTAGACAACGAGCTCGACACGCTCACCGACGTGGCGCAGAGCATCCGCGACACGCTCATCGACGAGCCGCCGTTTTCCGTGCGTGAGGGCGGCTTCATCCGCAAGGGCTACAATGCCGAAGTCGACCGCCTGCACGAGATTTTGTCGGGCGGCAAGGGGCTTCTCGCCGACATCGAGACGCGCGAGAAGGAAAAGACCGGCATCCGCACGCTGAAGATCGGCTACAACAAGGTCTTCGGCTACTATATCGAGGTCTCGAATTCGTTCAAGGACCTCGTCCCCGACACTTACATCCGCAAGCAGACGCTCGTGAACGGCGAGCGCTACATCACCGAGGAACTTAAGAACCTTGAGCAGGAGATTCTGACCGCGGGCGACCGCGACAAGGCGCTCGAATTTGAAATTTTCACCGCCCTGCGCGAATCCGTCACCGCCGAGAGCGTGCGCATCCAGCGCGCGGCGGGGCTCATCGCCGAGCTCGACACGCTCTGCTCGCTCGCGTCCGTCGCGGTGAACAACAACTATTGCCGTCCGAGCGTGGACGACAGCGGCGTCATCGAAATTCACGACGGCCGCCACCCCGTCGTCGAGCGCGTGCTCAAGGACGCGCTCTTCGTCCCGAACGACACCTATATGGGCGAGCGCGAGGACCGCGCCGCCATCATCACCGGCCCCAACATGGCCGGTAAGTCGACCTACATGCGTCAGGTCGCGCTCATCACGCTCATGGCGCAGATCGGCTCGTTCGTGCCCGCCAAGAGCGCGCGCATCGGCGTGGTCGACCGCATCTTCACGCGTATCGGCGCGAGCGACGACCTCGCCGGCGGTCAGTCGACCTTCATGGTCGAGATGACCGAGGTGAGCGAGATTTTGCATCAGGCGACGCCACGCTCGCTGCTCATTCTCGACGAGATCGGCCGCGGCACGTCGACGTTCGACGGCATGAGCATCGCCCGCGCAGTGCTCGAATTCTGCGCCGACCCGAAAAAGCTCGATGCCAAGACGCTCTTCGCCACGCACTACCACGAGCTCACGGAGCTTGAGGGCATTCTTCCCGGCGTAAAGAATTACAGCATTTCCATCAAAAAGCGCGGCGACGAGCTCATCTTCCTGCGCAAGATCGTCCCCGGCGGCGCCGACCGCAGCTACGGCATCGAGGTCGCAAAGTTAGCGGGCCTTCCGAACGAGGTCGTGAGGCGCGCGAACGTCATCTTAAAAGAGCTTGAGCAGGGCGGCGCGTATCAGGCAAAGCCCCGCGAGGAGACCGAGCAGGTCAGTCTCGACGCGATCGGCGAGGCTGAGGTGCTCGCGGCCATCCGCCGCGCCCAGCCGGACACGATGTCCCCCATCGAGGCGATGCAGCTCCTCTACGAGCTCAAGCAGAAGCTTTCGTAATTTCCCCGGAAAAGAGGTCTCCCCATGGCAAAAAAGAAAACCGCCTCCGGCGGCATGAACCGCACCGAGCGCGTCGCCGGAACGATCTTCTTCCTTGTCTATCTTCTGGTGATGCCGCTTTTGGCAACAAGAATATTCGACCTTCTGGAGGTCGTGCTCGACACCACCATCAACGATTCCCTGCGCAATGTGCTCTATTACTACACGCTCTTCGCCGTCACGGTGCTGCTGTTCCACTCGTATCTGGCGCACACATCCTCGCGCTTTCTCGACAATTTGAACCGCGCGCTTTCGACGATGCTGCTGGGACTTCTCGTCTTCTACGGCGCGAACGAACTTTTGTTCCGCGTGTGCAACGTGCTTTTTAACAGCCGCACGAACTTAAACGACATGACCATCGCCGCACAGGTGGCCTCCGCCCCGCGCATGACGGCGCTGATCGTCGTGCTGCTCGCGCCGTTTGTGGAGGAGGTGCTCTTCCGCGGCCTCGTGTTCGGGTGTCTCAAAGAAAAGAGCAGAATATTCGCCTATATCCTCTCCTGCGCGCTGTTCGCGTTTTTACACGTGTGGACGGCGGCGGTGTCCAACTGGGACTTAGGCTATCTCATTTTGATGCTGCAATACCTTGTGCCCGGCCTTGTGTTTGCCTGGGCGTATGAGCATTCGGGCACGCTGTGGACGTCGATCCTGCTCCACATGCTCGTCAATGCCCTTTCCCTTTTCACCATCGCTTCCTAAAAGGAGGAAATCAATGCCCCATATTCAGCAATTATCGCCGCATGTCGCCGACCTCATCGCCGCGGGCGAGGTGGTCGAGCGCCCTGCGAGCGTTGTCAAGGAGCTGCTGGAAAACGCCATCGACGCCGGCGCGCAGAGCGTGACGGTGGAGATGAAAAACGGCGGCATGACCTATCTTCGCGTCAGCGACGACGGCTGCGGCATCGCGCCAAGCGAACTGCCGACGGCTTTTCTGCGCCACGCGACGAGCAAGCTGCGCACGGCGGAGGATTTGGCCGCCATCGGCACGCTGGGCTTCCGCGGCGAGGCGCTCGCGGCGATCTCTTCCGTTTCTCGGCTCGACATTTTCTCGCGCGAGCGCGGCGCGCTCAGCGGAGCAAAGCTCCACTTAGAGGGCGGCGTCCCCGGCGCGGTCGAGGATGCGGGCTGCCCCGAAGGCACGAGCATCATCGTGCGCGACCTCTTCTACAACACGCCCGCGCGCTTAAAGTTTATGAAGCGCGACAGCGCGGAGGCCACGGCCATCGCGGGCCTTGTCGGGCACCTTGCGCTCTCGCATCCGGAGGTGTCGTTCAAGCTCATCAAGGACGGCACGCAGACGCTTTTGACCCCCGGCGACGGCGCGCTGCGCTCCGCCATTTACGCCTCTCTCGGGCGTGAGTTCACGCTCTCGCTTCTTGAGGTCAAGGGTACGGACGGCGACATGGGTGTCACGGGCTTTGTGACCTCGCCCATCGCCTCGCGCGGCACGCGCGGCATGCAGACGTTTTTCGTCAACGGGCGGCTCGTCAAATCCCAGCTTCTCACCGCCGCGCTCGAAGAAGCGTACTCCAACCGCATGATGAAGGGCAAGTTCCCCGGCTGCGTGCTGCTCGTCGAGCTGCCGCGCGACATGGTGGATGTGAACGTCCACCCTGCCAAGACCATCGTGAAGTTCGTGGGCGAAAAGCGCGTGTTTGATCTCGTTTACCACGCGGTCATGGCCGCGCTCGACAAGCGCGAGGAGGCCGAGCGCCCCCAGCCGAAGCCCGCGTCTCAAGTACAGAATCCGCGCGGCGATTTCTTCGCCAACATGACCTCGCAGCAGTACCGCGAGAGCCGGAAGACGGCGGAAAAGCCCGCCTATACGCCTGCCGGTGCGCGTCCCGTGTCCGCGCCGCAGAGCGCGCCGGTGAAGCCCGCGCCCGCCCCGCAGTGGCAGACGAGAGTGCCCGCCATCGACACGCAGAGCGGCGGCAAAGCGGCGCTTTCCGACTATGTGCGCCATGAAACGCCCGCGTCCGCGCCAGTACGGTCAGCACAGCAGTCACAGCCTGTGGAAAAGTCTGTCCATTCTGTGGAAAACCATGACGACGAGGTCGTCACGCTGCCGATGCCGGAGGAAGACGCCCGCCCCGTCGTGACCGGCCCGATCATCGGACCGGCGGCGGAGACTGCGGCAGAGCCCGAGCCGGAAGCGCCCGCCGTCCCCGTGTTTGCCCCTGCGAAGCAGGAAGAGCCCGAGATCGAGCAGACGACGTTCGTTCCCCCGTCCGCCGCGCCGTGGCGCATCGCGGGCGAGGTGCTCGACACCTACATCGTCTGCGAGGACGAGGATAAAAACGTCTGGCTCATCGACAAGCACGCCGCGCACGAGCGCGTGAATTTCGACCGCATGAAGGCCAACCAGGAGCCACTGATGTGTCAGGCCCTGCTCGCTCCCCTCGTGGCGGAGTTCGCCGCCGAGGAATACAGCGCGCTCACGGCGAATTTGGAGCTTCTGCGCGAATTCGGTTTTGAGTGCGAGGAGTTCGGCGGCGGGAGCCTGATCCTGCGCGCCATCCCCGCCGATATCGACAGCGGCGACGCCATCCCCGCGCTCGAAGAGCTCGCCGACAAGCTCGTCACCGCCCACACCGTCGACCCCGCCGCCGCGCGCGACGCGCTGCTGCACACGATGGCCTGCAAGGCGGCCATCAAGGGTGGATGGAAGAGCGATTTAAGCGAGCTGCGCGTGCTCGTCGACAAGGTGCAGAGCGGCGAGGTGCAGTTCTGCCCGCACGGACGGCCCGTGAAAGCCAAGCTCACGAAGTACGAGCTGGAAAAAATGTTCAAGCGCGCGTGAGCGCAGGAGGGAGAAGATGAAACTCGTATGCGTCGTCGGCCCGACGGGCTGCGGCAAAACGTGGCTCGGTGTCGAGCTTGCGAAAATACTCGGCGGCGAGGTCGTCTCCTGCGACTCGATGCAGATCTACCGCGGCATGGCCATCGGTACCGCCGCGCCGACGGCGGAGGAGATGCAGGGCATTCCGCATCACATGGTCGGCGTCGCCGACCCGCGGGAAAACTACTCCGTTGCCCGCTATGCGGACGACGCGGCGAAGTGCGTCGACGATATCCTCTCGCGCGGGAAGCAGCCCATCATCGTCGGCGGCACGGGGCTTTACCTCAATGCCCTGCTCGCCGGTCACGGCTTCGCCGGCGGTGACAAGGACGGCAGATACCGCGCGGAGTTGGAATCCCGCTGGGACAAGGAGGGCGGCGAGGTGATGTTCGCCGAGCTCCGACGCATCGACCCCGAGACCGCCGGAAATCTCCATTTGAACGACAAAAAGCGCATCCTCCGCGCGCTCGAGGTCTACTACGAGACCGGCAAGACCATGGCACAGCACAACGCGGAGACGAAACTCATCCCCCCGCGCTACGATTCCGTGCGCATCGGCCTTGCCTATGAGGATCGGGACGACATGAAGCGCGCCATCGACCTCCGCGTCGACAAAATGGTCGAGGCAGGGCTTTTCGACGAGGTCAGAGCGCTGCTCGATTCCGGACTTCCCCGCGACGTGACGGCCATGCAGGCCATCGGGTATAAAGAGGCGCTTGCCTACTTGGACGGCGAGGCCGCGCGCGAGGAGGCCATCGACGAGATCAAGCTCCGCTCCCGCCAGTATGCCAAGCGCCAGCTCACGTGGCTGCGGCGCGACCCCGGCATCCACTGGTTTTATTGGAAAAAAACGAGGATTCTCCCCGATTGCCTCGCTTTTTCGACAGAAATTCTCCATACCTATGGCGTATCCTGACTTTAACGCGGACAAGCCGTCCGCAAAAAAGAAAGGAAAGAAAAGCCATGAAAAAAATCGCAAACCTTCAGGACCTATTTCTCCTCTCTGCGCGCCGCAATCGCACGAGCGTGACGGTATTTCTCGTCAACGGCTTCCAGATGCGCGGCGTCGTCACGGGCTTTGACAGCTTTGTTGTCATCTTGGAGAGCGACGGCAAGCAGCAGATGCTCTACAAGCACGCGATCTCAACGATCGTGCCCATCGCGGCCATCGACCTCAAAGGCGCGGAGGAAAGCGAGGAGTAAGCACGCCTGATCCGGGAGTGTGCCATGAAATCTACATCCGTTTCCACAAAGATCATCACGATCCTGCTCCTTTTGGCGGTCATCGGGTATTTCGCCGTGCAGGGCTACAACTACTTTGTCAGTCCCGAGACGACGACGCTCGTCTACCGCTATCACAGCGAGCGGTCCATTGCCCTGCGGGGCTACGTGGTGCGCGACGAGCAGGTCGTGGACTGCAATGAAACGCTCATCGAGCTCAAGCACGCCGAGGGCGAGCGCGTGGGCCAGGGCGACACCATCGCCTCCGTCTACCGCTCGGCCGACGCACTGAACGCCACGCAGCAGCTCGAGACACTGCGCGCGCAGAAAGAGCAGCTTGAGTACGCCAAGAGCGCCTCGAGCGACGCGGCCACCGCGCTGCGTCTGGATACCGACATCCGCGAGCAGATCATCTCCGTGCGCGCGGCCTACGAGTCGGGCGCGTACAGCTCGCTCGACACGCTGATCCCCCAGCTCAAAACGACGGTCTTGAAGCGCGAATACGCCTACAACGGCAGCGATGACTTAACGGCGAAGCTCGACGAGCTGAACGCGCAGATCACCGCGCTCTCGGGCGCGGCGAGCGGCGGCACGACGCGCATCACAGCGCCCGTGTCGGGGACTTACAGCGCCGTGGCCGACGGGTACGAGAGCGTGCTGACGCCGGGGGTCCTTGAGACGATGACGCCCTCGCAGCTTTCGTCCGCCGCGCCGCAGAGCGTTTCGACCACGGTGGGCAAGCTCATTCAGGGCAGCGCGTGGTACTTCGCCGCGAACGTGAACGAGGAGAACGCCGCGTCCCTGAAGGAGAACAGCAGGCTGACGCTCCGCATGGCGTCGGGCGTCGGCTTTGACCTGCCCGTCACGCTCACGCGCATCAGCGCCGCGGAGAACGGAAAATGCCTGATCGTGCTCAAGAGCACGCGGTACTTATCCTACATGACGCTGCTGCGCGAGCAGAACGCCGAGCTCATCATCAGCGCATACGACGGCCTGCGCGTGCCGAAAAACGCGCTGCGCGTGGATGAAAACGGCGTGTCAGGCGTTTACTGCCTCGTCGGGCGCGTGGCGTACTTCAAGCCTGTGAGCATCGTCTATCAGGGCAGCGACTACTGTCTGGTGGAGCCCGGCACGATCGAAGCCGCCACGGAGAGCCAAAAGTCCCTTTACACCCTGCGCCCGAACGATGAGGTCATCGTTTCGGCAGGGGAGCTATATAACGGAAAGGTCGTAGATTAGAAATGAGCATTGCTGAAAACATCGCGCGCGTGCGCGCAAACATTGCCGCGGCCGCCAAAGAGGCGGGCCGCGACGTAAGCGAAATTACCCTCGTCGGCGCGAGCAAGATGAACGACGCGGACGCCTGCCGTCAGGCCATCGCCGCGGGCATCGACGTGCTGGGCGAGAACCGCGAGCAGGAGATGACGAAAAAGCTCGCCGAGCACGCCTATGACGGCGCGCCCCTGCACTTTATCGGCCACCTCCAGCGCAACAAGGTGAAAAATGTCGTTGGCAAGGTCGCGATGATCGAATCGGTCGGCTCGCTCGAGCTGCTCTCTGCCATCGACAAGCAGGCCGAGAAGCTGGGCATCGTGCAGGATATCCTGCTTGAGGTGAATATCGGCGGCGAGGAGGCCAAGAGCGGCTTTGCGCCCGAGAGCCTGGAGCAGGCGGCGGAAGAGGCCAAAAAGTGCGCAAATGTCCGCGTGCGCGGCCTCATGTGTATCCCGCCGGTCGCCGAGGGCGAGCACGGCAGCCTGCCCTACTTTGAAAAAGTTCATGCACTTTTTGTTGACATCAATGCCAAGTTGTATGATAATACACTTGATATACTGTCAATGGGCATGAGCGGAGACTACGAGGACGCGGTGCGCGCAGGCGCGACGATGGTGCGCGTCGGCACGGCGATCTTCGGCGCCCGCAATTATACGATTTGATCGAGGAGGTCTTGATACCATGGGTATTTTGGATGATCTGAAAAAGTGGGCTCACCCCTATGAGGATGAGGACGAGGAATATGAAGATGATTTCCCCGATCTGAGAGACCGCGGCGACACGGGCGCCTTTGCCGACCGCCGCAGCGCCGAGCGCAAGGCGGAGGACCGCCGCAACAAGGTCGTGAACATCAACGCGACCACGCAGCTCAAGGTCGTGCTCGTCAAGCCCGAGCGCTTTGAAAACGCGAGCGAGATCGCCGACCATCTGAAGGAAAAGCGCACGGTGGTCATCAACCTTGAGTCCACGAACAAGGACATTGCAAGAAGACTGATCGACTTCCTCTCCGGCGTGGCCTACGCGGGCGAGGGCAAGATCAAAAAGGTCGCGGCCAACACGTACATCATCACGCCCTATCATGTGGATATCATGGGCGATCTGATCGACGAGCTGGAAAATAACGGCCTCTACCTGTAAAGAAACGGAGAGTGGGATAGCATGCTGACACCGCAGGAAGTTTCCGGCCGCGCTTTCAGCAAAGCGGCCTTCGGTGGATATAATATGGCGATGGTCGACGAGTTTCTCGACGAGCTGACCGACGATTATACCTCGCTCTATAAAGAAAACGCCGCCCTCAAGGCCAAGCTCAAGGTGCTGGTCGACAAGGTGGAGGAGTACCGCGCGACGGAGGATTCCATGCGCGCCGCCCTCCTGACCGCCCAGCGCATGGCCAACACCATGGTCGAAGAGGCCGAGGAGAAGAAAAAGGCCGTGCTCGCCGGCGCGGAGGACGAAGCCCGCGCCAAGATCGGCGCGCTGCAGAGCGATGTCGAGCTCGAGCAGCGCCGATTGAACGCGGCCAAGGCCGCGACGGCGGAATTTTTGCAGAAGACGCGCGAGCTTGCGCAGGCGCAGCTTGCGCTCATCGAGCGCGCGCCCGACCTGACGCCCGAGGAGATCGCGGGCGGCGAAAAGACCGAGCAGAAGACCGAGGCCGATGTGAACGCCATCGAGGAAAATATCCTCGCGTCCTTCCGCCCCGCGGCGGAGGAGGCCGCGCCCGAAAAGGCGCAGGAGACCGCTCCGGCAGAGGAGCAGAGCGCGCCGAAGGCTGAGGAGCCCAAGGCAGAGCCGCTCGAGCCGGACGACAGCCCGTTTGTGGAAACGGCCAGCCATGCCATCCGTCTGGATGACCTCAAGTTCGGCCGCAACTATCACGGAGAAGAGTAACAGCAAAAGGGCGGTTTTGGCCGGCTCCACAGAGGAGCCGGTTTCAGACCGCCCTTTTATTTTTTCTTTGGCCGCAGCGCGGTGAAAAGGAGACGACATGAACAAAAAGCCCATCATCGCCTTTCTCTACGACTTTGACAAGACTCTCTGCACGACCGACATGCAGGACTATACGTTCATCCCCTCGCTCGGCTACACGCCCGGCGAGTTCTGGAGCATCGCGAATTCCTTCGGCTTTGAGAACCGCATGGACGGCCTGCTCGCCTACATGTACACGATGATCGAGGAGTGCCGCAAAAAGGGCATCCGCCTGGACCGCGACTACCTCGTCTCCTGCGGGCATGCGATCGAGCTGTTCCCCGGCGTGCAGGACTGGTTCTCGCGCATCAACGCCTTCGGCGAAACGCTGGGCGTGGAGATCGAGCACTACGTGCTCTCCTCCGGCCTGCGCGAGATCATCGAGGGCAGCGGCGTGAGCCACGAATTTAAGGAAATTTACGCCTGTGAGTTTTTCTACAACGAAGAGGGCCTTGCTTCGTGGCCGAAGCTCGACGTCAACTTCACAAACAAGACCCAGTTTGTCTACCGCATCAACAAGGGAATACTCGACGTCGCGAAGGACAAGGAGCTCAACGCTTCGATGCCCGACGACTCCAAGCGCATCCCGTTCACGAACATGATCTACATCGGCGACGGCCTTTCCGACGTGCCGTGCATGAAGATGATGCGCGCCTACGGCGGGCAGGCGGTGGCCGTGTATCAGGACAGCAACCGCGCGGGCGTGGAGGACCTGCTCGCCAAGGGGCGCGTGGACTTCATCTTCCCCGCGGACTACCGCGACGGGACGCTCTTTGACGAGACGATGAAAAATATCGTCCGCAAGATCGCCATCGCCGACGCGCTGGCCGAGGAAAACCAGCAGCAGCTCCGCTCGCTCGGCCGGAGCGAGGTGCCGCAGCAGGTGGGGCTGTTCTGATGGTCAATTTGCGCTGCCCCGTCTGCGCTGGGGCGCTTGAAAAACGCGCGGGGGCCTATCTCTGCCCGAAAAACCACAGCTTTGACATCGCCAAGAGCGGATACGTCAACCTCCTGCTCAACTCCTCGCAGGGCCACCACGGGGATGACAAGCTCATGGTACGCGCCCGCCGCGACTTTTTGGACAAGGGCTATTACGACCGCTTCATCGCCGCCGTTGCGGACGCCGCGGCGGAGTTCACGCCGCCGGAGGCGACGGTCCTCGACGCAGGCTGCGGCGAGGGGTACTACACCCAGGGAGTCCGCCAGGCCCTGACATCTGCCGGAAAAGCCCCCCACGTGGCAGGCTTCGACATCTCCAAGTTTGCCGTGCAGAAGGCGGCCAAGCGGTGTCCGGAGCTGGATTT
>OKTT01001153.1_pt1 | contig 12072 bp, 9 predicted proteins | sample 1606121 | NCBI WGS metagenome assembly OKTT01 (sample SAMEA3879516, study PRJEB24766) | human gut metagenome | biome: human-associated habitat; feature: feces | place: USA | collected 1985/1987
GCGAGCCTGGGACATCATCCGGATCACGATGAACTGGAAGTGATTCTGTCCCGCCGTATCCGTTCGGAGAAAGTGGCTATCAAAGATATCAAACTGCGCACTTTCATTGCCGAGGGCAATAGCCGGAATGACTTGGCAGCACACGTATATGACATCACATACGGCAGTCTCCGTTCCGGTATCGACAATCTGGTGATTATCGACGACAGCATTGTTCGCGGTACTACTCTGAAACAGAGCATTATCGGTATCCTCGACCGTCTGGGACCGAAGAAGATAGTCATCGTCTCTTCTTCTCCGCAAGTTCGCTATCCCGACTATTACGGTATTGATATGGCGAAGATGTCCGAATTCATCGCCTTTAAAGCTGCAATTGAATTGCTGAAGGACCGGGATATGAAAGATGTGATCGCATCGGCTTACCGGAAGTCGAAAGATCAGGTGGGACTGCCGAAAGAGCAGATGGTAAACTATGTGAAGGATATTTATGCTCCTTTCACCGATGAGGAGATTTCGGAGAAGATGGTGGAACTGCTGACGCCGAAAGGAACGAAAGCGAAAGTGCAGATTGTCTACCAGCCGCTCGAGGGGCTGCACGAAGCGTGTCCCAATCATACGGGAGACTGGTACTTCAGTGGCAACTATCCTACACCGGGCGGGGTGAAGCTGCTGAACGAAGCATTTATTAACTACATCGAGCAGGTGTACCAATTTTAAAAGAAAGGTGAACTTAAATAAAGAAAAGATAAGAATGAAGAATGTGACTTTGATCCTTGACGACGGGAGCCGTTTCCACGGTAAGTCGTTCGGTTACGAAAAGCCCGTGGCAGGTGAAGTAGTGTTCAATACCGCCATGACCGGTTATCCGGAGAGTCTGACCGACCCTTCGTATGCGGGGCAGTTGATGACACTGACGTATCCGCTGGTGGGCAACTATGGTGTACCTCCTTTTAGCATAGAGCCCAACGGACTGGCTACGTTTATGGAGAGCGAACGCATCCATGCCGAAGCTATTATCGTAAGCGATTACTCACAGGAATACAGTCATTGGAATGCCGTTGAGAGTCTGGCTGACTGGCTGAAGCGTGAGCAGGTGCCGGGCATTACAGGGATCGATACCCGTGAACTGACCAAAGTGTTGCGTGAACATGGGGTGATGATGGGACGGATCGTATTTGACGATGAACCGGAGAGTGCTCCGGAAGCTGTATACAGTGGAGTGAACTACGTAGACAAGGTTTCATGCAAAGAGGTGATCCGTTATAACGAGGGGGCGGACAAGAAGAAAGTGGTGCTTGTGGATTGCGGTGTGAAGACGAACATTATCCGTTGCTTGCTTCGCCGGGATGTGGAAGTGATCCGTGTACCCTGGAATTATGATTTCAATCATCTGAAGTTCGACGGACTCTTCATCTCCAACGGACCGGGTGATCCGGATACGTGTGATGCTGCCGTGCAGAACATCCGTAAAGCGATGCAGAATCCCAAGTTACCTATTTTCGGTATCTGCATGGGTAACCAGTTGCTGAGCAAAGCCGGAGGGGCTAAAATATACAAGCTGAAATACGGGCATCGCAGCCACAACCAGCCGGTACGCATGGTTGGCACGGAACGTTGTTTCATCACTTCGCAGAATCATGGTTATGCGGTAGACAATAATACACTTGGCACCGACTGGGAACCGCTGTTTATCAATATGAATGATGGCTCTAACGAAGGAATACGCCATAAGACGAATCCCTGGTTCTCTGCACAGTTCCATCCGGAAGCAGCCAGCGGACCCACGGATACGGAGTTCCTCTTCGACGAGTTCGTGAAGTTGCTCTAAAGTATATTCTGCATAAAGAGATAGAAACGAATCTGTTTTACCACAGAGTAACACGGAGTCTCACAGAGTTTTAATTTCTTGTTTATAAGATGTTAAGAGAAAATAATCTCTGTGGAACTCTGTGTTACTCTGTGGTAAACCAAACTCAAAAACATTATAATAATGAAAGAAAACAATATAAAGAAAGTACTGCTGCTTGGTTCCGGTGCCTTGAAGATCGGTGAGGCCGGTGAATTTGATTATTCCGGTTCCCAAGCACTCAAAGCCTTGAAAGAGGAGGGCATTGAAACCATCCTGATCAACCCCAACATCGCTACCGTGCAGACATCGGAAGGCGTGGCCGACCAGATATACTTCCTTCCCGTGACACCCTACTTTGTGGAGAAGGTGATCCGGAAGGAACGTCCCGAAGGCATTATGCTCGCCTTTGGCGGACAGACGGCATTGAACTGCGGAGTCGCCCTTTACCGCGAAGGGATTCTGGAGAAATATAATGTGAAAGTTCTGGGAACTCCCGTACAGGCCATTATCGACACCGAGGACCGTGAACTTTTCGTCGACAAGCTGAACGAGATCGATGTGAAGACCATCAAGAGCGAGGCGGTGGAGAATGCAGAAGACGCCCGTCGTGCTGCCCGGGAATTGGGCTATCCGGTCATTGTCCGTGCAGCTTACGCACTGGGCGGATTGGGTTCGGGCTTTTGTGACAATGAAGAAGAACTGGACCTACTCGTGGAAAAAGCTTTCTCTTTCTCTCCGCAGGTATTGGTTGAGAAGAGCCTCCGTGGCTGGAAGGAGGTGGAGTACGAGGTGGTGCGTGACCGTTTTGACAACTGTATCACGGTCTGCAATATGGAGAATTTCGACCCGCTGGGTATCCATACCGGTGAGTCTATCGTGATAGCTCCTTCACAGACCTTGACCAATAAGGAGTATCATAAACTGCGCGAGCTCGCCATCCGCATCATCCGCCACATCGGCATTGTGGGAGAATGTAACGTGCAATATGCTTTCGACCCCGAAAGTGAAGACTATCGCGTGATCGAGGTGAATGCCCGCCTGAGCCGTTCGTCTGCCCTGGCTTCCAAGGCTACCGGTTATCCGCTTGCCTTTGTGGCTGCAAAACTCGGACTTGGCTACGGGTTGTTCGACCTGAAGAACTCTGTGACGAAAACCACCAGTGCCTTCTTTGAGCCGGCACTTGATTATGTAGTCTGCAAAATTCCGCGTTGGGACCTCGGTAAGTTCCACGGTGTGGACAAGGAACTCGGCTCTTCGATGAAGTCCGTCGGTGAGGTAATGGCCATTGGCCGCACTTTTGAGGAAGCGATTCAGAAGGGCTTGCGAATGATCGGACAGGGGATGCATGGTTTTGTGGAAAACAAGGAACTCGTTATCCCCGACATCGACAAAGCACTGCACGAACCGACCGATAAGCGTATCTTTGTCATCTCGAAGGCTTTCCGTGCCGGATATACCATCGATCAGGTGCACGAACTGACTAAGATCGACAAGTGGTTCCTCCAGAAATTGATGAATATCATGAATACTTCTGAGGAACTCCATCAGTGGGGGAACAATCACAAGCAGATAGCCGACTTGCCTGCCGACCTGCTCAAGCAAGCCAAGCGTCAGGGATTCTCCGATTTCCAGATTGCACGTGCCATCGGCTACGAAGGCGATATGGAAGACGGCAGCCTTTATGTCCGCAATTACCGTAAGAGCCTGGGCATTGTTCCCGTGGTGAAGCAAATCGATACGCTGGCTGCCGAATATCCGGCACAGACCAATTATCTTTACCTGACCTATAGCGGCACAGCCAACGACGTCACTTACCTGGGTGACCATCGTTCTATCGTCGTTCTCGGTTCGGGTGCCTACCGGATCGGTTCTTCCGTAGAGTTCGACTGGTGCGGGGTGCAGGCGCTTAATACGATCCGTAAGGAAGGATGGCGTTCGGTGATGATCAACTATAATCCCGAAACCGTATCGACCGACTATGATATGTGTGACCGGCTTTACTTTGACGAACTGACATTCGAACGCGTGATGGATGTCCTTGAACTGGAGAATCCGCACGGAGTCATTGTTTCCACCGGCGGACAGATACCTAACAATCTCGCCCTGCGTCTCGATGCCCAGAACATCCACATTCTCGGAACATCCGCCCAGAGCATTGACAATGCCGAGGACCGCGACAAATTCTCCGCCATGCTCGACCGTATCGGAGTGGATCAACCGGAGTGGCGTGCCCTTACTTCACTTGAGGACATTAACTCGTTTGTCGATAAGGTAGGTTTCCCTGTGCTTGTCCGTCCGTCGTATGTGCTCAGCGGTGCGGCAATGAACGTATGCTCCAACCAAGAAGAGCTGGAACGCTTTCTGCAACTGGCGGCCAACGTATCGAAGAAGCATCCGGTAGTGGTCAGCCAGTTCATCGAACATGCCAAGGAGGTGGAGATGGATGCTGTGGCACAGAACGGTGAAATCATCGCTTATGCAATCTCCGAACACATTGAGTTTGCGGGAGTACATTCCGGTGACGCCACTATCCAGTTTCCGCCGCAGAAGTTGTATGTAGAGACGGTTCGTCGCATTAAACGCATCAGTCGTGAGATAGCCAAGGCGCTCAATATCTCCGGCCCGTTCAACATTCAATATCTGGCTAAAGACAATGATATAAAGGTGATCGAGTGTAATCTTCGTGCCAGCCGTTCGTTCCCCTTCGTCAGCAAGGTATTGAAGATCAATTTTATCGAACTTGCCACGAAAGTCATGCTCGGCCTGCCTGTTGAGAAGCCGAACAAGAATCTGTTCGAACTCGATTATGTCGGGATCAAGGCGAGCCAGTTCTCGTTCAACCGCCTCCAGAAAGCCGACCCTGTATTGGGAGTGGATATGGCTTCGACCGGTGAAGTGGGTTGCATTGGCAGCGATACTTCCTGTGCCGTGCTCAAGGCTATGCTTTCCGTGGGTTATCGCATCCCGAAGAAGAAGATTCTGCTTTCTACCGGAACACCGAAGCAGAAAGTGGATATGCTCGAGGCAGCCCGTATGTTGCAGAAGAAGGGATATGATATTTTCGCGACAGGAGGTTCCAGCAAGTTCCTTACCGAGAATGGTGTGGAGAACACCCGTGTTTATTGGCCCAGTGAAGAGGGACATCCCCAGGCACTCGAGATGTTGCATAAGAAAGAGATCGACATGGTGGTCAATATTCCCAAGAATCTGACTGCCGGTGAACTGGACAATGGTTACAAGATCCGTCGTGCCGCTATCGACCTCAACATCCCGCTGATCACTAATGCCCGCCTGGCGAGCGCGTTTATCAATGCGTTCTGCACGATGGACATTGACGATATAGCGATCAAGTCGTGGGAAGAGTATAAGTAAGGACTTTAGGGCTTCACCACAGATTGGCAGACACAATGCACGGAGAAGATATAAATCGGATTGAATTATGAATCTGTGTCGTCGGTTAATCTGCGGTGGAGCTTCCGGTACATTCACTTTTGCTTAACAATCCTGAAAACCGGAACTTTTTCTGCTGCCTGTTGTTGAGAGTACATATAAATCAATAAAGAGTGTAATAATGAATATAGCAGAGCAATTGGATGCCGTATCCGGAACGAACCGTCTGGTGTTGGTGGAATTTTATGCAGACTGGTCTCCTCATTATGAATGGCTGGAACCTGTAGTACGGACTTACGAGAAGCAAGTTTCCGAGGTGATTAAAGTGAATATCGTGGAGGACAAGGCAGTGGCAGATTCGTTCAATATCGAGACAGCCCCGGCTTTTATTCTCTTGCAGCGCGGGCACGAATTGTGGAGACAAGTGGGAGAACTGACCATCGATGAACTTAAACTGGTATTGGAAGAGTTTAAATAGCAAAGTGCTGATTATGCCGTTTTGTATTTTCTACCCGATGTAGCTTACGCTATATCGGGTAGTTTGTTTATGGGCTATCAAATAACGGCTTATATTCCTGTTCCTGTTTTTCAATAAGTTACTTTTATTGTCTGTAGAGTCGCATTATGGCGGCTGTTTTTCTCTTTCCTTGTTGCATGTGTTGTCTGCATCGCGCTTTTGCACGCCGATTGCTATTGGGTAAACAGAGGGATTGTCTATGCTGAAAAGTAGATAAGCGGACGATAGGAAGCTTCTTACGCTTTCTTTATACCTGATGCAACGTTTGTTTTAATGAAATAGAGCTTTTGTTTTAAACTAATGCCGCCTCTCTTTTAAAGAAATACCACTTTGGTTCCTTAGGAAAAGAGCATCTTTATTGAATATTCCGATCCGATTCTGCATTATTTTGCGTTTTGTATGCGTTCTGTATGCAATACTGTCCTCTATTATACCTGTTTTGATAAAAGTGTGAGTAAGCAAACAAGTGGAAATAACAATAAAATGGCAGGTAAATATGCAGTAAGGATATCAAGGTGAATTCACCTTTTTTGATATTCCTGTGGAGTCATTCCCGTCATTCGCTTAAAGAACTTGCAGAAGAAAGAGGGATTCGGAAAATGAAGTTCGTCCGAGATTTGGTAAACAAGCAGATTGCTGTGTTTCAATAACACTTTTGCTTCGAGAATAACGGACTGGTTGATCCATTCCATTACTGTCTGGTGACTGACCTGCCGGATCAGGGTGTTCAGGTAACGTGGGGTCAGGCATAACTTGTCGGCATAGAAGCCCACGGTGCGTTCGTTTTTGCTGAACTCGTTCACCAATGCGATGAACCGCCAGAATATTTCTTCCTGATGTGAAAACCTGCGGGAAGTGTCGTTCGCTTCTTCCGTGCGTATGTACTTTATGTTGTGCAACAAGGCTGCAAGCAGATGCTGCACCACTTCCCGGCGGAAAGGGACTTCCTGAACCGTGCCCCATATCAGCGTGAAATATGCATCTGACAGTTTCCATTCGGTATCCGTCACCTGCATGACAAGGTTTTGCCGTGTATGCGATTCAAAGAGCTGGTCGCCTCGCAGGAGCGGAAGGAAATCTTTGTCGGCTGCAATCATCTGAAAATCACAATCGGGTGTGAACTCCAAAAGTTCGATGATAGAGCCGGGGAGGAATGTGGCAATGGTTTGGGGATATATGTTGTACTCTATCAGGTTGATTGTGATCCGGGCTTTGCCGCGTAGGCCCCGGATAATTCTTCCTTCTTTCAGCCGGTAGGGCTGTCCCAGACGGAACAGGCGGCTTTCCATATGGGTGAAGCTGATGACAATCCCGAAATCGGGGGTGACAAAGCGATATTCGTTATTGCGTACGATATTGCTGTGTTTCAGCAGGTCGAGCGCCAGTTCCAGAGGTTTGTTCTTTTCCATAAATCTGTTTTTATCACACGGCAAACTTAGGTAAAATATACGATTTATAAGCAGGCCCGATATAAAGAATAGCATATTTTATCCCATAAAAGAATGAAATTTAATGCATGCTCCCGCGAACCGAAAGATACATCCGGACCGGAGCCTGATCTCCCGGCCGGGCTGAAGAGTGTGGCTGTCATTGGGGTAATGAAGGGCAGACGATAGTGTGGAGTTTGTTTCAAAACAGTTAATATAATTTAATCGGAATCAAATTTATCCGTACAAACAATCCGGAGTTACGAACTATTCGTATATTTGTTAGTAATTAATAACTTAAATATAATTCTGCATGAAAACCTCTTATCTACTCCTGTCCTCCGCTTTGTTGCTGGGATGCCTATCCGCTTGCAACACTTCCCCCCGGGAATCTAAAGTTATGGAAGCAAACGATGGAAGCGTAACTACTGTCGAAAGCAACGGAAACAAACTGACGGTATGTGACTTATCGGCTGTAAAAGACACGATAGAAGTGCCGCTCAGCGAGTTTGTGGAAGACTGTCGCATCGTGCGTTTTGAGACCTCTGAAGAGGCATACTTCAAAGCCTGGTTTATCAATGCTACCGATAAGCATATCGGTATCCGCCAGGGAAACCAGGATGTGTTTAAACTGTTTGACAGGGATGGTAAGTTCCTGTATAATGTCGGTTCCGTAGGAAGCGGTCCCGGTGAATATGACACCACCCTCTACGATGAATGTATTGATGAGAAGAACGGCCATATCTTCTTCACACCTTTTGTGGGGAAAAGAATCATGATGTATGATATCAACGGGCAATGGATTAAAGATATTCCGCTTCCCATGCAAATTAATAAAGCGAAAATATGGGTGAATGAAGACGGAAGCTTATCTGTTGTACACATGCCTTTCGAGGAAGGTGAGCCCCTTGCTTTCAGGGTGGATACCGAAGGGAATATACTGAACCAAATTCCGGCAACTGCCGCAACGAAGGTGATGAACTTCGACGGAGAGGTTTTCTCTTATAGGAACTGTGGCGATTTCGATTTCTTCCATACCGGTATAGATACTCTTTTCACTTACGATCCCGCCGGCAATAAACTGTTGCCGAAATTCACGATGACTTTCCCGAATATGAATGAGAAGCCGATACATTTATATTACAGACTTCCCCATCATTTCATTGTCACCTACTGGGGTAATAAGGGAGAGGGAGGTGGAGATGTCTTGGTAGACACTGAGAAGAATGCTTCTTCTTATTTCCGCCTTGTGAACGACTTTTACGGTAACCTTCCTATTCCGGCTCCGGGCCACAGCTTTTATCGCGGATACTTTATACAGAGTCTGGAACCGGGACAGTTGATTGAAAAGATAGAAAAACAGATCGCTTCCGGCAAATGCTCCGGTCAGGATGAACAGAAACTCAAGGAACTGGCGGCTACTTTGACTGAGAATGATAATAATGTTCTGTTTATCGGAAAGGTTAAGAAATAAAGAGCCGGTATACAGAAGAGGGTGATACCGACTTAGAAACTATTATTCCCAGATGTGATGGGGGTGTGTCATCATACGGATTTTGACACATCCCCATACTTTTTTTATATGGGAATCGAACAAATAGAACATTATTGCAAACAATTGGAACCTGCTTGCGTGTTCTTATTTCCTATCTTTGTCGAAAAGAAGAATTAATAGGAATAGGAATATGAAACGAGTTATCTTTTCTTTGTCTTTTTCCCTGTTTGCCCTGCTGATGTATGGACAGATCACCCTTGAAGAGTGTCAACGGAAAACCCGGGAAAACTATCCGCTGGTAAGGCAGTATGGATTGATAGAGAAGACAAAAGAATATAATCTGGCCAATGCGTCGAAAGGTTATCTGCCTCAGTTTGCTCTTTCGGCAAAGGCGTCTTTCGGGTAAGGCCAGTTGGCAGAGTGAGGTTACGGAATTGCCTGTACAGGTTCCCGGAGTAGATATCAAAGGTTTGCCGAAAGACCAGTATCAGGTGATGCTGGAACTGAAACAGAACATTTGGGACGGCGGTGAGATTCGTTCGAGAAAAGAGCAGGTCAAGGCATCGTCGGATGTGGACCGGGAGAAATTGAACGTAGATATGTATGCACTTACCGAGCGGGTGAATCAAGTGTATTTCGGAATTCTGTTACTGGACGAACAGTTAAGGCAAAACCAACTCTTTCTGGAAGATCTGGAACGTACCCATAAGCAGATTTCATCGTACATTGAGAATGGCATAGCCAGCCAGTCCGATCTGGATGCTGTCAGTGTGGAACAGCTTAATACCCGGCAAAAGCGGATAGAACTGACCTCCTCTCGTCAGGCCTATCTGTCTATGCTTGCATTGCTGACAGGCGAAGAGATGCCTGCCGGGATCTCTTTGCAGAAGCCGGTGCCGGAATGGGATATACCGGTGATAGCGAATAACCGTCCGGAGCTGATATGGTTTGATGCGCAAAACGGACGTTTACAAGTGCAGGAAGAAGCTTTGAAAACTCAGCTGATGCCACGTTTCGGGCTGTTTGTTCAGGGAGCATACGGTAATCCGGGACTCAATATGCTGAAAAATGAATTCTCGCCTTACTATGTGGCAGGAGTCCGCTTGTCGTGGAACTTCGGTAGTTTGTATACTTTACGCAACGACCGGCGGGTGATAGCTGCCAATCGTCAGCTGTTGGACAGCGACCGGGATGTGTTCCTGTTTAATACCCGCCTTCAGGCAACCCAGCAGGGGAGTGCCGTAGAGAGTGTGCGCCGGCAGATGGCGGACGATGACGAAATAATCCGTTTGCGAACCAGTATCCGCAAGGCCTCGGAAGCCAAAGTGGCCAATGGTACCATGACCGTAACCGATATGCTTCGGGACATGACTTCCGAGAACCTGGCGCGACAAACCAAGGCGCTGCATGAAGTACAGCTCTTGATGAACATGTATCAACTGAAGTATACAACGAATAATTAAACTTCTCTTATTACTGAAACAAAAATAGAATAGCAGTTATGAAATCAATGAAATTTATAGGATGTCTATACTTATTGGCTTTACTTTCCGCTTGTGGAAGCAGAACTTCGGATTATGATGCCACGGGAACTTTCGAAGCTACGGAAGTTCTGGTTTCGGCCGAAGCTTCGGGGAAACTCTTGTACTTTCATGTTGAAGAAGGTACCCGGCTGAAAGCAGGCGAAGAAGTAGGGCTGATCGATACGCTACAACTCTATCTGAAAAAACTGCAATTGCAGGCCAACGTCCGGATGTTAACAAACAGATTGCTGCTACCCGGCAGCAGATCGCTACCGCCCGGAGAGAGAAGAGACGTGTGGAAAACCTGTTGAAAGCGGGAGCCGCCAATCAGAAGCAACTGGATGATTGGGAGGCACAGATCGCATTGCTCGAACGGCAGCTTACTGCCCAGATGTCGTCTTTACAGAACAGTACGAACAGTTTGACGGAACAAGGATCATCAGTCGCAATCCAGGTGGCACAAGTAGAAGACCAATTGGCGAAGTGTCACGTCGTTTCGCCTATCAGTGGTACTGTATTGGCAAAATATGCCGAAGTCGGGGAGCTGGCTGCTGTGGGTAAACCTCTTTTTAAGGTGGCAGATATCGATCAGATGTATCTTCGTGCCTATATCACTTCCGAACAGCTTTCACAAGTCAAACTTGGCAATCGGGTGACGGTCTTTTCCGATTATGGGGGAGATGAGCGTAAGGAATATCCGGGTGTCGTGACATGGATTTCAGATCGTTCGGAGTTTACTCCTAAAACGATTCTGACAAAAGAAGAACGTGCCAATCTGGTGTATGCCGTTAAGATAGCGGTAAAGAACGATGGACTTCTGAAGATAGGTATGTACGGAGGAGTGAAGTTATAAATGATGCCTGCTTATGAAACCAGCTGTATCTGTAAATGACGTGACGAAACGTTACGGGGAGGTAGAAGCCCTGAAAAGTGCTACCTTTTCTGTAAATCCCGGCGAATTATTCGGTATTATCGGCCCGGACGGAGCAGGTAAGAGCACTCTCTTCCGGATATTGACCACATTGTTGCTGGCCGATAGCGGGACAGCTACAGTGAACGGACTCGATGTCGTGAAAGACTACAAACAAATCCGGCAACAAGTGGGATATATGCCCGGACGCTTTTCGCTCTATCAGGATCTGACAGTGGAGGAGAATCTTGACTTTTTCGCTACCGTGTTTCATACGACCATTCGTGAAAACTACGATCTGGTGAAAGATATCTATCAGCAAATAGAGCCTTTCCGTAAACGTAGGGCAGGAGCTTTATCCGGGGGAATGAAGCAAAAACTTGCTCTGAGTTGTGCGTTGATTCATAAGCCGGAGATTCTTTTTCTGGACGAGCCGACTACCGGTGTGGATCCTGTTTCGCGCAAGGAGTTCTGGGAAATGCTGAGGCATCTTAAGGATCAAGGTATCACAATTCTTGTTTCCACTCCGATCATGGACGAAGCCCGTCAATGCGACCGTATCGCTTTTATCAATGAGGGCGAGATACAAGGTATCGATGTGCCGGAACGTATCCTGCAACGTTTCAGCCATATTCTTTGCCCGCCCGGTCTGGAACGTACGGAAGTGCACGCCGGAAACGATTTTGCCATCGAGGTGGATCAATTGACCAAGTGTTTCGGTCATTTTACCGCAGTCGATCATATCTCCTTTCGGGTAAACCGTGGAGAGATCTTCGGATTTCTCGGAGCAAACGGTGCAGGGAAGACCACTGCTATGCGCATGCTTTGCGGACTGAGTAAGCCTACTTCGGGCATGGCGCGGGTAGCAGGTTTTGATGTAGCGGCTCACCCCGAAGAGGTAAAGAAGAATATCGGTTATATGAGCCAGAAGTTTTCGTTGTATGAGGACCTTAAAGTGTGG
>OKTT01001156.1_pt1 | contig 12036 bp, 6 predicted proteins | sample 1606121 | NCBI WGS metagenome assembly OKTT01 (sample SAMEA3879516, study PRJEB24766) | human gut metagenome | biome: human-associated habitat; feature: feces | place: USA | collected 1985/1987
CCCGCCAAGAAAGAATATGCGTCTTACGAATTATATCCGGTACGTTCGGGTAGCCTCACGGAGATGGAATATTCACCGGAGTCTACCAAGTTTACCCTTTGGGCGCCTACTGCCGATGAAGTCCGTCTGATGTTGTTCGACTCGGGTGAAGGTGGGCATGCTTACGAAACCATTCCTATGGAGCCGGGTGAAGAAGGCACTTGGATGGCAACGGTCAGCAAGGATCTGATGGGGAAGTTCTACACATTCAATGTCAAGGTAAACGATAAATGGATGGGTGATACACCCGGTATCAATGCCAAAGCGGTAGGGGTGAACGGAAAACGTGCGGCCATTATCAACTTGAAGTCCACCGATCCACAAGGTTGGGAGACAGATCAGCGACCGCCGTTGAAATCACCGGCTGATGCGATCATTTATGAAATGCACCATCGTGATTTTTCAGTAGATTCTACATCAGGGATTCAGCATAAGGGAAAATTTTTGGCATTGACAGAACATGGTACGATGAACTCTGCCAAATTGCTGACCGGAATCGATCATCTGATCGAGCTGGGAGTAACACACGTCCATTTGCTTCCGTCTTATGATTATGCTTCGGTAGACGAAACCAAGTTGGATGAAAATAAATACAACTGGGGATATGATCCGCAGAATTACAATGTACCCGATGGTTCGTATGCTACCGATCCTTACGATCCGGCTGTCCGCATCCGCGAGTTTAAGCAGATGGTACAGGCATTGCACAAAGCCGGTATACGGGTAGTGCTCGATGTGGTATACAATCATACATACAACACCGATGGCAGTAACTTCGAACGTACGGTACCTGGATATTTTTATCGCCAGAAGCCGGATGGTTCGTTGGCCAATGGTTCGGCTTGTGGTAACGAGACGGCAAGCAACCGGCCTATGATGCGTAAATATATGATTGAATCCGTGCTTCACTGGATCAGGGAATACCATATCGATGGTTTTCGCTTCGACCTGATGGGCATTCACGACATTGAGACGATGAATGAAATCCGTAAGGCGGTCAGTGCTGTAGATCCTTCTATCATTATTTATGGTGAAGGTTGGGCAGCGGAAGCACCTCAGTATCCGGGTGATTCGCTGGCAATGAAGGTCAATACCTGTAAAATGCCGGGTATTGCCGCCTTTTCCGATGAAATGCGTGATGCGTTGCGTGGTCCTTTTAATGATAATCATAAGGGAGCGTTCCTTGCCGGGATCCCCGGGGAAGAAGAGAGCATTAAGTTTGGTATTGTAGGAGCTGTCAGTCACCCTCAAGTCAACAATGATTCGGTGAATTACAGTAAAGCTCCCTGGGCTTCCCAGCCTACTCAGATGATCAGTTACGTATCTTGCCACGATGATATGTGCTTGGTAGATCGCTTGAAGTCGAGTATCCCCGGCATCACACCCGAACAACTCGTACGACTTGACAAACTGGCGCAGACGGCAGTGCTGACTTCGCAAGGTATTCCGTTCATCTATGCCGGAGAAGAGGTGATGCGTGACAAGAAAGGGGTGCATAATAGTTTTGAGAGTCCCGATTCCATTAATGCCATTGATTGGAACCGAAAGACAACTCACGAAGATGTGTTCGCCTATTATAAGCGTTTGATCAGTATTCGTAAAGCCCATCCCGCTTTCCGTATGGGAGATGCCGAGATGGTACGTAAGCACCTGGAATTCCTCCCGGTAGATGGTGGTAATCTGGTGGCTTTCCGCTTGAAAGACCGCGCTAACGGAGATACTTGGGACAACATTATCGTGGCACTTAATGCCCGTTCTGTTCCTGCCAAACTGGCGATACCCGAAGGTAAATACACTGTTGTATGCAGAGATGGTGTGATTGATGAAAGAGGGTTGGGCTCGTTATACGGACCTGAGGTGACGGTTCCGGCACAGTCTGCACTGATCATTCATCAGTAGGGAGTGTTGCGAAAAAAATCATCACGGATTACACTGATTCACACAGATAAAAAATAAATGACTGATGGTCAATGTAAAATTCTGTGGCAATTGATGTAATCCGTGGTGATTTCTGACTATAATAACTTTTGTTGATATACAAAACCAATATAAAGTTAACCTAAATTGATTATCTCTAAAATACTGTTCTGAATGTCAAGGGATGTGTGTTTATGGAAGCTATTTTAAATTATCTGTATAATGAAATTCATAAGGAAGTTTCCGGTGGCCGATGCGGATAGTCTGGAAAGTCCCCAAAAGTTTGAGGGCTTCTTTCTTGATTATTATCCCCGGGTCAAAGGATTCATTAATGGCTTGTTACAGGATGCTGAAGAGGCGGAAGATCTTTCGCAGGATATATTTATGTCATTGTGGCAGAACCGGGGAAATCTGAAGCAGATAGACAACTTGGATGCATACCTGTTCCGTATAGCCCGGAATGCGGTTTTCCGGTACATCGAGCGCTCTTTGTTATTTAAAAATTATCAATCCAGGCAGTTATCGGATGATAACTCCGATCTGTATGAAATAGAATCGGAACTGAACGCGAAAGAATTAGAACTAATTATAGCCATCGCTGTTGAAAGAATGCCTTCTCAAAGAAGAAAGATTTATCAGATGAGCCGCGAACAGGGGCTTAGTAATGAAAATATAGCCCGTGAACTGAACATTAGCAAGCGTACTGTTGAGAATCATCTGACCCAGGCTTTGGCTGATATACGTAAGATATTGTTTTGGGTCATCATGGCTACTTTCGTATAAACTTAACAAGCTATATAAAAAAAGTGTTCTTTGAACTGTGTGTGTTTGGCGGGTTACGTATCTTATATATATAATCCATAAAACATACTATGTCTGACGCATACAAAATCATACACAACTTTATGGCCTTCATAGCCAGTCCGGACCTTAAAAATAAAGTGTGGACATGGCTTCTTGATCCTTCCGGCAAACAACGGAAAGAAGAAGCGCTTCTTCAGATATGGGACGAATATCGTCCTGAAGCAGATGCCGGTACCCGGCATTCTTTACGTAAGTTTCAAAAAAGAGCAGGGCTTTCTTCTGCCCGGCCGGCCTATCTACATCGGTGGGCGCATATAGCAGCTATTCTTCTTATCCCGTTAATATCTATTATAACAGCCTATATATATGTGGAACATCACACGCAGGAAGTCCGTTTTGTAGAATGTATCGTTCCCAAGGGAGAGCAAAAACAGATCACGTTACCGGATGGTTCGATCATCACCCTGAATTCGGGATCCGTATTTCTATATCCTACGCAATTTGCCGGCGATACCCGCTCTGTATATCTTTCCGGAGAAGGGCACTTTGTGGTAGCCCCTAATAAGAAACTTCCTTTTGTGGTGGCAACTAACCATCTGGACATTTGTGTACTGGGTACTCAGTTTAATTTGCAGGCATATCCTTTTGATAGAAGGACAATTACTACATTGGAGTCCGGTTCTGTTGCTGTAAGAAAGAAAAACCAGCCGAACAGTTTTATTACCTTAGAACCCAATCAGCAGCTTGATTACGAAAATCGGAGTGGTAGATTCAATAAAACAGATATAGATGCTTCTGTTTATTCGGGTTGGACAAAGGGAGAGATGAACTTTATTTCCCAGTCACTCAGGGAAATCCTGAGAACACTGGAAAGAAGCTATGCAGTATCTATTCAGTTATCGTCTGATCTGATGGAGTCGAATCGGATCAATTCGGACCTTTATACAATAAAGTTTAAGCGTCGTGATGATATTTTCCATGTTTTGGATATTGTAACAAAAACAGTAGGAGGTATCACCTATAAAGTGGAGAAGGACGAATCCATATCTATTTGTCCATTAAAGTAAAGGAAAGGAGAACAATTATATGCAAAAAAGGGAACCGGAAACAAATTACCACACCCATTTCCGATCCCCGAAATCAATCAAAAACTTTTTAACCTTTAGAGACTTTAAACAGTATTAATTGATTAACTCACAAAATTATGAAATTAAAAATCAAATTAAGGAATATTCTATCCGTAAAAATTCATAAAATAGTTCTTTTACTTCTCGCTTTATGCATTTATAACACTGCGTACGGGCAAAATCAGCGGATAAGTGTGTATGGCAACAATCAGTCTTTGCAAAAAGTATTCGAACAAATTGAGGAGCAGACTCAATTGAGTATTACATACAATCAGACCAGACTGGATGTAAATAGGAAGATTAAAGGAAACTTTGTAGACAAGGAACTGTCTTTTGTAATGGATGCTCTTTTGAAGAATACCGGTTTTACTTGCCGTTATGAGGCTGAGCATATAGTCATTACTCCTGTTGAGCAGAAGAAAGAGAAAGCTGCTGCCGGGCAAGCTACTCAGATGAAAAAGATAACGGGTAAAGTGACGGGTGTTACCGGCGAACCTCTTATAGGAGCGAATGTGCTTGCCATAGGCGGTAAGCAGGCCACGATTACCAATCTTGAGGGAGAATTTTCATTGGAGGTCTCTGACAACAGTAAGTTGCAGGTTACCTATATCGGTTATTTGCCTCAGGAGGTCAGTACCAATGGAAAAACTCATTTCGTCATTCAGTTGAAAGAAGATTCACAATTGATGGATGAAGTAGTGGTTGTCGGCTTCGGAACACAAAAGAAGGTCAATTTGACGGGAGCAGTTACAGCGGTTAATATACAGGAAACATTGGGAGATCGTCCGATAACAAATGTTACGGCAGCTTTGCAAGGGGTGGTTCCGGGATTAAAAATAGAGGGAACGACCGGTACTCCAGGTGACAATCTATCATACAATATTCGAGGAACCACTTCTATCAACGGTGGTGGTCCGCTGGTGTTGGTCAATAATGTACCGATGGATATCAATATGATTGATCCGCAGGATATCGAGTCGGTTTCGGTCTTGAAAGATGCCGCTTCTGCAGCTATCTACGGAGCACGTGCTGCGTTTGGAGTAATCTTGATTACCACCAAGCAAGGTAAAAAGGACATGGCTCCTAAATTCAATTATAATAATAATTTCTCGTTTTCGAAAGCATTGGAGCTGCCGCAAAAAGCCGGTCCGTTGGAGTCCGTCTTGGCATATAAAGAGATGGGATGGCCCAATGACACGTATGTAGACGGTAAGAATATTCCTCAATGGGAGACGTATATACGTGATTATATGGCTAATCCTTCCCAATATCCCAATGGATATGTATTCGATGAAGATGGGAACCTGTTTCTGATGAGAGAGAACGATATGTTTGCCGATATGATGGATAATTATGGCTTTATGCAAAATCATAGTTTTTCAGTTTCGGGAGGAAGTTCAAGAACGAATTATCGTATCGGTTTGGGATACACCAATGAAGACGGAATCCTTATTACTGATAAAGACAGGTATGAGCGTGCCAATCTCTCAAGTTTCCTGAGTGTGGAGGTCAACAAATGGCTGACCACTCAATTGGATATACGGTATGCCAATTCTACCCAGAACAAAGTGGAGCAAGGCGGTAGAAACGGAATTTGGGGAAGTGCCATGCAACTTCCTTCTTATCAGAATATATCGCCTTATGAAGAGGATGGTATTATTTATCCGGCTGAAACTTCCGCTACTTACATCCGTTATGGGGAACCACGCATTGTTAAAAAGACGGATCTCCGGGCTTTGGGACGTATCATCATTTCGCCTCTGAAAAACTTGAAGATAACAGGTGAATATACGTACAACCGGGTGACGAACTACAACCGCATGTATGTGAACCAGTATAAATACATCGGAATGAACTTTACCGGTGTCCTGAATAACACGGAAAATACACGGTATGCGCTGACACAGGGATTTACTAACTATAATGCAATCAATATATTTGCTAATTACGACTTTTCAATAGGTAATCATCATATAAGTGTTATGGGTGGATTCAACCAGGAAGAGAATCATGCGGAATCACAGTGGACGGAAAGGAAAGATGTATTGTTGAGTAACCTGCCGTCCATATCGGGAGCTACCGGGACCACAACGGCAACGGATACCTTTAACGAATATGCCCTCAGAGGACTCTTTTACCGTGTGAATTATTCGTACAAGGATCGCTACATGCTTGAAGCTAACGGACGATATGACGGAACTTCACGATTCCCTAAAAACAACCGTTTTGGGTTCTTCCCATCTTTCTCGGCAGGTTGGCGCATTTCGGAAGAACCTTTTATGACAGCGACACGCGATGTTCTATCCAACTTTAAATTTCGTGCTTCGTGGGGATCGATCGGAAATCAGATCATTTTGCTGGCAGACGGCTCACCGGACAATTATCCGTATATACCGGAGATGGCTCCAGGGCTTACCAATTGGCTGGTAGACGGTCAAAGACCTACGACTTTGTCCACTCCGCCTATGGTCAGCAGTGCGTTCACCTGGGAAAAAGTATATACGCTCGACTTCGGTGTTGACTTCGGATTTTTTGATAATCGCCTGAATGGTACTTTCGATTGGTATCGGCGTGATACAAAAGGTATGTTGGCACCGGGAATGGATTTGCCGTGGGTTGTGGGAGTGGCTGCTGCCAAGCAGAATGCTGCGAATTTGAAAACTTATGGTTGGGAACTGGAATTGAACTGGAGAGACCGTATCAAAGATTTCAATTACCGTATCGGATTCAATCTTTACGATTCGCAGAGTGAAATTACCAAGTTTAACAACGAGACCAACTTGCTGGGCACCTATCGCAAAGGGCAGAAGATTGGTGAAATATGGGGATATGTAACCGATCGTTTTTATAGAGAAGATGATTTCAATGCCGACGGAACGCTTAAAGAAGGCATTCCTATTCCTAAAGGAGTAGGGAAAGTATATCCGGGTGATATACTTTATAAAAACTTTGATGATGATGCCAGCACTATATGGAGTGGAAAAGGAACAGCGGACGATCCGGGCGACCAACGTATCATCGGTAACTCTACACCTCGCTTCCATTATGGCATCAATGCAGGTTTGAGTTGGAAAGGGTTCGATCTTTCTGTCTTTCTTCGTGGTGTGGGCAAACGTGACTTTTGGCGTACCGATCAGATTGCGTGGCCTACCGGAACGTGGGGAAGTCTGTTTAAGGAAACCCTTGACTTCTGGACACCGGAGCATACGGATGCCTATTTCCCAAGGGTATATGCAAACAACGGCGTGAATACTGCTTCGAACCGCTGGAAGCAGACCAAATATCTGGCTAATGCGGCTTACTTGAAGTTGCAAAATATCACCTTATCCTATACTTTGCCTAAAACCTGGGCTAAGCAGATTTGCTTCGATGAGGTCAAGGTATTTTTCAGTGGAGAAAACCTTCACACATGGGATCACTTGCCGGAAGGTCTGGAGTCTGATATGCTTTCGAAAGGAGCATGGGAATATCCGTTTATGAAGAAGTTCTCACTTGGATTTAATGTCACATTCTAAATAACCGAAATAGTATGAAGAAATATACATTTGCCCTGTTTATATTCTGTGCGATCGCTTTTACCGGTTGCCTGAACAATGATTTTATGGAAAGGTATCCGTTGGGCAACCCGACGGAAGAGACTGCCTTTGTGACGTATGACAACTTCAAGGCATACGCCTGGGGATTGTATGAGACACTGCCGAAATTAGGATACGGTGATACCTCGACAGATGATATCTCGTACAATCAGACTCGTGGAAGCAGTGAGAGCAACTGGATCAGAGGACTGGTCACTGTACCCGATAAGCGGAATGATACAGCATGGGACTATTATGCCTTTATTCGTCGTGTCAATCTGATGTTGGGGCGGATAGACAGCTCTCAGATGACTGAAGCCGAGAAGGCACATTGGAAAAGTGTCGGATATTTCTTTCGTTCATATCGCTACTTCTCATTGCTGTCTGCTTATGGTGGAGTACCTTGGATAGACCGTGTGCTGAGTGATAACGATACAGAGCTGATTAATGGGCCCCGTGCATCCAGAGATGAAATTGCGAAGCATATTCTTGAAGACCTGCAATATGCCGAACAGCATATTAATGTTAACGGAGATGGTAATAATACGATTAATAGAGCAGTCGTTCAAGCCTTTATATCACGATTCTGTCTTTTTGAGGGTACATGGAGGAAATATCACGGATTGAATGATGCCGAAACTTATCTGAAAGAATGTAAGCGGGTGTCTGCCGAAGTTATGAATAGTTTCCCCGAGATTTGCAGCAACTACGATGATCTTTTTTGTTCGCTTGAATTGAAGGATGTCCCCGGAGTCATACTCTATCGGGAGTTCTCGAATGCGGAAAACGTAATACATGCTACTAGTATCGGAGGAACCACAGGAGCCTCGTACTATAATCCGACCCGTGACTTGGTGGACAGTTATCTCTGTTCGGATGGTAAAACCCGTTGGAATAGTCCGTTATATAAGGGAGACAAAGATATGTATGACGAGTTTAGTTGCCGGGATCACCGACTCTGGTTGCAAGTGACTCCTCCGTACAGAATAGACCGTTCGGCTTCTACCGATGCCTGGGGTAATAAATGGCAATTTACCGAAGTTGCCAAGGACAGAAGTTTCATCGATAGCTTGAATATCCGTTTGGGAATAGGCTATGGCAGTGCTAAAGAGAGACAGAAAACTTTACCTTTCCGTCAAGGCTATGACGGGGGGATCCTGGGAGCAGTCCCGCATTTCGATTTTTATTTGGAGAATCAGCCTTGGTACAAGTCAGCTTTCGGCTATAATAACTGGAAATATTATTGTACGTATCTGTCAATGGGATCACAGCGAAATGAAGAGACCGATATGCCACTGTTCAGGGTGGAAGAGGTGATGCTGAATTATGCTGAAGCAATGTGTGAATTAGGTGAATTCGATCAGTCGGTAGCCGATCGGACGGTAAATAAATTGCGTAGCCGTGCTAACGTGGCTCCTATGAAGGTGGCGGAAATTAACGACAGTTTCGATCCTAAACGTGATTTGGGTAACCCTGCTTATCCGGGTGATTATGCTGTAAATCCCTTGTTGTGGGAGATTCGCCGCGAACGCCGCATTGAATTGTTTTCCGAAGGATTCAGGTTCGACGATTTGCGGAGATGGAAGAAGTGTCATTATGCATTGAAGAAGAAACTGGGCATGTACGTCAAAGCATCGGATTTTCCGGCCGGAACCAAAGTGACAGTCGATGGTGGAGGAACGGAAGGCTATCTTGAATTTCATCCTGCACAGAACCATACTTGGCCTGATTATTATTACCTGAATCCTATTCCCCGCAACGAAAGGGTGCTGAATCCTCAGCTTGAACAGAATCCGGGTTGGGATGACGGAATAAAGTAGGAAATGTTTGATTGACAAATGGTTTTAACCGTGTGATAAAAAACTGTCCGGAGAAAATCTTATCTTTGGACAGTTTTTGCACTCAAAATACTACATTTAAATGAAATACCTGATTTTAATACTACTTTCCCTGTGTTCATATTCCATCGACTTGTCCGGACAAATCATCATGCCTACCCCCGGTAAAATAGAGAGGGCAGATGGCCGGTTACGGCTTCAAGGTAAAATACGAATGTACGCAGAGGAGTCTCCCGGCTCTTTCATACGTTTGTTTTATGAAAAACTGGTGCCCGAAAGCGCTGTGGAATGGTGCAAAGAGGAGGTAAACAGCCACATCTCCTGGAAAAAAGATGTTACTTTGCCGGCAGAAGGTTATCGCATCCGTGTGACGCCTGAGCGAATAATTGTCCGGGCAGCGGATGATGCCGGCTTTATCTATGCCATTCAAAGTCTGAGGCAATGGAACACGGGTGAGGAAAGAGGACTGATATTTCCTTGTGTCGAGATCACCGATTTTCCACGGGTGAAATGGCGCAGTTTTATGCTGGATTCCGGACGCCAGTATCAGAAAGTGTCTACGATCAAGAAATATATCGACATGGCTTCGATGCTGAAGATGAATTACTTTCATTGGCATCTGACCGAAGGACTTGGCTGGCGCATCGAAACGCTATCCGTTCCTGACCCGTATAGGAGCTTTTGTAGGGCAGGGGCCGGAACAGCAGGGCTTCTACTCTCAAGAAGAGGTGAAAGAGATCATCAGCTATGCGGCGGACCGGGGCATTACGGTTGTTCCCGAGATTGACATGCCCGGACATGCCGAAGCGGCACTTAATGCATATCCCCGGCTGGGATGTTTCAATGTTGCGGTAAAGGTTCCCCAAAGCGGATTTACGCAGAATATATTTTGTGCGGGAAAAGACAGTACACTCATCTTCCTGAAGAATGTGTTGGACGAAGTATGCCGGATGTTTCCGTCCGCTTATATTCATCTCGGAGGCGACGAAGCACCTAAAGGGAATTGGGATAAATGTCCCGATTGCCGGTCACGGATTGAAAAAGAAAAACTAAAAGACAGTCATGACCTACAATTGTGGTTTTCGGCCCGGATGGCCGATTATCTGAAACAAAAAGGGAGGAAGGCCATCTTTTGGGGAGATGTGATTTACAAAGACGGCTATCCCTTGCCGGACAATGTGGTGATACAGTGGTGGAACTGGAGAGGACACCGGGATCTGGCCTTGAAGAATGCCGTCAGACATAATTATCCGGTGATTTGCGGTACAAACTATTATACGTATCTGAACTTCCCGCTTACCCCCTGGAAGGGATATACTCAAGCTCGCACTTTCGATCTGGAAGATGTGTATTTGCATAATCCTTCTTATAGGCCCCGGGAGGAAAATCCGCTTATTCTCGGAATGAGCTCTGCCTTGTGGACGGACGACGGGGTGACGGAAAGCATGATCGATCGTCGGGTCTTTCCGCGTATTCTCGCACTTGCCGAGCAGATGTGGCATTCCGGCAATCCGGAAAATTTTGATGAGTTTTATGGCAAAGTACTCTCTAAGCAACTGTGGTTTGAACAGCAGGGGTATTCATTCGGGCCTGCATTGAAGGAAGATGCGGGTACAAATTATAAATGGGACTAAAAAAAGAAACTAATCATGAAAAGAATAGAAATCTATATCGGACTGTCCGTTTTCGCTTTATCGGCCAAAAGCCAGGTGAAAGAATCTCGACCCAATGTCATATATATCATAATGGATGATCTGGGCTACGGGGATATCGGTTGTTATGGTTCGGAGAAAATAGAAACACCGAACATCGATCGGTTGTATAAGGATGGCATCAGTTTCACACAGCATTACACAGGTTCACCCGTTTCGGCACCCGCCCGCTGTGTGTTGATGACAGGTATGCACTCGGGACATGCGCAAATCCGGGCTAATGATGAAATGGCTTATCGGGGCGCTATCATGAATTACGACTCCATGTATGTACATCCCGGTTTGGAGGGGCAGTATCCTTTGAAAGCCCATACCATGACTCTCGGAAGAATGATGCAGCAAGCCGGATACGTCACCGGATGTTTTGGAAAATGGGGACTGGGGGCTCCGGGCACGGAGGGTACTCCCAACAAACAGGGATTCGACAGTTTCTACGGATACAACTGCCAGCGGCAGGCACACAGTTATTACCCCGCCTTTTTGTATAAGAATGAAGACCGGGTATACTTGGCCAATAAAGTGCTCGATCCTCACACGACCAAGCTGGATGCAGGAGCCGACCCCCGTGATGAAGCCGCCTATGCCAAGTTCTCGCAGAAAGAGTATGCCAATGATCTTATTTTCGATGAACTGATTTCGTTTGTCGGGCAGAACAGAAAGAAACCGTTTTTCCTGATGTGGACTACTCCGCTACCGCACGTGTCGTTGCAGGCACCGGAGAAATGGGTGAAGTATTATGTCGGGAAGTTTGGAGACGAAGCCCCCTACATCGGAAAAGCCGGATATATGCCTTGTCGCTATCCGCATGCGACTTATGCTGCTATGATCAGTTATTTTGACGAGCAAATAGGCAAGCTGATAGAGAAGCTGAAGAAGGAACGTCTGTACGACAATACGGTTATCATGTTTACTTCCGATAATGGACCGACTTTTAATGGTGGTAGCGATTCGCCGTGGTTCGACAGTGGAGGTCCTTTCAGGTCTGAGTATGGTTGGGGAAAATGTTTTGTTCACGAAGGAGGAA
>OKTT01001158.1_pt1 | contig 12000 bp, 10 predicted proteins | sample 1606121 | NCBI WGS metagenome assembly OKTT01 (sample SAMEA3879516, study PRJEB24766) | human gut metagenome | biome: human-associated habitat; feature: feces | place: USA | collected 1985/1987
GTTTTGCGGCGGCGGGTATAGTATACTGTTCTATTATGAATACTCATCAGATGAAGCAGTTTTAAGGAGGGATTCCCATGGCAGAAGAGACCCGGGAAAAAACCAACTTTATTTGGGAGGCCATCAAGGCCGATATCGCCGAGGGCAAGAACGGCGGCCGCGTTCAGACGCGCTTCCCACCCGAGCCGAACGGCTATCTGCACATTGGCCATGTCAAGGCGCTTTCCGTCGATTTTCTGACGGCGGAGCGCTTCGGCGGCGTGTGCAACCTGCGCTTTGACGATACCAACCCGACCAAGGAAAAAGAAGAATTTGTCGAGGCCATCAAGGACGATATCCACTGGCTCGGCTTCAATTATGCCAACGTCTACTATGCCTCCGAGCAGTACGACCAGATTTATGAATTTGCGCTCGACCTCATCCGCCGCGGGCTGGCGTATGTGGACGACCTCTCCAAGGAGGAAATCCGCGAATACCGCGGCACGCTGACCCAGCCGGGCAAAAATTCCCCCTATCGCGACCGCACGCCCGAGGAGAACATGGATCTTTTCCTGCGCATGAAGAACGGCGAGTTCCCGGACGGCAGCCACACCCTGCGCGCTAAAATCGACATGGCGTCCCCGAACATGAACCTGCGTGACCCGGCAATCTACCGCATCGTGCGCGCACATCATCACAGACAGGGCGACAAATGGTGCATCTATCCGCTGTACGACTATGCACATCCGATTCAGGACGCACTTGAAGGCATCACCCATTCGCTGTGCTCCATCGAATTTGAGAACCACCGCCCTCTGTACGACTGGGTAGTGGACAACATCGGCTTTGAGCACAAACCGCATCAGTACGAGTTTGCCCGCCTGAACGTCACCCACACCGTCATGAGCAAACGCTACCTGCGCGAGCTGGTGGAAATGGGCATCGTGGACGGCTGGGATGATCCCAGACTGGTATCCATCGCAGCACTGCGCAGAAGAGGATTCACACCGGAATCCATCAAGAAGTTCGTAGAATTGTGCGGTATCTCCAAGGCACAGTCTTCCGCAGATTATGCAATGCTGGAGTATTGTATCCGTGAGGATCTGAAGGCAAAGGCACCCCGTATGATGGCTATTCTGGATCCTGTGAAACTGGTAATTGATAACTATCCCGAAGGACAGACGGAGATGCTGCCTGTAGTCAACAATCCGGAAAACGAAGCTCTGGGCAGCCGCGAGGTTCCCTTCGGCAAAGAACTGTATATTGAGAGAGAGGACTTCATGGAAGAGCCTCCCAAGAAATATTTCCGTATGTTCCCCGGCAACGAAGTGCGCCTGATGAGTGCTTATTTCGTAAAATGCACCGGCTGTGTCAAGGACGAGAACGGAAAAGTCGTGGAAGTACATTGTACCTATGATCCGGAGAGCCGCGGAGGCAACAGCCCCGATGGACGTAAAGTAAAGGGAACGATCCACTGGGTAAATGCAGAGCAGTCTGTAAAAGCACAGGTGCGCCTGTATGAGAATATCATCGATGAAGAGAAGGGTGTATACAATGAAGACGGAAGTCTGAATCTGAACCCCAATTCTTTGACCACACTGACAGAGTGCCGTCTGGAGCCTGCATTTGCACAGGCACAGGCGTATGACCGCTTCCAGTTCGTAAGACAGGGCTTCTTCTGCGTGGACTACAAGGATACCAAGCTGGGAGAACTGGTATTTAACCGTATCGTATCTCTGAAGAGTTCTTATGTACTGCCTAAGTAAGCAGTAGGACAACCGATAAGGGGAATTGGGAAAGTTGTATTCGTATTGTCACCGGGAATGGACAGTACAAAAGAAAAGGAGAGACATATGTCGGACAAATTGTTTGGACTGGCCGGTCTGGGTCTGGATGACCTGGAGAACATGAACATTTACGGACAGGATAAAAAAGAAGAGAAGGCAGCAGCCGAGGCCCAAAAAATAGAAGAAAAGGATCTGATCTTTGACAAGACATTTACCTGTCCTGTCTGCGGAGAAGATTTCCCGGCGAAGATCATGAAGACTGGAAAGGCAAGACTTTTAAGTACCGATCAGGATCTTCGTGCAAAATACGAAGGCATTGATGCGGTGAAATATGATGTTATTCTGTGTCCGCATTGCGGCTATGCAGCACTGAACCGGTATTTCAACAGCCTGAATAAGGTTTATATAAAGCTGATCAAGGAAAATATCAGCAGTAAAGTGCAGCTGCATACCTACGATGACGATATTTACAGCTATGAAGAAGCCATTGAGCGCTATAAGCTCTGCCTGGCCAACGCTGTGGTAAAACGGGCCCATGCCAGTGAAAAGGCTTATATCTGTCTGAAGAGCGGATGGCTGATGCGTGGTTATCAGGAGCATCTGGAAGAGTCCGGGGATACGGATATGGCCAGACTCCGGGAAGTGAAGACCATGGAGGAGACTTATCTGAAGAACGCTTACACTGGTTTTACGGAGGCCCTGCAGACCGAAGGATTCCCCATGTGCGGTATGGATGAGATCACGGTAGAATTTCTGATTGCGGTACTTGCTGCCAGATTCCAGAAATATGATGTGGCCAGCCGTATGGTAGCCACGATCCTGACGTCCCCTTCCGCCAATGCCCGGACTAAGGACAAGGCAAGAGAGTTAAAAGACCAGATTCTGGAAGAACTGAAGAACCAGAAAAAGTAGGATAACCGTATGTATGATATGACGATCCGGCTGCGTACAGACAGTGACAAATGTCTGTACCAGCAGATATATGAGCATATACGACAGGAAATCAGGGAAGGGAAGCTTCTGGCAGGAGAGAGGCTTCCCTCCACGCGTTCTCTGGCAGAATATCTGCAGGTGGCGAGAAGCACTGTGGACTATGCCTACGACCAGCTGTTAAGCGAGGGATATATCGAGGCACGACCTTATAAGGGCTATTTTGTCTGCCGTCTGGAAGGGATATTTGCCATGGAACCGCGGGAAGAGAACGAACCGGAGCCGGACACTTCAGGAGAAGAATCTGTTCCGGAAGAGGGATGCATTGATTTTTCTCCTTATGGTATTGATATGAACGGTTTCCCTGTGGGCGTATGGAAGCGGATCACGAAGAATATTCTGAATGACAACAACAGTGACCTGTTTGCGCAGGGAGAACCTCAGGGAGATTATGATCTGCGGCTGACCATCAGCCGGTATCTGCATTCTTCCCGGGGGGTGAACTGCCGCCCAGAACAGATCATTGTAGGAGCAGGAAACGATTATCTGCTGTTGCTATTGGAGAAAATACTGGGCAGACATGTGGGCATTGCCATGGAGAATCCCACGTACAAGCGGGCATACCGCATCTTTGAATCTTTTGCCTATCGCATTCACACGGTAGACATGGATGATAAGGGAATGCGGGCGGACAGACTTTCGGGACTGCCTGTCAGAGTGGCCTATGTGATGCCTTCCCACCAGTATCCCACCGGTGCGGTCATGACCATCGGCAGGAGAGCAGAACTGCTTCGCTGGGCAGAAAGGGAGCCGGATCGTTATCTGATCGAGGACGATTACGACAGTGAATTCCGGTATCGGGGCAAGCCTATTCCTTCCCTGCAATCTTCCGATGAAAAGGGAAAAGTGATCTACATCGGTACATTTTCCAAGGCTATTGCACCGGCAATCCGTGTCAGCTATATGGTATTGCCGGGGGATCTGCTGGATATCTACCGCAGGGATTGCTCTTTTTATTCCTGCACGGTGTCCAGAATCGACCAGCGGATCCTGAATGAATTTATCCGGGACGGGTATTTCGAGCGGCATCTGAATAAAATGCGGATGCGCTACCGGGCCAAACATGACCTGCTGCTGGCCGGGCTGGAACCGTTTAAGAAGCAGTTTGTGATCTCCGGGGAGGATGCGGGACTGCATCTTCTGTTGACAGCGAAAGGGAATGTCACGGAACAGGAACTGTTGGAGAGAGCAGCGGCGGAGAAAGTGAAAGCCTATGGGATGTCAGAGAATATGGTGGAAGCCACAATGCGGAAAGCTACCGTGCTGTTGGGCTTTGGAAGTATTGATGAGGCGGAAATGCAGGAAGGTCTCAGACGCTTGCAAAAAGCATGGCTCTGAGACCTTCGAAATAGAACGATTATTCTTCATTTACGGGAGGCTCTTCGTCCTCGGCATCTTCTTCATCGAAGAACTCTTCCACGTCTTCGACGGTCTCGCCCTCTTCGCCGGACAATCCGGTAGCCTGATCGGTGAGCGGTGTGAAATCAGATGCCTCTGCGGAAGCGGGTGCCGCCTCTTCGGAAGCCGGTGTGGACTCTGTGCCTGTCTCTTCCTTCGGGGCAGAGGTCTGCACGGGTGTATTCAGAGGAACATAATTGCGGGAGAACTCGGTACTCTTGTCCAGATCCTCGTGGAAATCATCATAATCATCATCTGCATCGGAAGATTCCTTCAGCTGAGAATCTTTCTGTTGCATATAGTAGTAAGCAGCTGCGGCTGCGGTACCTACTGCTGCGGTAAACAGCAGAAATTTGCCAAATTTTTTAGCCATAGGGTTGCTCCTTCCATGTTGTAGTGTATGTAACTGGTCTGAATTTCATGCATATGCCCATACAGTTACATAATAAACCTTATTGATGAAAATGAAAAGGGATATGTTGCGATATGAATGAGAAATTTTTTGATTTAAAAAAAGAAAAACAGGACCGGATGATCAATGCAGCTCTGAAGGTATTTGCCCTGAACGGTTACCGTCATGCCAGTACGGATGATATCGTGCGGGAGGCAGCCATCAGTAAGGGATTATTATTTCATTATTTTGAGAACAAGCTGGGAGTCTATGCTTTTGTCTATGACTACAGTGTGCGGTATCTGTTGCTGGAATTGTCCACAGCGGTAGATGCGAAGGAGACGGATCTGTTCACTCTGATGCAGCAGGTGGAGACCGGGAAAATGCATGCCATGTGTGGCTATCCTTATCTGCAGCCGTTCCTGAACCGGGCACAGGCAGAGAATGTCAATGAGGCACTGGTGGCGGTAGAAGAGCGAAAACAGCAGATGGAAGAGGCTTATGAGAATATTTATGCCAGAGCGGATCTGGGAAAATATGCGGCTGCGGAAGACGTGATGAAACTTCGTAAGATGATGGAACTGACCATTAAGGGATTGATGAACGAGAGAATCCTGGAAGATGCCTTTCAGCCGGAGATGCTGTATGAGGAAATTCTGGAGTATCTGCAATTAAGCAGAAGACTGGCGGAACGGTCCGGACAGCCCTCTGACGAAGAAATTACGGAAAAATAGCATCATAATTGCATCGTATTTTTGAATAAAATTTTGCGGCTATTTAGACATCTTATAGGCGGGATCTGCGGGATATCCGCCTTTTAATTTCTGCATACCGCGCTGGATGGCATCCCTGGAGCTCTTCCAGTCGGCGTCTTTGTTGCGATAGTCGAATTTTTCCACCAGCCAGGAGACGTCTTCGGAAATGCGCTGCATGTTGGATTCCATGACCGGCAGCAACTGATCGTAAAAGTCCTGTTTTTCCTTATCGGAAAGTTTGCGGTCAGCGGCTTCGCAGAGATCGCCGAAGTGGGGCAGGCAGAAGCCTTTGCCGTTTATGACTTTATTGCGGAAGTTTTCATCATTTTTCCACAGGTAGAAAAAGGTGTCCAGATATCTGGCGTAGGTATCTTTATACTGGGAACAGATATAGCAGGAATCCTCTTTTGCACGAACCCACATGCCGATGGTATTTTCATTGCCTTCGGCTTTTTTGAATTTACCCAGGAGAGAGCTTTTGCCGGGGCGGAAGGAGGCAAATTCCTGCTGCATTTCCCGGATCATGCGCTGGTAGTGGGTCTTTAAGATCCAGGCATTGCCCAGAGTATTGCCGTAGTCGAACATTTTCTGAAAATGATACCGGCAGAAGCCTGCTTTGTCGGTTTGTTCGCGGATGTCCGCTTCCATATAAGAGGAACCGGAGCCTAACACGAAATCCAGAAGATCCTGTTCAATACTGCGGTGGATAAAGCAGAAAGGGCATTCGTCCTGTGCATTTACGGCATCGTTTAAAGGGATGGTATATAACTGTTCTTTCATGGAAAATATCCTTTCTCGGGCGCAGCCCTGTGGTGTTAAAACTATTGTAAACGATGCGGTGAAAAATTGCAAAAAGATTAAGCAGTTGTAAAATTCTGTCATTTAAAATTAAGAATTGTTTTGTTGTAATAGAAACGGTTTCAAGCTACTATGATAGTAAGACAGATAAACAGAAATAGAAAGATGTGATTTTTTTGATATTCAGCAGTATTGAATTTCTGCTGTGGTTCCTGCCGATCTTTCTGATCGTCTACGGGATCACACCTCGCAAATACAGGAACCTGACACTGCTCGTGGGAAGCATTGTTTTTTATGCCAGGGGAGACGTCAGGTATCTTCCCCTTTTAATGATATCTATATTGTGCAATTATTTTCTGGGTCTTCATCTGGCAAAACGCAGTCCTAAGACGTTGTGGCGGAAAAAGCTTCTGCTGATCCTGACACTTGGCGCGAATCTGGCGGTACTGCTCTGGTTCAAGGACTGGGGAGGCTCTGCGGGGCTGCCGCTGGGGATCAGCTTTTACACCTTCCAGATATTGTCTTATCAGATCGATGTGTACCGGGGAGAGGTGAGCAGGGAGTATTCTTTTTTGAAGTTTGCTACTTATGTGATCATGTTCCCGAAACTGATCTCCGGACCGATCACAAGATATGGCGATATCTCGGACAGCCTGACGGAGCGCACTTTCACGGTGCGGGGGCTGGAAGACGGTATGAAGCTGTTTATTCTGGGACTGGCGGCCAAGGTGCTACTGGCAGACCGGGTGGGAATCTTGTGGCACGAGGTGCAGGTGACCGGATTTGAAAGCATCTCGACACCGTTAGCATGGCTGGCAGCCATCGCCTATTCCATGGAGATCTATTTTGATTTCTGGGGCTATTCCCTGATGGCCATGGGACTGGGCCGGATGATGGGGATCGAACTGCCGGCCAACTTCCGCAGACCCTATATGGCCAGAAGTGTCCGGGATTTTTACCGCAGATGGCATATGACGTTGGGACAGTGGTTCTGCCGATATGTGTATATTCCGTTAGGCGGCAGCAGACAGGGAGAGCTTCGCACGATTTTTAACCTCCTGGTGGTATGGATGCTGACCGCTTTCTGGCATGGTGCCGGCTGGAACTTCTTCTGCTGGGGCGGACTGCTCTGGATCTGCATCGTACTGGAACGGCAGTTGGGCAGATTAAAATTTGTACATAAAATGAAGGTATTGCCGCACATTTATCTGTGGCTGGTCATCCCAATGAGCTGGATGTGCTTTGCTATCACGGACCTGTCACAGTTACAGGTCTATCTGGATAAGATGCTGTGGCTGGTACCGGGCTTCAGCGGCGGTTACGAGGATGCCTGGAAGGCACTCAGTACCTATGGAGGACTGCTTCTGGTCTCCGGACTGGCCTGCACACCGGTCATTGAGAAGCTGTACCATAAGTGGCAGGATAAGCTGCCGGTGAAGGTGCTTCTGTCGGGGCTCTTCTGGTATTGCATCTGGAGACTTTTATTAGAAGGAAATAATCCTTTTATGTATTTTAGCTTTTAGGAAAAGGTCATTATGCAATGAATCATGCAGAAAATAAAAATATTTGGTCGAAAATGAAGGAAAAATTGCATAAATACTCCTTTTTGGGATGTCTTTTGCTGGCGGGAATTGTATTCTTTACCTGGACGGATAACTGGCAGGTATATACGGAACCGCTGCAGGAGACCTATACGAAAGGAGTGCTTCTGGCGGAGCAGCTGGTGGAAGGAAAATGGCCGGGAATATCCGGGGAACAGAGTGATGCAACGGGATCCGTATCCGGCAATGTGCCGGGGGAAAACGTAAAGACCGGAGATACAGTGAGTGACGGGAACCAGACGGATCAGACGATGGGGACGGTGCAGAGTCCAGCTACGGGAGAAGAGGCCGCAATGCCGGAGACCACCGGAACAGAGACGCAGGATCCCGCCGCGACGGTTCCTGTGGAAGAGATACCGCAGGAAGTGGTCTATCACACGGTGGATGACAGTTATTTTGATGATGCGGTATTTATCGGGGATTCCCGGACGGTAGGCATGTATGAGTACGGCGGACTGGAGGAGACATCCACGTTTTATGCTTCCACCGGACTGACAGTCTACAAGATGTTCGACAGTGCCATTGTATCGGTGCCTGGACAGAAGAAAAAGATCACGGTGGAGGAAGCCTTGTCGGAGAAGCAGTTTGCCAAGATCTATCTGATGATCGGTATCAACGAAATGGGTACCGGTACGGTGGAATCTTTTATGAAGGCCTATGGGGAAGCGGTTCAGCATTTGCAGGAACTGCAGCCGGATGCGGTGATCTATCTGCAGGCCATCATGAAAGTAACAACGGAACGCTCCGAACAGGGGGACTATATCACCAACGAAGGAATCGAAGCCAGAAATGCAGAAATCGCAAAGCTGGCGGATGATCAGAAGATATTTTTTCTGGATGTGAATCCGCTGATCTGCGATGAGACCGGAGGGATGGTGGCTTCCTATACTTACGACGGGGTGCACCTGAAGGCACAGTATATTCCTATCTGGCTGGATTTCCTGAAAGAGCATGCGGTGGAGTGATTTTCCTCTTGACTGTAGAACGGTGAAAAGCTATCATGTAACTAATAGGGTCACATAGGTGTGGGCAGATAGAGGTCTATCTGCCCGAATTTATGCGACGAAAAATAGTTACATGTTCACATGTCTATGACACAGGAGGAAAAAAATGAGCGAGAAGACTACACTCGGCGAAAACGGCATTTACGATGCCAGATCCTTGGGCGTGCCCAAGATGCTTCTGTTGGGACTTCAGCACATGTTCGCAATGTTTGGTGCCACTATTCTGGTACCCATGCTGACAGGTCTGGATGTTTCCACAACACTGTTATTTGCAGGTCTGGGAACTTTACTGTTCCATCTGCTGACCAAGAGAAAGGTACCCGCATTCCTGGGTTCTTCCTTTGCATTCTTAGGCGGTTATGCCGCGATTGCCCCTATGGCAGACGGAGCGGACAATTCCGCACTGCTTCCTTATGCCTGCTTCGGCGTGGCCTGCTCAGGTCTGCTGTATCTGGTATTATCCCTGTTAATCAAGATATTCGGTACCGGCAAGGTAATGCGTTTCTTCCCGCCCATCGTAACCGGCCCCATCATCATTGCCATCGGTCTGACCCTGTCCCAGTCCGCTATCAACAACTGTTCCGCAGACTGGCTGATCGCAGTGGTTGCTATCGCACTGGTAGTGATCTGCAATATCTGGGGTAAGGGAATGGTGAAGATCGTTCCTATTATCATCGGTGTTATCGGTTCTTATGTGGTGGCAGCCATCCTTGGCCGTGTGGATTTCACACCGGTAGCGGAAGCTGCATGGATCGGACTTCCCATTCACTGGAATGAGACCGCCTTCTGGGCACTGTCCGACGGCAACACTTCCCTGCTGATCACTTCCGTGATCACCATCATGCCTATCGCACTGGCTACCATGGTAGAGCATATCGGAGATATCTCCGCTATTTCTTCCACCGTCGGTGTGAACTATATCAAGGATCCCGGACTGCACCGCACTCTGTTAGGTGATGGTCTGGCTACCATTATCGCGTCCCTGTTCGGTGCTCCTGCGAATACCACTTACGGTGAGAACACCGGTGTACTGTCTCTGACCAAGGTATTTGATCCCAGAGTTATCCGTATTGCAGCAGGCTTTGCTGTACTGTTCTCCTTCTCCCCGAAGGTAGCAGCATTGATCGGTTGTATGCCTACCGCTACCTGCGGTGGTGTATCCCTGGTACTGTATGGTATGATCTCCGCAGTCGGTGTTCGTAATATCGTTGAGACTCAGGTAGATTTCACCAAGAGTCGTAACGTTATCATCGCCGCTCTGATTCTGGTACTGTCCATCGGTATCAACTATAGTGCAGCAGGTGCTATCGCATTCCACATCGGTGAGATTACCATCAGCCTGTCCGGACTGGCAGTCGGCGCGCTGACCGGTATTATCCTGAACGCTATCCTGCCCGGCAAGGACTACAAGTTCGATGAGGATAAGCCCGACGATACCGGCGTATGCTTCGCAGTCAAGGGTGAAGAGAACTAGGGTATTTTTTGCTGACAACAGCATAAATTGAACAAAGAAAGTAAGAGGGAGTATTCATGGCAGGAACATAGAGCTGTGGATGCTCTCTTTTTCATAGGGGATCAGGAGAAAACATGAAGATCATAGATATGCATTGCGACACCATATCCGAACTGGCGGACCGGGGCGGGGAACTTTGGAAAAACAGCGGCCATCTGGATCTTAAGCGGATGCAGGAGAGCGGATATCTGTTGCAGAATTTCGCCCTGTTTGTGGATATCGGAAAGTGCACACCGACACCCTGGGAGCGGGTGTGTGCTCTATATGAGGTCTACCGGACGGAGCTGGAGAAAAACAAGAACCGGATTGTCCCGGTACTGTGCTATGAAGACATTTTGAAAAATGAAGCCTGTGGGAAACTGTCGGCACTTTTGACGGTGGAAGAAGGGGCGGTCTGCGGCGGAAGTCTGGAGAGGCTACGGGAACTGTATGACATGGGGGTGCGGATGCTGACGTTAACCTGGAATTATCGGAATGAACTGGGGTGGCCAGCCACGCGTCGGTGTCTGGGGCAGAGCAGGGGCGACGTAGATGGGAGACTAACGGAGAAATCTGTTCAGGAGAAAATACCGGGAACCGGGAGGAGCAGCTGTGCGGGGGAAAATCCGACAACGGCGATAGAGACGGAGAAAGGTGAGACTGGGATACGTGGATCCGATGGCAGGGATGCGGCGTGTGGTCTGACGGAAACCGGCCGCAATTTTGTCACAGAGATGGAGCGTCTCGGAATGATCCCGGACGTCTCCCATCTGTCGGATGCCGGCTTTGACGATGTATGGGAATGTACGAAGAAGCCCTTCGTGGCAAGCCATTCCAACGCAAGGGCTGTATGTCCGTCCCTCCGGAATCTGACGGATGACCGGGTCCGCAGACTGGCGGAGCGGGGCGGCTGTATGGGACTGAACTATTATGATAAATTTCTGGTGGATGGCGGAAGCAAAGATCCAGAGGTGCTGTGGGAAGCACTGATACGGCAGGCAAGACATATCACTGATGTCGGCGGTACGGAAATACTGGGTCTGGGCAGTGACTTCGACGGCATCCCCACAAATCCGGCTCTTCCCGGTGCGGAGGCAATGCCGGTATTGTGGGACAGACTAAAAACAGCCGGCTTTACGGAAAACCAGCTGGATGGGATTTTCTGGGGAAATGTGATGCGGGTATATCGGGATGCTTTGTGAATTGTACGTGAAAAAGGAGCCCACGCATGGGCTCCCCTGGCTGTGTACCTCGCAAGCAACACAGCGCAACCACTTATAGTTTATGTGAGTACGGATGATTCTATTCCTACATTTCGATTATCTTCGCAATCACCTGATCCAGTACTTCAAAATAGTTCTCGAAAGTTTTGCGGCAGCATCCGGGATCGTCGATCACGATACCTTCGGCCCGGAGCCCGGTCAGGGCAAAGCCCATGGCCATGCGGTGATCATCGTAGGTCGCTACGGTGCAGGGGTGCGGCATGCCGGGATAGATAGTGATGCTGTCCTGTGTCTCTTCGCAGTGGATGCCCATGCGGGTCAGTTCCGTGCAGATGGCATGGATACGGTCACTTTCCTGGAAACGGATGTGACCGATGCCTGTAATACAGGTGGGACTGTCAGCAAAAGGCGCAATAGCTGCCAGAGTGATGGCCTGATCGGAGCAGGAAGACATGTCCACGGTGATGCCATGGAAGGCAGGAACCTGCGTTCCGGTATCCGTCTGCCCTGCGGGAGGCAGCAGGAGTACCCCATTTTCCGTCTCCTGTGCGGAACAGCCCATTTTCTCTAAAATATGTAAGA
>OKTT01001172.1_pt1 | contig 11864 bp, 10 predicted proteins | sample 1606121 | NCBI WGS metagenome assembly OKTT01 (sample SAMEA3879516, study PRJEB24766) | human gut metagenome | biome: human-associated habitat; feature: feces | place: USA | collected 1985/1987
TCCAACAAAAAAGGAGCCTTGCGGCCCCTGTTCTAACAAAGCTGTTGCTTCTTACGGTTATTCTTTTTTCGGGTAGTATTCTTTCTATTCTCAGTCTTGCTATATCTCAGTCTTATTAGATTTCGATTTTCGAAAGTCAAGAAATTCGAAAACCGAAAATCAAGACTTTCGAAAATCGAAAGTCACAGAAGCGCAGATTCCGGCCATATCTATGATTTTCGAAAATCGAAAGTCTGGACTTTCGATTTATTCAGGATATATCGCCGGCAAAGTTTTTTACATAAATGATAGCCGGTTTTCCAAGTCCTTGCCGCTTTCGTTCAATCAAACCAATACCTTTCTTGCTGTCCAATTCTGCGAATAGGCGCACCGCCTTTTCAGAGCGACAGCGCAAGGTTTCCATAACTTCTTCTACCGTAAAAATGATAAAGACACGATTTTGGTCGTCTACCCAGCCGTTCCGATAGGACAACTCCATGCGATCAAGCAGCAGTCCATACAATAGCTTTGCATCAGAGGAAACGCCATCAAACCGACTATCGGTGATTAGCAGTTTTGGAATGCGAAAGAAAGCGTATTGTTCACCGGAATGTCCATAGTAATAGGGCAGTGGTAAGGCCATAGCGTTCACCTCACATTCTATGGGATATAAAAGGGCAGGGGAATCCCTGCCCTGAGATTTCAAATTTTTAATTGCTCGGTACACTTTTGCAACAGAGCTTGAAATTTTTGGGGTTTTCTATTTCCGCGTAGGCAATAGGACGACGAAAGAAAGGTTACAAGCGAATCCCTTGTAATATTCCAACCTTTTCTTCCGAGTATGGCAGTAATACGCTTTTCGAGTACCCAGCGTTGAATAGCGGTCATTGAAAACCCTGTCAGTTCCCTGATTTGCTGTGTCCGAAGGAGATCGGGCAGGTATGAAAAATGTGCCTGCAGCACTTCATATATTTGCCGGTTTACATTTTCATCATTTCCATAAAGCGTATCCTTTTTGTAAAGATAGGCAAGTGCATCTGTGAGCTTAATGTGATGAATACGCCCGGTAGGGGTATCTACTATCTCATATGAGATTTCTCCGCGCCGGGTTAAATTATATGCAGTCTTGTGGCATATCCCGCACACTTCACAAAACTGCTTTTGTGTAATATACTCCGGATATGCTACTGCAAGATCCGAATAATAGGTCAGCAGATCCATTTCAGTTCTCCCTTCTGGTGATTGCCGACAGCAGAGAAAACCAATGATTCTCAGAAATGTGGTCTATCCTATTTTCTATCCTTTGTCCATTTTTGCTCGCATTTTTCGGAAAATGCGAAAGCGCCTGCCACCCCTGTTTTTCTTGTATCAAATACTCAAAAAGTCCTGATTTTTCAACGGGTTCAAGGCATAGTAACTACCGTGTACTGCTTCGATGTGACGCCTAAGTGGAACAGTTTCGAAATTACTCGAAATCAGTTTGAGGGAAACCTCACGAGGGTTCGAATCCCTCCCGCTGCGCCAAGGATAACCTCTTTTGTCTGTTACGGCAAAAGAGGTTTTTCGTAAAGAGAGGGACTGAAAATGCTGATTGACAGTTCGATCGCACAGGCATATATCGAGAGCAGCTGCGTCGACGCTTTTCGTGCTTCATGGCTCTTTGAACACACCTCGGTTTCGTCAGATCTTGGCAGAAATGCATTTACTCCGCCGCCTGCGGATCTTGCTCTCCGAGAGACTGTGCGCAAGCTCGAACGCCGTATCCGTGAAGCGGCTGCGCACTTTGTCCCCGTCAACCGCCCGATTTGGGACGCGCTTTTCCCCGATTGGGAGGCGGTACAGCCGACACTTGATTTGATCGTCGGTTATCCCGAGCCTTACGACGCCGTTGCGGCACACTCGCCCGACGGGCAGGCACATCTCATCTTTGACCTCATCCGTTGGTGCAATTATGCGGAGCTCGACCAGCTCGACAGCATCATTCGGAATCTGCTGACGCATGAGATTACGCATCTCTTGATTGGACACCGCTATCCGGCGGCAGATGCCGCATTGGAAAGTACAGACTATTTGAGAAGATTGGATGCTTACACATTTCATGAGGGATTCGCCCATCTTCTCTCCTATCAGGCGACAGAAATCGACTGTGTGGACTGGCATACACCGCAGCTTACCGAGGTCGCAGCAGCAAGCCGTGCCAAACTGCGCCTCGCGCTTACGGAGACGGATCCAGACAGGCAAAAGCAGTTTCTCGAAGAGGCGGTCTGCGGATCGTACTATGAAAAGTTTGCCTGTATGTGCGGTATGCTGTATCTGGCAGACCGATGGGAAACGCAGGGAATCGACGGCCTGCAAAGCGCATTTGCGGACTATCACGGCTTTGCTCAAAGGGCCTTGAGCATTCGAATTTGATTGTAAAAGAGGAAGAGACGCGAATGCGTCTCTTCCTCTTTTACACCTTCTCCCGCTTCTGCCGCCAGAGGTTGATCGCCAGCATGACCGCGGCGTAGATCAGCGCGGCGGCGAGGATAATGAGCGAGAAGTCGCGCTGCATCTGGTAACTCGTCGTCGTGAAACCCTTGACGAGTAGATGACCGGCAAGATAGCTCGCGGGAATCAGCGCGAGATAGCCGAGCGCTTTGCCCGTTTTCTTCCTGCGGCAGACGAAAAATGCAATCCCCAGCGTAATAAGGAGTGCCAATGATAGCAAAACGTAATAGCCGAGCGCCAGCCGCGGCAGCGAAATGACGCCGCCGTTCATGCTGCCGCAGAGCAGCACATCGTCCTGCCCGTTGTTCTGAGAATAGCAGACTGCCGCGCAGTTCGCGGCGTCGAGCGTGAAGAGCGTGCGCGCGGACTCCGCCTTGGCGAGCACGCCTTGCAGTGCGTCCGCCTCGCGCTGTGTGCGATCATTTGCGCTGTGTGTGTTCGGGGCGCCCCCGGTTTTGTCGAATGCGCCGCGCCATGTGTCGAGCGGCGTGCGCCATGCGGTGATGAAGTAGATGGTTTTGCCGCTGTTGGGGTCCTGCGTGTTCGTGACCTCTGCGCCGGAGACCGGCACAAGCAGGCTGACGGAGATGCTCTCCGCGCCGCTGAGATCAGAAAGCCCATCCGCTGCCGAGCCGTCGTCCGCGAGCGCGCTGGGCGAGCGCGAGATCGCCCACTCTGCCTCGCTGTACGGCAAATACTGCGGCGCGGTGAGGTACGCGAACCCCGCCGTCGCCAGCGTCAGCGCGAGCGTGACGGCCAGCAGCACGGCGGTCAGCTTCTTGCGTCGAAGCTGCCGCTTCAAGTCGCGCAGCGGCTGCGCGCTGACGGGCGCGGGCGTCACGTCCGCCTTCAGCGCGTCGAGCTCGGCGCGGCAGGCCGCGCACTGCGCTAAATGCCCGTCCACAAATTCCTTTGTCTCCTCGCGCAGCATGTCTTCCTCATAGAGCGGCAGAAGGTCCTGCACGATGCTGCAAGTTTTGTCCATTTCAGTCGTCCTCCAATCCCTCGCGGATCATGCGCTTGGCGCGGTGATACGTCACGCATGCCCAGTTTTCCGTCTTGCCGAAGAGCGCGCCGATGTCGCGGAAGCTCTTCTCACCGTACACGCGCCACATGAAGACCTCCTTGTACGGCTCTCTGAGCGCGTGCAGCAATTTCTGGATGCGCGCGGCCTCGCTGTGATCTTCTAACTCCTCCTCGTGGCTCTCCTCGGCGATCTGGCAGTCTTCGAGCGGGGCGAGGCACTTTTCGCGCCGCAGCTGCGAATAATAGAGATTCTTCGCGATCTGGCAGAGCCAGACGCGCACACTGCACTCGCCGCGAAAGCGGTCGAGGGCGTCCATCGCACGGAAAAACGTCTCACTCGTCAGCTCCTCGGCGGTACTCTCGCTTCCGGACAGCGAGAGAAGATACCGGTACACATCGTCGAAGTACACGGCGTACACCTCTTCAAAATTCGTCAGCGCCCTCACCCCCTTTCTGTCTATAGGACGGTGGAAAACCGGTTTTCTTACAAAAAAATCCGTCCCGCGGGACGGATTTTTTCTTTCACGTTTTCACGACTCTTTTCTTGCCGCACTTCGGGCACGTGAGCTCGACCTTGCCGATGTTTTTCGGCACGCGGCAGTACGCGCCGCAGGAGCAGCGGACGTATTTGTGCGCCTTGTCGGCGCGGCGTGCCTTCGCGCCGCGGATGGCGTTCGCCTTCGGCGTCCACCAGGTCAGAAACTTCGCGTTCTCGACCTGACGGCGCGCGAGATTGCGCGAAAAAATGCGGATGAGCACGATGAACATCAGCACCATCGACACAAAGTACAGCGCCTGCGACACGCCCTGCACGCGGATGATCGAGCTCAGAATGCTCACGGCCAGCTCAAGGATCACGAGCGCCCAGTTCAGCGCGTCTACGCCGTTGCGGCCATACATAAAGCGGTAAAGGGCATCGCGGAATTTGTTCACAAAAAACACTCCTAAAATCTTGATGCTGCCATTCTACACGCTTTTTCGACCCCCGTAAAGGCGTTTGAACAAAAGTTTACAGAATGGAAAAGAGTAAACGCAAACCGCCCGCCCCCGTCAGTCGCCTTACAGGGGGGGCAAGGGGGCCCGCTCTCCAAAACGCCTCGCAGAGTTTCGCCGCTCCGCGGCGAAATAAATTCAAATCATTTTCCGCCGCGACCGAAGGTGAATTGCCGCAAAGCGGCAAGAGAAGCCGCCCTGGGGCGTGCGCGTGGCGGAAAATACCTCTCAGGCCGCAAGTGTGGAATTTGCCCGCCATCGGCGGGCGAATTATGCGCGCAGCGGCCTGCAAGGAATAAAAAATGCGTCCAGCGAAAGCTGGACGCATTTTTTAGGTTTTATAGTCCGTTGGTGTAACGATACAGGAACGTCACGGCCTCGGCGCGGTTGCAGGAAGCATACGGGGAGAACGTCGTGGCGCTGGTGCCGGAGGTGATACCCTTACCGACGGCCCAGCGGATGGCGTTGTAATAGCTCGCCTCGCTCGTGGCGCCCACATCCTTGAACGGGTTGGAGTAGTAGCCGCTGGGCTGGCCTGCGTAGCGGTACAGGAAGGTCACGATCTGGGCACGGGTGCAGACCTGATCGGGGGAGAACGCCGTGGTGCTGGTGCCGGAGGTGATGCCCTTCTGGCTGGCCCACAGGATGGCCTTGTAGTAGCTCGAGTGCGTGACGGCGTTGACATCACGGAACGGGTTGCGGGTGGTGGTCGGCTCCGGGCTGCCGGCGGCGCGCCACAGGAACGTCACGATCTCGGCGCGGGTGCAGGACTTGTACGGGGAAAAGGTGGTGCTGGACGTGCCGTTGGTGATGTTCTTGCCGACGGCCCACTTGACGGAGTTGTAGAAGTAGTCGGTGGTCTTGACGTCGATGAAGTTCATCGTCTGGCCGATCTTGATGGCCACGGTGCCGGTGAGCTGGCGGGTTCCGGTTCCGGTCGTGCCGTAGCGGGCGTAGATGGTGAACGGGATGTAGACGGTCTCGCCGGTCTTGGCGTAGCGGCTGGCAAGGAACGCGACGTCGCTGAGCGCATTCTGGCTGGCGGTGGCGCTGTAGTAGAACTTGTCAGTCGTCTTGATGGAGCCGCCGTAGTTGTAGCCGTTGTAGTAGGTGTAGAGCGAGCCCTCGTTGACGGCGGAGACGGCGCTCTGGTCAAAAGTCACGTAGTCGATGGTGTAGTTGCTGCTGTAGCCCTTGGTGGAGCGCAGGTAGCTGAGGAAGTCGCTCTCGTCGAAGCGGACGCTGTCGCCCTGAGAGACGGTGTACTTGATATCCTCGCGCACGAGGTTGACGACGACGCTGCCGGAGTACGACACGGTCGTGCCGCGGCTCGTGGAGGAGCTGGAATAGCGGGTCGCGTACAGGGTGAAGTTCAGCGTGATGGTCTTCGCGGTGGACTTGGCGTTGGGGACGAACGTCACGCTATCGAGGTTGGTGACCTTGGTATTGCGGTTGAACGCGCCGGAGGAATTGCTGGTGGACATGGCGGTGCCGCCATAGTACAGCGTGCCCTGCGCGGTGGTGGGCAGGGAGAAGGTCACATAATCGAAGGTGACATAGGGATAGGACTTGGTCTTGCTGGCGTCGCCGCGGGCCTCAGCGACCTTGTTCATGAAGTCGTTGAAGTCGCTCTGCGCGAACTGGACGGTCTCACCGGCCACACCGTTGTAGTTGATGTTGTAGTTCTTCTGGTAGACGCTGATGGTGCCGCAGTAGAGCCTATTGTCGGTGCCCTGCGTCACGACATACAGCGTGCACTTGCCGCCGACAAAGTTGCTGTCGGTCAGGGAGTACAGGCTGGTACTGGAAGTGGTAGTGTAATACTTATTGCCGCTGCCATTGTTCCAATCGCTCGGCTCGGTGTTCACACCGGCAACATAGTAATACCTTGCGCCGGAGGGGACCTGAACGTAATAGCGATAGGTGTTGCCGTAAGCCGCGACCGGCTCGGGATACTGGTCGGCATAGGTGGTCGTGCTGGGCGTTACGGGAACGTTAAACGTAACGCTGTAGGTCTTGGGAACGGCGGTATTGGCAATGCGGGTGGTCACAGTAGCGGTGAACTTTGCAGTGCCGATGCCGCTGAGGTTTGCCTTGAAGTAAAGATAGCCGGAGCCGCCGGCGGGATAGTTGTACGAAGCATTGCTCGTGCCGACACCGTAGGCAGCGGTAGAGGCGACCTGAGTGACGCCGCTGAGGGAATAGACGGTCTCGTAGGTGTAGGCGGTGCTGTAGGTCTTGTTGATGGCGGCCTGCGCGGCGTTAACAAGATCACTGTAGCTGTAGTTCACAGAAGTGCCGTTCTGAACAGCACTGAGGGTCGCCTCGATCAGGGCGCCGGTAACGGGGATGTTCTGCACATAGTCCTTGCCCTTATAGGTCGCCTTTGCGGTGACAGTGGTAGAGCCGCTTGCTCTGAGCGTTACGATCGGCGCGGCGGTCGTCTGGTTCGTCACAGTTGCGATGTTGAGGTTGGCGGAAACAAAGGAGTAGGTCGGGACGACCAGGCTAGCGGAAGATGAGGTATTCACAAAGTTCGCCGCCAAAGTCGCGGTCTGACCGATCTGCGTCAGCGTAACGCTTGCGGGGACGACAGTGAAGGTATAGGTGTCGGGAAGGCTCTTGACCGTGATGGGGTCACTCGTCTTAGCGAGCTTATCGCCCTCGCTTGCCTTGCAGTAAACAGAGTAGTCGGTCGCGGTCGTAACGTTTGCGGGGACCGTCCAGACGAGGGACTTGCCCGTGCCGATCGGAAACTCTTTACTGTCACCGATCTTGTAGAACCACGCATAGGTGGCGGCGTTGCTGAGACCGGTGGAGGTGGCGGTGAGCGTGGTCTTGCCGCCGGAGATGACCTCAGTAAGGCTTGCCGCTGCGGTCACGGTGGGGGTGGTGGCGTTGACCGTCACATCAGCCGTCAGCGCGGAATCCTTGACGCGCACGGTCAGCTTTCCTCTCGCGTAAGTGGGCTTGTTCGTCTCATTATCGATCACATAGCCGGTTGCGGCGGCAGACCACTTGTTGTCGCCTTTGAGGTCCTCGCCCTCAAGAAGGGAGATGTTGACCGCGCCGTTCGTCACAGAATAGGTTCTGCCGTTGAAGGTGACGGTGGTGATGTCGCCCGGAAGAAGCTTGTCAGCGATAGAGACATTGCTTTTAACGACCTTAGTCGTAGATCTGGTGATTTCCTGCCCTTCGATCGTCACCTTGTACTCGATCGTTAAGGTGCAGGAGACTTCTACATTTTCCGCCTTGTTGGAGGCGGTCAGCGTTCCTGTCGTGGCACCCGTGCCGGCAGCGCCGGAAAAACCGGGAGTGCTCCAACTATAACCGATCACGTTTACATCGGTGGCAGTTACGCCATTATCCGTGACGGTGGGGGCGGTTGCGGTAACGGTGAATGTGGTCGAGTCGCCTCTTGCAAGGGAGGACGCCGACGTGGTGATGGCGTATGTGCCGCCAACCTCGACACCTTCCGCCCTTGCGGGCACGACGACGAGGCTCAGGACCAATGTCAGAGCCAATAGCAAGGAGAGAAATTTTTTCATGTGATCTTCATCCTTTCGTGTTTGTTGTTGTCGGCTCCGCGCGCACAGAGCCTTTCTCATACATGGCATTTTACCATGCCGCGGGAAATAAGGGAACAGGAAAATGGAAAATTCATAAATTCTTTATCTTCCCTCTTCGCCCAGTTTCCCTTTGCTTCCTTAATTAGACGCAAAAAACGTCTGTTTTGTTTCACAAAACCCGAAAATTTCCCAAAAATTTTTTACGCCGCGAAAAACCGCACATACACGAACACCCCCGCCGCGATCTGTGCGAGTAAGATCGCGGGGATGCCGAACTTGAAGTACCAGTGCCGCGTTTTGTGGTGAAAGACCCTCATTGCGAAAAGAGCACCCGCGCTGCCGAGCAGCAGCGCGAGTGCAAATAGAGTCTTTTCTGGGACGCGCCGAGCGCCCGATATCTTGGCGCGGCGCTTGTCTGCGCCGTAGACGCAGAACGTCAGAATATTGATCGCGGCGAGATAGATGACAAAGTATCTCACTTTTCGAGCTTGCTGAGCTCCACGGCCGCCGCCGCGCCGAGGCGCGCGTTGTTGAACACGAGCTGGATGTTGGAATCCAGGCTGTCGCCGCCGGTCAGGTCCTTGATCTTGGCGAGCAGATAAGGCGTCGTGGCCTTGCCGTGGATGCCGTCCTTCTTCGCGTCCTCGACGGCCTCGGCAATGGCCTTGTCGATGACTTCCTTGTCCATGGAGTACTCTTCGGGAATCGGGTTCGTGACGAGTAAGCCGCCGCGCAGACCCAGCTCGCGCTTGACGTGGAACGCCTTGGCCAGCTGCTCGGGCGTGTCGAGCTCGTAGTCGACGCCAAAGCCGGACTTGCGCGTGTAGAACGCAGGCAGCTCGCTCGTGCCGTAGCCGATGACGGTCACGCCGTGGGTCTCGAGATATTCGAGCGTCAGACCGAGGTCGAGGATGGACTTCGCGCCCGCGCACACGACCATGACGGAGGTGTTGGCCAGCTCTTCAAGGTCGGCGGAGATGTCGAACGTCTCCTGCGCGCCGCGGTGCACGCCGCCGATGCCGCCGGTGGCGAACACGCGGATGCCCGCCATGTCGGCGATCATCATCGTGGTGGTGACGGTGCACGCGCCGTCCTTGCCCTGCGCGACGAGCACGGGCAGGTCGCGGCGGGAAGCCTTCGGGATGCCAGCGCCGGTCTTGCCGAGGTAGTCGATCTCTTCCTTGGAAAGGCCCGCCTTCAAGCGGCCGCCGATGATGGCGATGGTCGCGGGGACCGCGCCGGCCTCACGGATGATGCTCTCGACCTTGAGAGCGGTCTCCACGTTCTGGGGATAGGGCATGCCGTGGGAAATGATGGTGGATTCGAGCGCCACGACGGGCTTACCGGCGGCAAGGGCCTCGGCAACCTCGGGGGCGATATCCAGATACTTGTTCATAGTTAAAAATCCTCCTGTAAAGTAATAGGTGAAAGTTTCACGTTTACCTTTTGAGGTAAGATTGCATCATAACATACAACTTGTCAAAAGTCAATACAAAGCGGGGCTTGAATTTGCACGGGAAGTGGCATATAATACCTCTATTATCCCGTGAAAACCCACAAAAGGAAGGAAAATTATTATGGAACGAGTGAGAATTGCCGCGCTCTTCGCCGACAAAGAGCAGTACGGCGGCGCAAGCGTCACCGTATGCGGCTGGGCGAAGACCATCCGCGATATGAAGACCTTCGGATTCATCGAGCTGAACGACGGCTCGTGCTTCCGCAATTTGCAGGTCGTGATGGATGCGAATTCTCTTTCTAATTATAAGGAGATCGCCGCGCAGAACGTGGGCGCCGCGCTCATCGTGCGCGGCACCGTCGTGCTGACGCCCGAGGCCAAGCAGCCGCTCGAAGTCAAGGCAACAGAGATCGAGGTCGAGGGCGTGTCCTCCCCCGACTATCCCCTGCAGAAAAAGCGCCACAGCGTCGAATATCTGCGCACCATTCAGCATCTGCGCCCGCGCACGAACCTCTTCTCCGCGGCGTTCCGCGTGAGAAGCGCGGCAGCCTACGCCGTGCACGAGTTCTTCCAGAGCCGCGGCTTCGTCTATGTCAACACCCCCATCATCACCGGCTCTGACTGCGAGGGCGCGGGCGAGATGTTCCAGGTCACGACGCTGGATCTGGAGAACCCGCCGAGAACGCCCGACGGCAAGGTCGATTACAGCAAGGACTTTTTCGGTAAGAAGACGAGCCTGACCGTCTCCGGCCAGCTCAACGCCGAGAACTTCGCTATGGCGTTCGGCGACGTTTACACCTTCGGCCCCACGTTCCGCGCTGAGAATTCCAACACCGCGCGCCACGCCGCCGAGTTCTGGATGATCGAGCCGGAGATGGCGTTCTGCGACCTCGACGGCGACCTTGAGGTCATGGAGGCGATGGTCAAGCATATCATCCGCCGCGTGATGGAGCGCTGCCCGGATGATCTTGCGTTTTTCAACAGCTTTGTCGACAAGGGCCTTCTGGAGCGTCTCCAGCACGTCGAGAGTTCCGACTTTGGCCGCGTGACGTATACCGAGGCCGTCAAGCTCTTAAAGGAGAGCGGCCAGAAGTTCGACTACCCCGTCGAGTGGGGCATCGACCTGCAGACTGAGCATGAGCGTTACCTCACCGAGCAGATCTTCAAGCGCCCCGTGTTCGTCACGGACTATCCGCAGGAGATCAAGGCGTTCTATATGCGCCTCAACGACGACGGAAAGACCGTCGCCGCGGCGGACTGCCTCGTTCCGGGCATCGGCGAGATCATCGGCGGCAGCCAGCGCGAGGAGCGCATCGAGCTGCTCGAAAAGCGCATCCGCGAGCTCGGCATGAATCCCGAGGACTACTGGTGGTACTGCGACCTGCGCCGCTACGGCTCCTGCCGTCACGCGGGCTTCGGCCTCGGCTTCGAGCGCATGGTGATGTATTTAACGGGCATCGGCAACATCCGCGACGTGGAGCTGCATCCCCGCACTGTGGGCAGCGCAGATTTCTGATCAACCGCATACCGAAAAGCGATCCTTCCGAAAAGAGGGACCGCTTTTTTCTCCCGTATGCACAAATTTCTCTGGAAAACCTCAAATATTTCAGGCATTCCGCCATGCGCGGACAGTTGACATTCCGCGGCGCATATGATAGGATACGGCTATCTTCAACAACGGAATACCGGCAATGGAAGCCCATAGGAAAACGACGTAAGTCTACCGAAGGAGTAAAACTCTCAGGTGTCCGCCGTGCGGACAGGACTATGGGTGGATGCGGCTCTGGAGAATCCCGGCTCACCGGGTACCGAAGGTGAAAGGCGGCATGACCGCTGAATCTCTCAGGTAAAAGGACAGAGTGATCTGACGCAGCGGCAGGCAGGGCGGAGAGATCCGTCAGGCAGGCCGCAGGCTTCACCGTTTGCGGCGGGGCTGCGTCAATCTCCTGTACTGCGTTCTTCGGAGCGGCTGCATTGCCAGCCGCTCCATTTTTTTATCACCGCGGCAAAGATCCCGCCGTCGGTGAAACCGTGTACAGGAGGAAAAACTATGGAATCGATTGTCGCAAAACTGGACGCTGCGCTTTATCCCGCTGTATGCAGCGTCAACACGTACCTGTCCAACTACATTCTGGTCTTTCTGCTGGTGGCTGTCGGCCTGTGGTACAGCATCAAGACCCGCTTTGTTCAGGTACGCTGCTTCGGTGAGGGTATGCGCAGAGTGTTCGGCAATCTGACCCTCAACGGCAAAAAGCATGACAGCGGCATGAGCTCCTTTCAGGCATTGGCCACCGCCATTGCCGCTCAGGTAGGCACCGGCAACATCGTAGGCGCCTCCGGCGCTATTCTGA
>OKTT01001183.1_pt1 | contig 11800 bp, 6 predicted proteins | sample 1606121 | NCBI WGS metagenome assembly OKTT01 (sample SAMEA3879516, study PRJEB24766) | human gut metagenome | biome: human-associated habitat; feature: feces | place: USA | collected 1985/1987
TTGCAACTCGTCATTTGCTTAGTTGCATCTCGCCGATCGCTTAGTTGCAACTCAACTTTTGCTCCGATATAGCACCTGATTCCCTTCGTGCAACTTGCCCTCATCTTTCGTGCAATATTGTCGTCGTTTGGGATTGGTGGGGGCATACGATTATACATAAAAAGAAGAGACCCAGGGCTAGATTAGTCCTGGGTCTCTGCATATATGGGGGCTGGAGATTAGAAGGTGTATCCAGCGGTGACCATCAAGGTGTTGGCTGAGTAGGTACTGAACCCTAATTGGTACCCTAGGTCTAGGTGTACACCATAGAGCTTTCCGCCGATACCGAAGCCTAGCGAGTGGTCGCGAAGGGTATGGTAGTCATACCCTAGTCGGAGGTCGAGTAGCTGATTGTAGCTATACTCTAGCCCCACACCTGCAGCTCGGTAGTTGGCGGGGCCCTCCTTTAGGGTGCCTCTTGCTCCGAGTATCAGGGTAAGCTGGTGCTTCTCGGCTAGTGATAGGGTTTGGTCGGTAGAGAGCTCCAGTGTGGGCTGTATTGTGTAGCTATCGTTACTAGCTCTGTAGCGTAGGGGAGCACCGACACCATCTATGATGGCGTGCAGACCGTATTCCACTCCTTTTCCGAAGAGGGTATATTGATTGAGGTAACTCACTCCTGCACCAAATAGATAGGTCTCTGCCTCTATTTGAAGAGCTGTGCGGTGGTAGCTTCCTTTCGCAAAGAAGCCCCAGTGCTCTACCGCATAGGCATATCCCAGGTCAGCACTCAGGCTATAGGGTCTAAAGGAGCTCTCCACCTTTTCGCCTGGCATTCCCTCCACCTCTATCTTAAGACCACCTGAGTAGCGTCCGCCCACAAAGAGTGCGTGAGAAGGGGCAAAGGACCATGCTCCCGAGAGGGTGTACTGCAACTCTCTGCCGAACTCTAGCTTAGGGAAAATCTCAATGTTGCCATCCACTTGAAAGGTAGCTCCATTGGCTAGAAAAGCGGTAGGATTGGTATAAAGATACATATCTTTGGCACCAGCGCCACGCACTTTACCGAGTGCGAGGGTGCGTGCGCTAGTATTGCCCTCTAGGAGAGGGAGTGGCGAGCCTTGCCCCATTGCTAGGGTGGTGCCTAGAAGGGAGAGGGCAACGATGTATAATATTCGCTTCATATTATTCTGCTTCAATAGTCATTATTTCTTTACAATGGTTCGGGTGGTCTTACCGAGATGTATGCGGTAGACTCCAGGGGTGAGCTTCTTGAGATTGACATGAGAGATGCCATCCTTGTCGCGGTCAATATACTGACGGTGTACTAGCTCCCCTCTCAGCGTGGTGATGATCACCTCGCGAGGCATGGCAGTATCGGTACCTGTCTGGATATTGAGTACCCCTTCGGTAGGCATCGGATAGAGGATAAAGGTACCCCCTGCTTCTCTAGCTGCTTCGGAGCTACCCACCACCTTTACGGTGAAGCCACTGGTGAATTCTTTGGTGCCATCCGATACGATGATCTGCACCATAGTGCTACCCACCTTCTTTGGGGTGATCTCTAGCTTGGTAGTGCCAGGGATTAGGCGAACGGTAGCGATGGTGCTATCGCTTGTCTTGGCTGCGTATGAGAGTTTTAGTCCACTGGGAGATTCAAACTTATCGGATAGCTCTACCTGCATAGGCTCTGCATAGCGGCCAATGGATACCGTCCCAAAGTCGGCGATCTTCTTGACCGGTTCGTAGTTCACCACTTTATAGGTGAGCTCAGTAGTGGAGACCTTACCTAGTTCATCCTCCAGTACAATCGGCAGAGTGTACTCCCCTAGCTCGATATCAGAGATGAGGAAGAGTAGCTCGATGCTATTCTCCTTGACCGTTGCCTTGACCCCAGCCTGCTCTATCGCCTCCTTCACACTCCATTTGTGCCCATCCTCATCCTTGATCTCAAGTGTTAGGTTGTAGAAAGGAAGGCTCTTGGAGAGCACCACAGGCAGTGTGGCAGGGAGGTTGGTGATGGCTGGTGCGTGGTTCTCCTTTGTGGTAAAGTCTGTACTCTTCTTAGAGGAGTGTCCCCAGCGGTCCTTTGCCTCGATCTCTAGGTGGTACTTAGTGCCATCCTCCAGCTTCTCAAAGGTGTATTCAATGGCTGTACCCTCTTTATGCTCATAGTTGGGCACAGTGATGGTGATTGGCTCCTTGCCCTCTGTGGTGAGCGTGAGGAGATAGCTACTAGCGAGCTGGTCAATAGCATCACCATCCTTGGCGGGTAGCCAGCTGATGGTGGCCTTTTGATAGCCCACTTCACCGAGTGTGATCTCTGTCATCACTGGAGCCTCTCCCTTATCCTCCTCGAGTGCACGAGCCGCATCGATATAGCCCGCGCCGAGCCAATCTCTCCACTTATTATCGTGCTTGGCACGGAAGTCTATGGTCTTGGTGGCGGTGAGTAAACGCTCTTTGAGCATCTCGCTGGTAAAGCCTTGCTTGCCAAACTTGGAGATCACCAGTGCTGCAATACCAGTGACGTGAGGGGTTGCCATTGAGGTCCCCTGCTGGTAGCTGTACTTATCATTGCCAGGGAATTGGAAGTCCCTACCAGTGAGATTGGTGCCAGGCACATTCATATAGAGAAAGGAGCTGGTGATGGTGCTGAGGATACCACCTTGCAGACGCGTAGGGGGATTGATCGTACCACCGGGTGCCATAATATCTACCCAATCACCGATATTGCTGTAGGAGGTGCATTGGAAGTCGGCACCAAAGGCAGCCACAGCAATTACTGAATCGTAGTAGCCCGGGAATACGAGGTCGTTTTTGAGTCCGTCATTACCCGAGGCAAAGATGACCACACCCCCTTTCATTAGGGCGTTGGGCTTTTGCTCCTTGGTCTGTGGGTCTACTCCCGCATTATCTACAAAGTATTGGATTGCATCTTTGATTACAGGGTAGTCGTTATTGTACCTTTGATCATCAAAGCCCCACGAGCAATTGGCAATCGTAGCCCCATGCTCTACCGCCCATTGGAAGCCCTTGGCGATGTCGTTGATAGGAGCTGAATGTCGCTCTCCCTCTGGGTAGTTGTCTCTATTGAATATCTGGATGCTCATCAAGCGTACACCCGACTCTGGTGTGCCGTCGCCACCAGCGATACCAGAGACGCCGATGCCGTTGTTATTGCGTGCGGCGATGGTACCAGCTACGTGAGTACCGTGAAATCCAGGTGTGATATAGGGGGAGTTAGCTACAAAATTGTAGCCATAGGTGCCTGGCTCCTCTGGATTGTACCACAGGCTGCCTTTGAGGTCTTCGTGATACCCATCGATACCCGAGTCAATGATGGCAACGATCACCTCCTTTTTACCAGTCTCTACCTCCCACGCCTTGAATAGATTGATATCAGCACCAGCTAAAAAGAAGGGGTCATTGCTGCTGCCCTCATTTTGGTAATGCCACTGATAGGGGAGAAGGGGGTCGGGGTTGGTAAACTTCGCGTACCCTTGGTTGTAAGTATCACCACCGGCACGGAGGCTTGGAGCAGACTGGTAAGTAGCTGCTGTCTGAGTGGCGTACTTATTGCCGTGAGCCACCTCCACTAGCGAACTCTTCTGTAGCTCAGTAAGTGCTTGAGAGAGGTCGGTAGAGGGGTCAAAACTTACCTTATACCAGCGATCCAATCCCGCCTCACGCTGTAGTGCTTCGTAAGCACCACCAATCGTAAAGATCGGCTCGAGCTTCACCTCATCGGTAAGGCTACGTAGCTGATTGCCTAGTAGGCCTCGTAGCTCGCTCTCAGATGAGTGATCGGCAGAAGCCTTGAGCTTCACAATCGCCTCCCCTGGCACCATATTAGGTGCTAGGGTGAGGTCGGGTGCCGCCTCTGTGTCGGGCATCTCTCCTCTTTGGAGTGCCTCTCTTTGGCAGCTCGTGGAGAGTAGTAGCAGTAGGGTGAGCCACCAGCTCAGTCTATATTGTATTGATTTCATAATCCTATTGATATGTCGTAATGATTAATCCTGACGTTTGTTGTTGCGAGCTGTTTCAGCTGTTTTGGCATTACGGAAGTAGGCTACTTGTACGCTATCCTCTCCTGGAGCGATGAAGATCACGTCGTCGCCCTTGGTGAAGTAGGTCCATCCGTACTCTCCTCTGTCGGTATGAGCTAGTTCGTACCCCTTTTTCTTGGCCAATTCTACCACATCGGGCTTGAGGTTCCACGCTCCGGTCCAATCGTGGCGGGTAAAGAACTTCTTATAGCCCTTGTACATATCGATACGCTGACCGATCGCTCCAGCATTCTCCTTAGTGGCGGTAACGTTGTAGTCCTTACCATAGTTGTCCATTCCTGGGATGAGGAAGTTGTAGAGCGTAGAGATGAGGTCGCCCTCCTTCGCAGTATCGCGGTGTACATTTTCAAATTGTACATACTCATAAAGGTGGGTGTAGCCCTCCACATCACTCTTTTTACAGAAAGGATAACTGTCGTCTTCACCCGTCATTAGCCTAAAACCACGGCTCTTTTCAAACGCCTCCACTTGCTCGAACTGAATGGCAGGGTCGCGGAAAGTATCCAAGCGGTCGGTGGGGAATTCGGTCATAATCGCACCAATATCATCGGGATCAATCTTTTTAGGAAGTGAGATGGTGATTCGTGCTGCCTTAGGATAGGCATAGTGCATTTGCTGGCTATATTTATAGAAGACCTTAGCCTCGTATTGAAGGAGTGCGTCAAGGTCATTTTTAACCCATATCTCACCTCCTCTTGGGTCTTCAGCCCCCTTGATAAAGCCCTTAGAAGAGAGGTAGGTAGCCACATCTTCCTGGCTAAACTCAGTGCCCTCTACCCCGACTATGTGCATAGCAAATACCTTGTTTTTATCAGCGTTGAGGTATTGATAAACTAGGTACTTAGCCCGCTGTGCATCGGTGGCGAAGAAGTCGTCCTTAGTCCAGGTGGCATCCTTACGGGTCTTCTTCACTTTGCTTTCAGTACCATCATCGTTCCATTGAGTAACGTCGATCAGCTCGGCATCCTGTTGGAGACCCACCTCCTGAGCATACGCCTCCACATCGGTACGGGTCATATCGGGTAGTAGCTTAAAGTCTGGGAATAGACGGACACCCACTTGGCGGATACGCAAGGTGGCACTCTCGCCATAGCTGAGTGCGATATAGACCTCACGAGGGTTGGGGTCGACGGATGGCTGTACCATCACCTTCAAGCTCTTGCTATCGCCACTCTTCTCTGCGGTGAGCCATGGGCTCTCCTCCGAGAGGGTATAGCTCCAGTCGTTGCCACTGGCAATTACAGGGATGATTAGTTCGCCGCCTTCGCTACCAACATCCCATGATGTTTTCTCTACGGCGAGTGTCTTGAGGGTACTCGACTGGGTCACCTTTATCTCCTTACGGAGTCCACGAAGGGTGATGGTGACTTTGGTCTCTAGCTTCTTGCCGGTGTGGTTCTCCTCGGCAGTTAGCTTAACGCCATCCTTCACCTTCTCCACCTTGAGCCAATCGCTCTTAGGTCCTTGCTCAATAGACCACTGGTCGTCTGTGGTGATGACACCTACTTCGAGCGAACCTCCAGCCTGTGTAAATGTGATAAGGCTAGTCGGTAAGTCGAGCGAAAGCACATCGGGTTCCTCCTGCTGCTTACAGCTAGTGGCTAATAGTGCCACGAGCCCGAGGAGCAAATATAGTCGTTGGATTGTCTTATTCATATGGTGTCGCCTATTTATCTTTCCCATCCTTCGTTTTGGATGAGCTTGTGATTGATCTTAAATAGTACTTGAGGAATACCCCACACAAAGCGGTAGTCACCGGCTGGGATATTGAGATGAAGGTCGTACTCTTTATTGAGTACCTCTCGCTCTTGAGGGTCGTGTCGATTGACTCCCATACCCCACCTGCGGAGGTCCCAAAGGCGGAAGCCCTCGAAAGCGAGCTCACGGGTACGCTCATCACGGATCTCCTGCTGTAGATCGGTGCCAAAGAGATCTACGCTCTCCAGCCCTCTGGATACCTTGAGCTGATTGAGGTAGTCTAGAGCCTTGGCATTATCACCACTCTCATAGGCCGCCTCAGCTGCAATCAGTACCTGCTCGGCATAGCGGAAAGGCTTTGGTGCCTGTAGCCCATTGGGTACATAACCACCCCACACTTGGCTATCGAGGTCGGAGTAGGCTTTATTACCCTTAAACTTAGAGACTACCCATACCACGTCCTGAGAGGTGCGACCGTAGTCGGCAGGGGTGATAACGGTCATGGCCTCCTCAAAGTACACCTTACGGCGGAGGTCACCCTCCTGATAGAATTCCTTGAGCCAGCCGGCAGGAAGGAATGGAGGAGTATTGATCGCAATATCTCTGTGCTTATTCTCTCTCCACCATCTATTGGCCTCGAGGTTGGCACCGTAAAGACCGAGGGTACTTGGAAGTTCGTCGGGCTTACTGATAAATGGCTGATAGATCTGCTCCCGTCCAGTATCTTTGTGCCACATTGCCTCAATAGCCGTTACACCTGTGACATCCATCTCGTCGGGCTTAGTGAGGCTGTACCTCTGGCTATTGATCAGCTTCTCCGCAGTAGCGAGAGCCTCTGGCATCTTGCCCATATAGAGGTAGACACGTGACTTAAGTGCTGTAGCCACATCTTGCGAGATATAATCTGCTCCCTCAGCTCCTGGAGTAGAGGCGAGTAGCTCCTCGGCGAGTGTCAGCTCTTGTAGGATAAAGTCCCACACCTCCTTATTGCTGGCACGAGGGTACATCGTGAGGGGATCCACCTTTTTCACCAAAGGCACGCAGAGGTCGGTCGCGGCACTCTCCTCCTTGTAGGGTACGCCCCAGCGGATTGCTAGACTATAGTAATAAAAGGCTCTAGCAAAGTGAGCGTGCCCAGCATAGGTGTCAATGGTTGCCTTGGCTGCTTCGGGGTTCTGCTCCTTATTGATATCGTAATTGCTTAGCCCATCGAGGAGCGTATTAGCATCGGCTAATGCCACATAGTAGGAGTGGTAAAGCCCATCAAAGGTGGCCTCATCGGCTCTCAGACTGTGCCAGCCGTGGAAGGCGCCGTAGCTATTGTGCATAATGTGCATATTGAGCATATCGGCCTGTACCTCCTGAGGTAGGGTGGCGGAACCACCAAAGAGCCTAGTGCGTAGCAATATTGTGGTGCCATTGTCCCATGCCTTCAGCCCATCCATATCGGCAAAAGACTTCTTGAGTGGGATATAGTCTAGTGGCTCTTTATCTAGATTGCACGATGCTAGGAGTAGCCCCAGCAGTGCTATAGAGATCACTCTGTATATATTATTTATCTTCATATTCTCCTGTATTTCTATCATTAGAAGCCCAATTCAAAATTAACGCTCACCTGCTTAGTATTTGGGTTAACTCCCATAGATACACTGTGATTGACCTCTGGGTCAATACCTTGGAACTTGGTAAAGGTGAGGAGGTTACGGCCAGAGAAGAATATCCTTGCCGATTTGATCACCTCCTGACGCTCTATCCACTCACGTGGTAGGTCGTAGCCGATAGTGAGGTTTTTAAGTCGCATAAAGGAGGCATCTTCAATCAATCCACTATCAAGGTAAAGTGAAGCGTGCTGCTTATTCTTCTCTCTCTGGTAGGCTAGACTTGGGTAGTCGGCCTTATCGCCTGGTTGCTTCCAGTAGTTAAAGAGCCTACGGGAGGCATTGAAGTTGGTACTCTCAAAGTTGCGTACATTGGCGTCGCTCTCATAGTACTGGCGGTCTACCGAGATCATGTGCTTGCCAAGAGCAAAGGCAAAGTTGGCACTCATGAAGAAGTTGCCATATCTACCCTCTAGTCCCCAACCACCAGTCATCGGTGTGAAGGCTGGGATATCGGTGTTTTGCTCTAGTGAAGCGGTGTACTCATCAGCGAGTTGATCGTGGTTCATCGTCTTCTTCATAGGGTCTACCCCCGGCTTAAACCATTCTGGGCGACCTGTCTCGCTATTCACCCCTTTGTAGATAGGCATGTAGAAAGTAACGGGCTTACCCACTTGGTAGGCTAGGGCAGTCCCTGGCTGCAAGAAGGAGTCGCGACCGCCAAAGAGAGAGATCACCTTGTCTCTATTGTAGTTGAAGTTGAGGAAGGCGGTGAGATAGCCCTTCTTCGCCTTGACGAGGTCTAGGTCGAGCTGAAGGTCGATACCTTGGTTGAGGTAAGCCCCTTCGTTTTGGAGGTTGTAAGAGTAGTCGTACTGCCCAATACCAAAGCCCGAAGTGAAGTCGAGAGGCACCTCGAATAGCATATCTGTGGTGAGCCTGTGGTAGTACTCTATGCTCAGCCCAATGCGGTCCAGCATCCTACTCTTGAAGCCCACGGTGAGCTTGCTCTGCTTCTCCCAGCTGAGGTCGGGGTTACCGGTATTGGCTAGGCCCAAGCCCATCTCGCCCTTGTACTGACCACTGCTACCAGCGTATGGCTCAGTGTAGTAGGGAGGAATAGAGGAGTTACCCTGTGTACCGTAGCTCGCCTTGAAGTCGAGCTCATCAAGCCACGCAACCTCTGAGAGGAAAGATTCATTCTTCGCCTTCCAAAGCAAACCAGCTGACCAGAAAGTGGCGTGTCGCTTATTCGGACCAAAGCGCGACGAAGCGTCGTTACGAATCACTAAGTCTACAAAGTAACGGTTGGTATAGTTGTAGGCAAACTGTCCGAAGAAGGAGAGGAAAGCATAAGAGAGGGTGCTCTCACTAAACGACTTGTCCTTGGTCACCATATTGAGTGAAAGAAGGTGGTCGTTTTTGATGCCCGCTCCCGAAGCAGAAAGCCCATCATCGTAGTAGTTGATGTACTCCTGACCGAGGAGGGTGGTCAGTCCGTGATCCCCTAGGTCGAAGTCGTAGGAGATGGTATTGGTGGTAGAGAAGTTGATCACCTGCCCGAAGGAGCGAGATGAAGAGCCATTGCCGTATGCTTTGCGGTAGCTAGGCTTCACGCGTGCAAAATACTTGCTGTAGCCCATCTCCACACCCGCCATCGACCGAATAGTCAGATGCTTGATAGGGGTGATGGTGAGGTTACCATTGGCCGAGAGAAGGAAGTTCTGCGACTCTGCTGGCTTCTTATCAATCTCATACCCTGGGGTACCGATGCCCAGTACATCAATGTAGTCTAGCTCCTTACCATTTTTATCGTAAGGCGATACGAAGGGGAGGTTGAGGGCGCCCATACCGCCGAGAGCACTCTTAGGCCCTAGAGGTGAGGTTTGGGTCCAGTCGTAAGAGACATTGGTATTGAGCCCTAGGCGGATATACTCATTGAGCTCAGAGCTAAGATTGAAACGTGCAAAGACTTTGTCGTATTTCGAGCCTTCGCGAAGACCCTTTTGCGACATTCCACCACCCGAGAGGTAGTAGCTGGTCTTATTAGTACCGCCTGAGATAGAGAGGTCACCTTGGTAAAGAGGTGCCTTCTGGTAGATATAATCGTACCAGCGGAAGTCGGTATTCCCGAAGTGCTCTGCCCTAAAGGCGTCCCACTTCTCTTGGCTCTCAAAGAGACCCGTCTCTACATAGTACCTTCCTAGCTCCTCGCCAGTCATCAGCTGGTCGAAGTAAGAGGTATTGGCAAGTGTAGAGACGCCATACTGCCCACGCACATTGATTGCAGCACGCTCCCCCTGCTTGCCTCGCTTAGAGGTGATGTAGACAACACCATTCGCAGCCCTCGCACCATAGATAGAGGTGGCGGAAGCATCCTTTAGGAATTGCATGCTCTCAAAGTCATTGGGGTTCATTGCACGGATAGCAGCGGTGCTAATGGGCATACCATCGAGGATGAATAGTGGCCCCGTACCTGCTCCTAGCGACCCCTGTCCGTGGAGGGCAAGGGAGAGCTGCTGAGAGGGCTCACCAGAGTTGGAGTAAACTTGCAGACCAGAGACCTTACCCTGAATAGCATCCAGAGGGTTGGCATTGGGCTTGCTAGAGAGCTCCTTGGCACTGATCTTCACCACCGAAGCGGAGGTATTGGTAATCTTACGGGTCATGTACCCGATCACCACCACATCGTCCAGTACTTCACTATCTACCTGGAGGTGTACCTCCATGCCATTCTGTGCCGGTAGCTCTACCGTCTTATACCCCACATAGGAGATAATAATTACATCACCTGCTTTGACAGGGAGGGTAAACTGACCATCCAGGTTGGTGGTAGTTCCCTTGGAGGGGTCTGCCTTGGCACGTACCGTCGCACCAATTACTGGCTCACCCAGTTCGTCATATACAAGTCCCCTGATGCCCGAAGTCGTCTGTGCCGAAAGTCCGATCACAGCTAGTAGACTTATCAATAGGAGACAGTACCAGCGTCTGTGTCTCATAAAAATTATTCGAAATGATATATGTTTGTTGTTTATAATAGTTGTGTATAATACTCTGCCGTCACTTGCACCCTTTTGTGGATGCATAGCTCATTCTCTAGGCTGACCAATCTTTGTTGGTCAGTGAAGCGATGGTGCCCCTTGAAGGCACTCAGTATAGGTTAGTCGTAAAAAGCGAATAGTAGAGGATTTGGGATACCTCTAGCGTGGCGTGGATATTGTACCCACACCTTAATTTATCTATTACAGAGCAAATAAGCATCCTGTCGCTTGATTTGTCGCCACAGAAAGTCTATTGTCTTGACCTGAAGGATAAACATCCTTGATTCCATCGGCCCAATCATTTTGATTTATTCGCTAAAGATAATGTAATCATTCTAATCAATGCCCAAATATACTATATATTTTTAATATGCAACCCATATTACCATAATAAATGCTTTTGCACTCTTTAATAGACTTAATATATATAAGAAGCAAGGCGGGCGTGGCGGCCCTATAAATGGAGTCCTTGCCCGAGATCACCCTGCCCTTTTCGGATAGGTCAGACAAGTCAGATAGGTCGGACGCCATGGAGCACCCTGGCGGGTGCTTTTGGGGGAGCCCCTATCTAACAAAAAACTGAGTTGCAACTAAGCTTTTGCTTTGTTGCAACTCGTCATTTGCTTAGTTGCATCTCGCCGATCGCTTAGTTGCAACTCAATTTTCGCCCTCCTACAATGGGAAAATGTTTGGGTGCTTATTTAGAAGAAAACCCCTTCGGGCTTCTTGCTACTGTGCCCTGTGTCCTGCGTCCGACTTGTCTGATCTGTCCGACCTGTCCGATTAGGTGCTATTTGTGAAAAATACTAGTTTTGGGGGAGGATGAGGTGGAGGTGGCGGAGGGTGGTTTGGTATTGTTCGAAGGTGGGCTTGAAGGGGAGGGTGGCGGAGGGGTGGCGGAAGCTGGTGGATTGTTGCATCGCCCAGTTATCGACGTTGGCGACGTTGCCCCACTTTGAGCGGAAGGAACCATCGGTGGGTGTAGTCGGAGTGGCGGTCGTTGGGGCGTTTGAAGTGGGGGTGGAGGAGGCGGAGGATTGGAGGTAGCTTTGGAGAAGCTTGATCTCTTGCTGGTACTCTGTGAGGAGGAGGTAGGGGTAATCGGCCTGATACTCTGTTGGTAGGGCTTGCTGTAGGGCGAGGGTTGCAACCCACTGCTCTTGCTGGTAAAGGAGGTGGCGGAGGGTGAGGAGGGCTGCGGTCTGCCATTCGCTCTCAGGAAGCTGTAGAAGTTGTTCGGTCGCTTTCTGGAGGTGGAGGGTATCGGGCTGCTGTAGTGCCGAGCGGTAGGTGATGTAGGCTTGCTCTTCGGCAGTGTTGCCAGTGGGGCTACCGCCTAGCTCGACGGTGGCGGTAAAGCGCTCCCATTGGGAGGGACTTTTGCGGGAAAGGTAGTGCAGAGGTGCTTGGGCGG
>OKTT01001202.1_pt1 | contig 11708 bp, 12 predicted proteins | sample 1606121 | NCBI WGS metagenome assembly OKTT01 (sample SAMEA3879516, study PRJEB24766) | human gut metagenome | biome: human-associated habitat; feature: feces | place: USA | collected 1985/1987
CGTCAAATTCAAGTTGCTGTGATATTCCGTCCTGTTGATTGAAACGGGTATAACGGCGTATAAGGGAAACGATACGGGCTATCAGTTCGTCCATGTCAAAAGGTTTTGTCAAATAATCATCAGCTCCTGCCCTTAAACCGCGTACTTTAGAAGCACTGTCATTTTTTGATGTAAACATCAAAATCGGCAGGCTGCTTTCTTTTCTAATTTCTTCCAATGTTTCAAATCCGTCCATACCAGGCATCATAACGTCCAGTATCACAAGTTGATATTCTCTCTCTTTTAATTTTTGTAATCCCTCTTTTCCCGTATTACAAAAATCAGCTTCTATATCTTCTGATAGCACGCTGCGTTTAATCAGCGCACAAAGTTCCTTATCATCATCTATAATCAAAACTTTATTCATGGTATAGCTCCTTTCCTTGTTTGGTTCTACCGTCAATCGGTTTTTCCGCGTCTTTTGGTATCAACCACATATACCCAAGTTTTGAAACACCCTGTATGCGTTTCTCCCTGCAAAGTATCTGTACCCGCCTTTCAGAAATTCCCCACTTCTTTGCTGCTTCGGGGCAAGACATATATTCCATAACAACACCCGTCCTTTCTGAAAATCTTATCATAATAATTATAGTCGGACACACGAACAATAGCAAGTATATAAATATGAATTATTATGGCTATTTAGTGGAACTGTATAGACATATCCAAAGAGAAAGGGGAACAGTAAAATGTAACTGGGTGAATAAATATGGCAAAAAGACCGGTAGAAAAATATGACTTCAAGGCATTTGGAGAAGCTATAAAAGCTGCGCGGACGGGGCGCAAAGAAAGCCGCAAACAGGTAAGTGATGAAATGTATATTTCTCCTCGCTATCTTGCAAATATCGAAAACAAAGGACAGCACCCCAGTCTGCAAATCTTTTTTGAGCTTATGCTTCGTTACAATATATCCGTAGACCAGTTTCTTTTAGATACGCCCACCCAAAAAGATACAAAGCGGCGGCAGCTCGACGCTCTCCTTGATGATATGAGCGATAATGGCATACGGATTGTAACGGCAACTGCAAAAGAAATTTCAGAAGTCGAAAAAGAGGACAAATAAATGTGTCCGGCAAATTGAATATGATTTAGGAAGCGTTGTAATCTTTACAGATTGCAGCGTTTTTCTTTTGCTCTTTTTTGGCATATAGAGCATTGCGTTGTAGTAACCAGTGAGGAAAAAACTTTCGTAGCAAGCATAGGAAAAGAGTACCCTTTTCCGTATTTTCTCCCTCCCGTCCTGCGGTGCGTCGGTTGAAAATTGCTTGTTGGGAAGTGTCCCAAACCCTCGGAACGGAAAGGAGTGATTGCATGAATGGACGCAAAAGAAAAGTACAAATCAAATTCTATGTAACAGAGGAAGAACGGGCATTGATTGAGCAGAAAATGAAGCTCGTCCCCACCCGGAACATGGCGGCGTATCTTCGCAAGATTGCCATTGACGGGTATATCATTCAGACAGACCATAGCGACATAAAAGCCATGACAGCGGAGATACAGAAAATCGGGGTCAATATCAATCAGATTGCAAAGCGTGTCAACGCGACAGGCAGCGTCTACCAAGAGGACATAGAGGAAATAAAGGGGGTGCTTGCGGAGATATGGCGGTTACAAAGATTAAGCCTATTAAAAGCACGTTGAGCAAAGCCCTTGACTATATCCAAAACCCGGATAAAACAGACGGGAAAACGCTTGTGTCCTCCTTTGGGTGCAGCTATGAAACGGCAGATATTGAGTTTGGATTTACGCTTGCACAAGCCATAGAGAAAGGGAACAATCTCGCCCACCATTTGATACAGTCCTTTGAGCCGGGGGAAGTGGATTATGAGAAAGCCCACGAAATCGGGAAACAGCTTGCCGACGCGGTAACAAAGGGACAGCATGAATACGTCTTAACTACCCACATAGACAAAGGGCATATCCATAACCATATCATTTTTTGTGCGGTCAATTTTGTTGACTACCACAAATACAATTCCAATAAACGCAGCTACTATGGCATACGGAACATGAGCGATAAGCTGTGCCGGGAAAACGGGCTGTCCGTTGTCGTTCCGGGTAAGGGCAGCAAGGGAAAAAGCTATGCAGAATATCAAGCGGAAAAGGTCGGTGCAAGTTGGAAAGGCAAGCTGAAAATTACCGTTGATACGCTTATCCCCCAAGTGGCAAGTTTTGAAGAATTGTTGCAGCGGTTACAGGCAGCGGGCTATGAGATAAAGCCGGGAAAATATATCTCCTGCCGCGCTCCGGGACAGGAACGGTTTACCCGCTTAAAAACCCTCGGTGCAGATTATACAGAGGAAGCAATCAAAGAACGGATAGAGGGCAAGCGCACAAAGGCGGCGAAAGCTCCCAAAGAGCAGCGCGGCGTATCGCTGCTTATTGACATTGAAAACAGTATCAAGGCAGCGCAGAGCCGGGGCTATGAACAGTGGGCGAAAATCCATAATCTGAAACTGGCTGCAAAGACTATGAATTTCTTGACAGAACATAAGATTGAGCAGTACGCAGATTTAGTCAGCCGGATTGAGGAAGTAAATGCGGAAAATGAAAAGACAGCAGACGCATTAAAGAGCGTGGAGAAACGTCTTGCAAACATGGCGGTGCTGATGAAGCACGTTACCACCTACCAAAAGACAAAACCTGTCTATGAAGCATACCGCAGGGCAAAGGATAAGGACGCATACCGGGCAAAGCAGGAAAGCAGTCTGATACTCCATGAAGCAGCGGCAAAGGCACTAAAAACGGCGGGCGTTTCCAAGCTCCCGAATGTCGCCGCGCTACAAGTAGACTATGAAAAGCTCCGGGAACAGAAAGAAGCCCTTTACGCGGACTATGGCAAACTGAAAAAACAGGTCAAAGAGTACGACGTTATCAAACAGAACATAGACAGCATTTTACGGCAGCCAAGAGAGCCGGAACGGGAAAAAGGGAAAGAACGCGGGGAGTAGTTTTGTTCATACTTGTGTGATATAATAGTTCCTATCAAAGACAGTAGCCACATACTAAAGTGATACATTTTCAGCAAAGGAAGTGTCAGAAAATGGAACAGGAAATGCCGGACTATGAAACGATATGCGCTGCCGTTGTGGGCGAAAAATGGGCGTTGGAAAAGGTGCTTGATTGTTACGGCGACGAAATCAACCGCCTTGCAATGGTAAAAAAGTGTCAGCCGGACGGGACTATCAAAGAGGAAATCGACGAAGATTTACGGCAAACACTCATAATGAAACTGTTAGAAGCTATCCCACAATTTCCAATGGAAAAGGAGTGATACCATGACACGCGGAGAAATTTGGAAAGACTTTTTCAAGAGAAACGTTTTGCCCGCCGTTATTGCATTGTTTTTATTCTTCATGTTCAAGAACATCTTTACAGAGGACGGGTAGACCAATTACTTTTATGTATGGCTGTGCTGCGGTATCCCCTTTGGCATTCGCCGTATGTTCGTATGGCTTGTACCGCATGGATATGACATAGCTGGAACGGTGGGTATCGTTGCCATTAACTTCATTTTGGACGGCATTATCGGCGGGGGCATTTTAATATGGCGGCTTGTCGTTGCTACGTGGTATATCCCCCTTACGATATACCGTTTACTTACCGCAGATAAGAGTGCAACCCCTCAAATCAATATAGAGAAAGGATTTAAAAGTTATGAATGAAAGAGAAAGAATTATTCATTTATGGTTTGATATGTGGCTAAAACAACAAGATTTAGGGATTGATAGTATTTTTACAGAAGATGTGATTTACACTGAAAGTTGGAGTCCTAAGTATGAAAGTCGAAAAACAGTAAAACATTGGTTTGATGAATGGAATACTCGTGGAAAAGTCTTAGTGTGGGATATTAAACAATTTTTTCATAAGGAAAATCAAACTATTGTAGAATGGTATTTCAAAAACAAAATGAATAATGGTAATATTGAAGAATTTGACGGAATTTCTTTAATAGTATGGACGGAAAATAACAAAATAATGGAGTTGAAAGAATTTGGTTGTAATCTCAATACCTATAATCCATACGCCCAAAATGATATGCCACAATTCAGAGATGAAAAAACAAAGTGGTTTTGAAGTTTTAAAAGCCGGGACGCAGACAGTCGGTAAAGACTATCCGCGCCCCGGCTTTCTTATGGGTACAGCGATAAAATGTTACGCAGTAGAACGCCATTTTTGAGGGAAAAGGTATAAAACCCTTGCCGCGTCATTTTCACACCCGGAAAGCCCTGTAAATCAAGGCTTTTTTTGCCCCTACTGCGTAACAAGGGCGCGTCGTTTCCTCATGCGCTCCGCTGCCTGCCGGTTCGTGATACGCTTCCGGCAGTCCGGGCAGTATTTGACATTATTAGACCTTGAAGCAAAGAACGCGCCGCACTCGGTACACTTCTTCCTGTCCCCGGTCTGGTAAAGCTCCGCATAGAGCAACTTGTCGGCGGGAAGCACCGCAACCCGGAACCACTTGCAGAGAAGCGAATAGGAAATGAGCTGCGGACATACGCATTCGTCTCCGTCGTCCAGTAAGATACAGTTCCCGTTATCATAGTTGCAGCACGTCCGGCGCACAAGGGCGTTGACTTTCCGGCTCTGGGGCGGCGTCAGCCGCTTAATCTCGCTCATGCTTCATCAGCGGCGTAAATGGGAAGCTCTGCAAATTCCGCTTCGGTCAAAGCGTCCACTTTGGAAAGGGTGCGCTTTGCAAGCTCCCGCATATCCGCGTCCATGTAGGGCAGCGCGGCGTTGACATTCTCAATCAAAGCCCGCTTGCCGCCCTCGTTGTAAATGCTCAAAAGGTTTGTTTCTTCAACAGTCAGTCTAATCATGCTCATACCTCCATATCGTGATTTTTTGTTTTTGCCGCCGCCTTTTTCGGGGCGGTCTTTGCCTTGTCTGCTTTAAGCTGCGCCCGGATAGAGGGGCGGGGCTTCCTTATCTCCCTGTCCCGGTTCTCCCCCTTGTCAATCAGCGCATACGTCCCATGTCTGCCCTCGATTTTGGAAAAGGCAAGGGTCTTGTAGGGCAGCATGGAGAAAAGGCGGTCAGTGTCCTTTGTGGCTGCAAGCCGCATGAACGCCGGGGAAAGCTCTACCATGAAATGGGTCTTGTTGGGGCTGTTCGGCGTGTCGTGCCGCTTCATTTCCCGTACAATGCGCCGCGCTTCCGTTTCAATCAGCCCGTCCCGCAATGCGGCGATATGCGCCTTGAAATCCCCCGGCTTTAAGCGGTCATAGCTGCGCTTTTCCTCCCGCATGAGAAAATGCAATGCTTCCGGGTCATTAGGCTGCGCTTCAAAGCGTTCAAACTTCCCAAGCTCATAATCGGGATTGCCGTTGAAAAACTGTCCGGCGGGTATCTCCCGTTCCCCATGCTCATAAATCAGCTTCACCGTATCGGCGGGCAGCTCCTTTTCCTTGACGCGCTCATAATGTTTAGCGTAGTCCAGTTCGTACAGATTGCCCTTGATTTTCCCGCGCTCCTTTCCCGTCAGCTCGATTGCATAGGCAAGGACGCGGTCGCTTGTCTGCTCCATGTAGAAACGCCATGTGTTGTGGGGCGCGGTGTCTTTGAGGAAAACGTCGCGCTCCCGGAAGCAATGCGTCCCGGACGGGCGGCAGAACCACAAAAGGGTCTTGTCCTCCTTGCGGGGGCTTGCCGCCGCCTTTGCGATAATCTCTTTGTCAATGTCTAAGTCGCTCTGGTAAAAGCCTGTGTTCTGCTTCATAATCGCTTCAAGGGAAGCGAACAAATCCACGTTTTCAAATTTACTCTGTTCCGGCATGGGTCAGCTCCTTTCCAAGTCCTGTGACTTCTGCTTTGCGTTTTTCTTCTGCGCCTTTTCCTTGTCGGCTCTAAGCTGCGCCCGGATAGAGGGTTTCTTTTCCGGCTTCGCTCCCTTGCCGCGCTCCTTGTCGGCTTTGACAGCGTTAGCCAGGTCAACAAGGGAAATCTGCTCGCCCGCCTTTACCTTTGCTTCCAGTTCGTCAACGGTGGGGGTGTTGTTGATGATACCGTCAATCATGTTCCCGTTCTGCTCTGTGGTCTGCTCGGCGGTTTTCAAGGGATTGTCCCGCTGCGCCTGTTCTGCGGCAACGGCAAACGCCCGCGTCCCATTCCCCATAATCAGATACTTTCCGTCGTCCGACTGGTGGTGAAAGCCATATCCGGCGGCTTCTATCTGCTCCCGGCTCATGGCGGTCACATGGAAAGTCCCCCTCGGTGTCTTGACAGTTTCGCCCGTTTCCAAGTCGTCCGGGGTAAGCTGCTTTTGCTCCTGTAAAAACTCCGGCACTTCCCGAAAACCTACACTGTCAACGAAATGCGCCGCGTCCTGTCCGTCCTGATGAAGCACTACCACGTCCGAAACGGAAAGGCTGTGTCCCTTAAAATCTTTGGGGTGGTCGATATTGAAACAGGTGTAAATATCTTCAAGGGAAGTTTCCGGCGCAAGGGGCGCGGAATAGACAAGCTCATAGTTCGCCCTGTCAACCACATTTCCCGCCGCCTGCAGGCGGTCGTATGGCTCAAAGCGGAAATCCCTTGTTTCGTCCCCGCCTTTTATCTGGTAAATGGAAAAGGTGTCTTTGTCCTGTCCGGCGGTCTGCGCCGTTTCCTGTGCCTTTGCGTAAAGCTGCTTTACGTCGCCCTCGGTCAGCTCGCCGCTTTTGAGCTGCCCCATAAGCTCGCGGCATTTCTCCGGCGTTCCCGTATAAAGCACGTCGCCCATTTTCGCCCGCCCGTTCTCCTGTGTCACATAGGCTTGCAAGAGGTGGCTGTTTTCCCGGCTGTCGCTGTAAGGGTTCCGGCGCACTCTGTAAATCGTTTCCGGGGTAAAGGCTTCTTTCGGGGCTGCGCCCGCTTTTTCCTGTGCGCCGGATTTTCCCGGTGCGGCTGCTTCCGGCTCCGGCTTCTCCGGCGCGGCTTCCTGTCCCTCTCTGGTGGGCTGCTCCTGTCCGGCGGTCTGCTCCTTGTCCTGTGCCTTTTGCAGCTCCGCTAAGTTCTCGTCTATGGAATTGATAATCTCGGCGGCTGCGCTGCGTATCGTTTCAAGGGAGCTTTTCAGCTCGGACAGCTCCCGCCCGCTGCTCCACCCGGCGACATAGCCGAAAGAGTAGTCCGACGTGTCAAGCCCGTAATGTTGGCAGACAGTATAGGCGACGCTTTCCGCTTCGACTTCGCGGGTGCGGCGGTCAACGTGGGGCTGCTGCTCGTCCTTTGGCGCGTTGAGGTCAATGTCGTGCAGCTTCGCATGGGCGATTTCGTGAATGGCGGTCTTTAAGGTCTGTAATTCGCTCATGCCCTCGTTGATAGCAATGCGCTTGTCCTCCAAGTGGTAGTAGCCATGAGAGCCGCCCTCGATATTCTCAAAGGCGATAGGAACGGGGGAAGTCTTTTCAAGGGCTGCGAAAAAATCCTTGTAGCGGTCAACGTCGCCCGTCAGCTCGTCAACGGCAATATCCGGCAGCTCCTTTCCCTCGGTCTGGGAAACGTCAAAGACGGATACCACCTTGTAGGCGGGTATGGTGACTTCCTTTTCCTCGGTGACGGGCTTCCCGTCCTTGCCGATAACGGGCTTCTGCGTGTGCGGGTCGATTTTCTGCATTTCCTGTTTGATTTTATAGGGCGACGGGGCAATGATTTTAATTCCCTTTTGCCCTTTCATCACGTTTCGCTCAAAGTTATTCTTCCAAGCGGAAAAGCCCGCCACAAGGGAAGCGTCCGGCTTCTGCATGGCGATAAGGACGGTGTTTCGGAAGCTGTAATTATGGAATTTTGACATGACTTTCAGATATTCCTTGTAACGCTCGCTGTCAAAGAGTTCCGTAATGCCCTGTTCCAGACGGTCGGTAATCTCTTTGAGCTTTTCGGCGGGCTTCTCGCTCGTCAGCACGATAGGGATAACCGGGCGCGGCTCCTGTGGCTGCTCTGCGGTCTGCGCGGTTCTCTGCCCCGGCGCGGCTGCGTCAAAATCTGCTTTTTCCGGGTCGGGGCGTGACCGCTGCGGGGGCTGCGGCGTTACCCGGTATTCCTGTGGAACGTCGCGCCCGTCGTACCATTCTGTAAAGGTGTTGCGGTTGTTGTAGATATAGCCCTTTTCGGTAAACATACCGTCGTCGTTAATGGAAGCGTCGCGCCCGTATTCCTCATACATGAAATACTTTTTCGCTTCTTCGGGAAGTTCCGGTTCTTCCAGTTCATCAACCAGATAACGCCCGTATTCTTCTTCATTGTGGACGGACGGATAAATCCAGTAGCAGTCAAGGTTTTGTGCAAGGTTGATGATGTCCTGTAAGCTGTCGGCATGGTCGCCGTATTCAATGGCTGCAATGAATTTCTCCCGGTCGTCGTCAAACTGCATTTCCAAGAGCTTCCCTAAATAGTTCAGCTCGTCGGGGTGGGAATACTCGCTTAAATGTTCCGCCAAGCCGGGGATAGGGGATTGAAATTCTGTGAAATGCCATTCCTCGTAATGCTTGAAGTCAATCCCGATACGGTCAAAGACTTCTTTCAGATGTTCGGCAGTCGTGGGGAATGTCACCCATTCGCCCGCGGGTCTGCCCTCGGTGTACTTCCCAAGATTGGAAAGATAGCCGCTTAAAATCGGTTCTGCCATTTGTTCGCTCCTTTCTTTTTCAATCATGCGGTGCATAAGCTCAAAATCCTCAATGCTCATGCTCCCGTCAAATACATAGGGGTTAAAATCCTCTCCGTCCCGGTAGGGCTTTTCGGAAAAGGGAAGCCCCGCTTCATGGGCGGCTGCCCTCGCTTCCTCGATAACCTCCGGGGGAAGCCTGTCGTCATGCGCTCCGATAAAACCGTCAATGTCGTTCATGCTGTTTTCGTAGTGGTAGCGCACTCCGGCGGTCAGCTCGTCAAGGCTCATGTCCTCGCCTAAATGCCCGCAGTAGTAGCCGTTTAAGATAACGGCGGCGGGGTCAATGCTTTTTATTTCCTCTAACCGGCTCCTGTCCTCCGGGTAGAGCGTATCGTCCATATCAAGATGAAAATATTCCGCGTTCCATGAACGCCCCTGTTTCCAGAACGCCACCCATGCGATACCGTCCCTAAGCTCGTCTTGATAGTCCTTTACGGTGTCCCGTAAACTTGCCATAGTGAAAAACCTCCTTTCTCTGCGGCAGCGTCATAAGCTGCATTTTTTGGCTGCATGGTCTACTACGGGTACGCCCGCATTTCTGCCAAATATTTTTGAAAATTTTTAGAGGGTGAAGCCCTCCGCAAAAGAGGGTTTGGGAAACTTCCCAACAAGCAAAATCCCCGTCCGGCGCGTCAGCGTCGCAACGGGGATTTACGGAAGTGGGTACCCGCTTCCTATGCTTGCTACGAATGTTTTTATCCCTTATGCCCTTATGCCTTACTACGGAGCTATGCCCGGTTTTGCCAAACTTCCGCAAAAGAAAAACGCTGCAATTCAAAAAAGATTGCAACGCTTTCTAAATCCTGTTCAGTTTTAAGCCGGACATTCCTATTCGCCCTCTTTTTCGACTTCGGAAATCTCTTTTGCCGTTGCGGTCACAATCCGTATGCCTGTATCGCTCATACCGTCAAGAAGCGCGTCGAGCTGCCGCCGCTGCGTGTTCTTCTCCGGCGGCGTTTCCAAAAGGAACTGGTCTACGGATATATTGTAGCGGAGCATAAGCTCAAAGAAAATCTGTAAACTTGGGTGCTGCCCCTTGTTCTCAATGTTCGCAAGGTAGCGCGGCGAGATAAACATTTCGTCGCTCACTTTCTTGCGGCTCTCCTTGCGCCCTGTCCGCGCCGCCTTTATCGCTGCCCCAAAAGCCTTGAAGTCGTATTTCGGTACTGGTCTTTTTGCCATAATTATTCACCCTATTACATTTTACTGTTCACCTTTCCTCTTGGATATGTCTACACTGTTCTATCAGTTGACTAAAATAATTCATATGTATATGTTGACAACTAGCCGCTTTTTTTGTATAGTATTATTAAAAGGGGGGAAATGTTTATGTTACATAGCATGCGTATTCGATAAGCATTGAAATCAAAAAAGATTTTTCCCATTTTCAATATGGGCTTTTTTGTCATGCTTATTTTGCGTATGCTATACAACAAAACTAACGATGTATAGACATAGTATAAAAACTATGCCTTAATTTTGTTGTAGTGTTATATGTATAAATGCAGGTCAATGCTCATGTTGAGAATTGACCTGTATTTTTTTGCGCAAAAGGAGAAATATTATGCTTGAAAAATATTGGATAAAATGTCCAATTTGTAACGGAAAGACGAGGGTTCAAGTATTTTATAATACGGTATTAAGAAATTTTCCTCTTTTCTGCCCTAAATGTAAATTAACACATATCGTTGATGTTGAAAAATTAGAAATCATAATCAAAAACTCTGAAAAACAAACTTTTTAATTTTGAAAAGGAAGGATATTAAATGAAACACTTACCTAAAAGTACACCTACGGAAATATTGAATGACCCATACGGATTTACTTACAAAGAAATGTCGGAAGTAATTGGAGAGGATAAAGCAAGAGCCTTATATGCGGAATTGTATAAACAGCCATTTCACAAAAAAAATCTATCAATATCAACAAAAAAAGTCTATAAAAGTAGCGATACTGAAAAGTATGTTTATGAATTGAAAGACAACAGGTATATCGAAACGGTTTTTATTAAACGGCGAGATGGTGGGACTGTTTGCGTAAGTACGCAAGTTGGTTGTTCTGTTGGCTGTATTTTTTGTGAGTCCGGACGCAATGGTTTCGTTCGTAATCTAACACCGTCTGAAATTGTGCAGCAGGTCATATTGATACGTCAAAAAGTAAATCGTATCGTTTTTATGGGAATGGGAGAACCTTTATTCAATTACGACAACTTGATTGCAGCAATCCATATTCTTCGAGATAGAAATGGACTTAACTTTCCAACCGACGGCATTACCGTATCAACAGTTGGTCCAGTTAATCAATTAAAAAAATTGCGCGAAGAACATCTAAAAATTCAGTTGACAATATCTTTACATGCAGCAACACAGGCTGTGAGAAACTGTATCATTCCTCATATGCACATGTACGCTATTGAAGATGTTGTTAAGCAAGCATTGTCCTATTCACAAAGGCATAATCGAAAAGTGGTATTTGCGTATTTGCTTTTACCAGGTATAAATGACCGTTCCTCAGATATAAGGCAACTTGCAAAATGGTTTAAGGGCAAAAATGTTATGATTAACGTGCTGCAATACAACCCGACGAGTAATTCAAAAATTAGAGCACCACAAAAACAAGAAATGGTTGCGTTCAAACATCAATTAGAGCAAACAGGACTTGAAGTTACCATGAGAGTTTCTCATGGTAGAGAGATTAAAGCAGCTTGTGGACAGTTAGCTAATACATATAATAAAGCCAAAAAACAACAAAAATAATTTAATTAAAAGAGCCAGACGCACAGACGCAGAGCCGATAATATGCAGTTTGAAATACTGCTGTTATCGGCTCTTTTTTGATTTTAATTTGTGCCCCTAATAACCATATTGGAGCAAAATCAGAACTGTTGCTTGTCGTTCTTTGATTTCCGCAGCAGCTTTGAAAAATCAAAGCCGCCGTTTCTTTTTATCTTCTCAAGAAATGACGCGGTATCACTGTTAAAAGCGGCGGCTAAAGGAGGTAGCCGCCATGAAGCACA
>OKTT01001203.1_pt1 | contig 11703 bp, 10 predicted proteins | sample 1606121 | NCBI WGS metagenome assembly OKTT01 (sample SAMEA3879516, study PRJEB24766) | human gut metagenome | biome: human-associated habitat; feature: feces | place: USA | collected 1985/1987
CGGCTCGTTAGACGGAACCGTAGATGGCAATCACCTGGCTAAAACAGGAAAAATATCGGTGACTATACCGGGAAGCGGAAGCATTGACAATCACACGGATTACGATGTATTGGTACTTGCCAATGCTTCGGTCTATTTTTCCGGAATGGATTGGGATGCCTATTGTGCCGGACAGACTGAAAATGCGGTACGGGTACAACTCCGGGGAGAGATGCCGTTGTATTCACCAACGGACAGGACCTATAAGGTTACGGACGACTGTTTGCCCATGAGTGGAATCGCATTCAAAGAAGCGGGAAAAGATATGAGCGTTCAATTGCTGCGTGCCGCTGTACGCATAGATGTACGGGTGGTTGAGGATAAAAAGGGGACGGTTCTCCTGAAATCGGCTGTACTTCGTAACGTTTCACCGGACATACCTATGTTTAATGATCCGCAGGATGCGGCTTTTACTCCGTTGACATACGCGAATACGAAAAGTGCACAGGAGCAATTCAGCATCATAGGCGGTTTGTATGCTACCGAAGTATTGCGCACCCTGCATACTCCTTATCTGAAACAGACACAGGCAGTATGTTTGCTCTTGGAATGTGAAAAATCTTCTTCTTCTTGCAGTGGATGGTATCGGGTGAATATTAATATCGATACAGATGATGTCCAGTATTTGCGGCGTAACAATGTTTATACAGTAATTATTAAGGATATTTTGAGCCAGGGGGCTGATACTCCCGATGATGCTTACGGAGCCGGCAGCTTTGGAGGCATACAAACTGTTACTGTTCCTACGGATTGGAAAGTTCCTGACGGGATAGTGACTCCACCGGATGTAGAAGTGAATTGAATGGTTTCATAAAAAATAATCAGAACGATGAAAATAAAGAAGTGTAAAATAGATTGTTTTCAGAAATCCTGCATTCTTCTGTGTATGGCGCTCTTCTCCTGTTCGCAATATGATTGCGTTGTTCCGGATAACGGAAAAACAGGAGAAGGGGAGCGCGCTTCTTTAGGTATAGGCGGTGTTTCAACGGGGCGGTTAGAGGTACTTACGCGTTCGGTGACTGCCGAACTGACTGCTGCGACTGATGCTATCGGTATATTTCGAAAAGAAGATACCGGAAAGGGTTATGAGCCCGTTCATAACAGAAAGTATACGTATGGAACTCCACTTTGGGAGACAGACGGGGAAGAGGTGGTGTTGATCGATGAACCGGCGGAACTGACGGCTTATTATCCTTATAGAGAAGATGGGGCGAGTAGCGTAGGGCTGAGCAGTGAGCTCTATGTGGCTTCGAAAGAGATTTATTATTGTCCTTTTAAGGCCTCAAATTCAACCGGGCCCATTACACTGAATTTACGCAGGGCCTATGCGCTGCTGAGATTCAATTTTATCAGGGGGATAGCAGATGGGACTCCGACTTCTGCCAAAGGAGAGTATACCGGGGACGGGAAGATTAGCTCATTTACCTTCAAGGCAACCTTACGGATTGCCGGAATTCTGGATCTGTTTACCGGAACTGTTGAAGGAGAGGCGCGGGAAGTGACGTTCAATTATAACGTTCCGATCAGTATCGGGACCACCGTGGCTCCTGCCGTTCTGGATTATATGGTGGTACCTTCTGACTTTACCGGAGAGCTTTCTTTTACATTGATGGTAGACGGAAAGGAGATGAAAGGTAAAATCAGCGCTTCGGACCTTTGCGGTACGAGTGGAAAATTGGCGGAAGGGACAAAATATGAGATAAATGCCATTATTCGTCCTACTGAAGTAGAGATAGGGACTGTGGAGGTGGAAGAATGGATAGGGGAGGTGGTCAAAGACCCCTCCGGTGATCCGTTTGTGCCGCAATAAAAAGACAGAAAGGAATAATTATGTTTTTAAGAAAGCAGATAAAGATGAAACAGATGCTGACAAATATCGGGATGGGAATATTGCTGACAGCCTGTGGCAACGGAGGGATGGATCCGGTGGATACCGGCGGGGAAGATGAGTATGTTCCCGTCAGGGTAGAAACCGTTACGGACAACGGCATTGGTACACGTGCTGTCACTTTGTCGAATGCCGCTATCGGAATATTCCGTACGGCACCTTATAGCGCTACGTTTCCGCAACAATACGATGTGAAGTGCATTCACGACGGAACTTCATGGAGCCTGGCAAGCAAGATATATGTCGGGAGCACGGATGCTTCTTTGCATGCCTATTATCCTTATGGTAAGGTCACTTTCGGCGCTAATAGTACGGTGACTGCTCTGACAGTGAAAGATCATACAGCGGATAATGATTTTTGTTATGCTGACGCTCCTCTTACGGCAGTCAATAACCGTACGCCGGTTGCCTCCTTCTTGCTAAAGCATGCTTATGCCGGTTTGAAGTTCAGTATTGCTTGCCATTCCACTTATCCATTGAAGAAGTGCAAGTTGACCAGAATAGTGATGAAACCTGTAACGAGTGGAAAAACATTTTATGTGGAACGTAGCATGGATATCAGTAAATCCGCTGCGGATGCGGGGCAGTTGGGAGGGAGTACCGCTTCCGGTTGGAGTCTGGATACATCTGCGCTTGCTGTGGGGACAACGGGTATCGCCCAAGGAAGTACGGACGAGAGTATCAGCAAATTGTTTCCTCCACAAGATTTTGAGGATGATACCCGGCTGATATTGACCATTGACGGTAGTGAATATTCCGTGACGATTCCCTATAAAGTTTTGAAGGCTCTGAAAGCCGGATATTTATCTACCATTTCTCTGGAGATCAAAGGTACGGGAGTAGATGTCTCGGGAGTAAAAGTATATCCGTGGGATACTTCTGTTGTACCCGGAGGTGACAACGATGCGACTTTAGATTAATAACTGATTGTAACAAAAGGATAGTAATGAAAACCAAGTCTGATATGAAACCATTTATAATAGCTGCTTTATCGCTGACTTTGCTGGTGGGTTGTGGTAATGATGATTTTCCGGCAGAAGAACCGAAAGTTCCTCTGGAGATTACTTCTGCGTTTGTAACGGGGGATGTGCAGACGCGTGCTGTTACGCCGGAATTACTTACATCAGGTTCGATAGGAGTTTTTTTGGAAGGCCGGTCCGGAACCGGTTATGACAAAAAAGACAATATACAGTATGATTATAATGTAGGCTGGAAACCCAAAACGGAAACGATTTACCTGGGTGGGGAGGATGCCGATGTATGTGCTTATAAGAAAACAACGAAATTAGATTTATCCGCTAAAGAGGCTGTTCCCCTGGTCTCTCAGATTTACGATGCTGAAATCGATTTGGTATATGCAACCAATCAAACAGTGAACGGTACTTCTGCCGGTAAGAGCGTTGAATTTACTATGGGGCATGCCTATTCGCAGATCGAATTTGTCTTTAGCAGAGAGGATTATCCTAATACATGCAAGGTGACTGAGATTACTGTAAAGAATGCAAATATTATTAAGACTGCTACGTTGAATCTGGCAACGGGAGGCTATACACCGGTAACAGTGGAGAGGGTCAGTTACTGGACAAATGTGGCAAAACACGAAGATGGTATTGCGGTTCCTGAATCGGGGACTGTAAAAAGTAATGTATTGATGATTCCCTGCACATTGGCGAATGCCGGAGGTACGGGGGTAACACTTGAATTGACGGTGGACGGTAAGCTGATGACAGTTCCGATTGCGCATGATAAATTAGGGGCATTGACTGCGGGTGTTATTCATCAGATCAGCTTGAAGTTAAAAGGAACTGCACTTGAAATCAGTGTGAAAGATACTCCGTGGGATAATCAACCGGTGGATGGTGAATATAATCCCGAACCATAAAATGGAAGAATCATGAAACGAATTTATACGCATAATCCGGGTTTTCGTTTGGCAGGATGTCTGTGGCTGATGTGCCTTTTAATGGTAGCCTGGAGCTCCTGTTCGCAAGCGGAGGTTGCAGACTCCATTGAAGGCGGGAATGGAGAGGCACCTCTTGAAGTACGGGCTGTAACCGGCGCGGAGGTTGACACCCGTGCACCCGCTGCTGTAGAGATGACCGAAGGGACATTAGGAATTTTCCGTTTAGCCGAAGCGGATTATACGGCATTGGATAATATTCGTTATGACCGTGTGCCGGGGGGAAATTGGCATCCGGTTTCCACGGTGATCTATGTGGGCGGTACCTATGCCAGGCTGTGTGCTTATGCTCCCTATAACTCTGTGGAGTTTAAAAATAGTTCGTTGAAAACAGAAGCCGGCCTGACCATGCAGACTTATGCGGTGGAGAAAGATATGCGTTTTGCTGTCAGTGGGGGAGATGAAGTCTGGAAAAAGACTCCTACTGCAAATTTTGAATTGAAGCGTGCTTATGCCCGTTTGGTATTGTCTGTGGTACGGGATGCCACGTATCCGAACACATGTAAGATAACGCAGGCAAAAATAAAGGCTTCTACCGGAAATATAATCACAGCCAATACGGTTGACATCAGTACCGGAACCGAAGGAAGTGGAACACAAACACCTCAATATACTCATACTGTGACGACCGGTTTAAAAGACGGATTTGAGATCGGGGTCACAGATGATACGAGTTTTGACTGGCTGCTGCCCCAACAAACTTTTTCCGGAGGCGTAGTTCTGACACTTACGGTGGATGGCATGGATTATTCCGTCACTATTCCGGCCGATAAACTGAGCACATTTGTAAGAGGTACTAAATATACTGTGTCATTGGTTGTCAAAGGTGGAAAGTTAACTTTGATGAGTGACAAAATCCTGATTGACAGGGATTGGACAGAGGTGCAGACAGGGACCGGAGGCAGTGGCAGTGATTATGATACCAGTTTTAATTAGAATATGAAGATTATGAAACATTTATTATTGATCCTGGTGGGAGGTATTTTATTGAATGCCTGTTCTGATGACCGTGAGATGGATGACGGGAGATGGAAAGCATCTGCACTTCGAGTACCGCTCGAGGTATCTTCGGCAGTCATTAAGCAGGAGGTGGTTACACGTTTAGCTCCCGATCCGGTACCTTTGACGGAAGGGGCCATAGGGATTTTTCTGTCGGGTACAGAACCTGAAAGCGGATATAAAGTTATTGACAACCGTAAATACGTTTACAGCGAAGGTCATTGGGGACCTCCGACGGCTAATGATACAATTTATTTAGTGGGTAACGATGCTGATGTCTGCGCTTACTACCCTTATAAAGATTCGTATATGGACAAGACGGTCATTCCATTACAATCACAGGACTATGTGGAAACTGAAGATATCTATTATGCATTGAATACGATGATAAATGGTTTTACTCCTGCGATTACTTTTGAGATGGTGCATGCTTATTCTTTGGTGGAGTTGAAGATCAGCCGTGAGAACTACTTCATGCCTTGTGAAATTAGTAAAATAACCTTGAAGAATTCCAATCTAATAAAAAAAGGCACTATTAACATTGCTGTTGACGGAAGTATACACTCCTCGGAAACAGGGAATTATGATTTGACAACAGTCACTGCAGCTTCACCTCATACATTGTCTGTTGGCGAATCTTATGTATGCCGTGTACTGATGATTCCGGTTCCGCTTAAAATTGAGCGGACAGATGCGGAAGGAGGAGAATTCGGGCTGTCTGTCAGCCTTGTGATAGATGGTCAACAGATGTTCGTGGAGATCCCGTATTCCGAACTTGGGGAGTTCAGGCAGGGAGAAAAGTATGTTATCGGATTAAAGATCAAAGGGACAGAAATCGTGCCTACCGTCAAAGCATTGGAATGGGAAGATGAAGAGGTTAATGGCGGGAATAAATATCCTGTTGAATAAAATCATATTTAAAACTGAGCTGCTATGAAAGGAGTACTATACATAAGTTTTTTAGTTTGCATATTGCTGGGGTGCAGCGATAGTGATGGCTTGCCGGACGGGGAAAAAGACAAAACAGCCCGTACTGAGCTGGAAATAGTGTCTGCTTCCATTGTGGAAGGCAATACACAGACTCGTGCAGATGTACCTTTTACGCCCGGAAGTTCCATTGCTTTGTTTTGCCACGGGCAGGCAGCCGAAACGAGCTATACGCCTGTGAATAACAGAAAATATACGCTAAATTCCGGCGATAGTAAGTGGACAGCCGAGTCGGAGGCGACTACCATTTATTTAGGTAGCGAGAAGGCGGATGTGTGCGGGTATTATCCCTATGTGGAAGGGACAGTTGGGACTGCTGATACTCTTTATAATGTCCGTACTACCATTCCTATGGATACGCAAGATTATGATCCTTCAAAAGAACTGTATTATGTGGCTAACCAGGAAGTCGATGCTAAGAGATATTTTGTAGAAATGCATTTTAAGCATGCTTATTCACGTTTAGTATTGAATATAGGGGTCGAAGATGCTTATCCGGCTACGTGTAGTATTAATTCAGTGGCTTTGGCAAACGACTCATTGTTTCGAAAAGCGGTGATAGATATTACGAGTGGTACTGTTGGCATCCATCCGGATGATACGGAGAAACAATTCAGGGGTGGATATAACATTACAAAAGACCTTCCTTATCTTTTAGACAGTCCTGATAAAAAATACCAGGCTGATCTGCTTATGATTCCTACAAAATTATTGCCTGACCCTTTTGAACCCACTAAAGGGCTTAGCGTCATAGTGAATGTAAGTGGATTTCCGGCAACGGTGATCATTCCGATAGACGATCTCTCTGATTTCGAGAGTGGTAAAAAATACGTTGTCTCTTTGAAATTGAGAGGAATCGCAATTAAATCGGTGACCGTAACCACTACTGACTGGGATGAGAAAATACTGAATGAAGGTGTAGATTATGAACCGCTTCCCCAATCTTAATGATTATACAAAAATGAACAGCATGATTATGAAACTCAATATGAATATAAATACTTCTGTGGCTGCCATATATGCAATGATGTTATTATTGGTTGCCTGTTCGCAGGAAAGGACTTTATTTCCGACAGAAAAAACGGACAGGGTGCCTTTAAGCGTATTCACTTCGTTCAAGGCGGATGTGACTACAAGAGCTACTGCTCAACCATTGCCTGAGGGGAGCAGTATCGGAGTTTTTTTGATAGCGGATGCTAACTATACCCCTCAGAGTAATGTGAAATACACTTGTCAGCCCGATGACGAATGGACGTCAGAGACCTCTGTTTGCGTGGGCGGGGCAAGAGCCGGTCTGTGTGCGTATTATCCGTTTGGTAAAGTTACTTTTTCTGCAGATACACGGACTACATTAAAAAACCAAGCTTACACGGAGGATGCGGATTGGTGGTATGCTAAAGACAATGCGGCTGTCACAGTCACTAATCTGTCACCTGAGATAGAATTTTTATTAGAGAAACCTTATTCTCAGCTCTCTTTGGAGATGATTCGTAACGGAAGGTATCCGTTGCAATGTAAAATAACCAATGTACGTATAGAATTGGAAAACGGGGAATCGATGGTTGACCAGGGGACATTCGATATAAAAGACGGGAGCCTGCAAAACACAACGGATGTTACTTCTTATTCATATCCAACCTCCGGACCTATGCATGACACGGGATTGGGGGTAGGAGAAGCGGCGAGAGATACCACTTGTAATTATCTGTTTGTTCCTCAGACTCTCGCGTCCGGGTTGAAACTGACTTTGACCATCGATGAACGTGAGTTCAGTGTGATTGTGCCACAGGCGGATCTTGGCGAGTTGATAGCAGGAAAACGCCACGTAGTCCGATTGGATATCAGAGGGGGAATACCGATTAATATAGTGGAGGTTACCACGAAAGAGTGGCAATCAACAAGCCTTGACGGTGGTGATGCCACTACTATTAAAGATACAACAGAGATCATTATTGATGGTGGTAAAGTGGGAACAGAAGATTGGGCGTCGGATCCTACAGAAAATGGATCAGGAGCACTATAATTTAATATTAAACGTATGAAGACAAACCTATTATTTTTTATTTGCATCCTATTTGCATTAGTCTCTTGTGAACAAGAAGATAAGGTATCCGGAGAAAAGACACTGGCTGTAGTGTCCGCTTCTTCTGACGATAGGCCCTCAACACGTGGAATAATAAACGATAATACATACGCTTTAGGGGTCTTTCGGACTACTGCCAATACTTATGCGCCTTTATACAATGTGAAGCATATTTATTCGGGAGGAGAGTGGGGAGCCGATGATGTAATTAAGGTAGATTATCGGAATGCTTCTTTTTTTGCCTATTATCCTTATCATACAGCGACCGGAAATTATGCCGGACTGGCAGGTGGCACTACCTTGACCCTGCAAGCACAGCTATTCAATGCCGGAGAGGATATTTGCTATGGAGCAGGTGAAGCCTCGGGTGGAGGTCCGGTTAGTGTATACAATCCGTTTGTTGAGTTTCTGAATATGAAACATGCGTATGCCCGGTTGAGGTTGACACTGACCCGCGGGGAAAAATTTGATAAGACTAAAAAATGTAATATACAGAATATTACTTTCAAATCGAATAATGCCAATTTTTATCTGACACGTAGCCTCGATATCGCTTCCACTGCCGGAGCTACCGGAGGAAGTGCTGTGGCTGCCGGATATGTTTATAATCCTAACGTTAATATTGCCACCGGTAAAAGTGTGACATACGAGTATATGTTTCCTCCGCAACCACTGGCCGGTAGTAAACTGACTATTCTTGTCACTGTCGACGGGGTAACTCGGAGTTGTGACATTTCAACGTTAGGCAGTTCTTTGGATTCGGGGAAATATTATGGAGTATCACTGACATTTACGGATGTGGGAATCATCCTGTCATCGGCGGTTGTTACTGTCAATGATTTTGGCGGACAAGGAAATACTCAGGTAGATACGGAATTATAACATAAACGGAGGATAAAGATGATACAACTGAAAGATAAACTAAAAGTAAATGGCGGAACGAGACGGTACATGGAAATGATTGGTTTAAGCCTGGCATTTTCTCTTTTCGCAGTGAGTTGCACTCAGGACAGTGATACGTTTTATCCATCGTCTCCGGAGGAGGAACATCCCTCCGTGGATGAAAGCCGGATGATTCCGATACAGTTGAGTGTGGACGGGGTTGATCAATTTTACGGAGGGGCAGTGACGCGTTCAGGAGAAACTGTTGCCCGCCTGGTACAGCCTTTGGATTCTACTTATGATACCGGATATGATGTGGAGACAACAGTGGAATCAATTCCATTAGAGAATATTGTGTCGACCCGTGCCAACTTGGGCAATGTACAGTTTCGTGTGGTGGCTTACAGAACAGATGCTTCGTCTGCCGATCATTATGCGGGGACAGCTGTTTATAAGACAAATGGTTCGGGAGTCGCAGCTATTGTAGCCAAGACAGCTACTCCTGTCAATAGTGCCGGACAATGGATATTGGGGCCGGGCACATATACTTTTGTGTGCTATTCTTATGGACTGAATAGCGCACCGGCTATGTTATCCGGTAATTGGTCTGCAACCGTTTCGCACAATCAGGATTTTATGCTTTGCCGGAAAGAAGGAGTTGTAGTGGCTCCCGATGATAGAGGAGAGTTTACATTGGGAGGAATCAGCTTTACGCGTCAGTGCGCTTTGCTCCAACTGGCTGTCACGGCCAATGATTTTACTAATAATACGGTTCAACAATGTGCAGCCACTGTATCCAACCTGAATAGTAACAGCATAACCTGGAATGCCGGTCAGACAGCCCTTTCAACAGGCGGCACAGGAGGAGCTGTAAACTTTTCCTGGAGCAGCTTGAATGCGGCTACGGTTAATAGTAATGTATATAAGGTGCTGCCACAGAGCAGCCGTACGTTAACCATTAAGCTCACGACTTTGCGAATTGGTAATATACAATATAATAACCGTGTGACGGTGAATGCCTCCGGGCGTCAATTTGCGGCAGGAGGTAATTATAAGATAACTGTTAAGATAACAGGAAACGGTATTACTGTGGGGGGAGCTACGTGGGCAAAAGGGAATGTTTACAAGAGTGGGAGTAATTTTTATTTTGAGTCCTCACAAAGTGGTTATCACAGTGGTACACAAGGTGGATCTTTTTTCGGCTGGAATACTCTCTCTTCCACTAATAACACGTATGGAGGAAGCTCCTTTTCTTACGATAATGATCCTTGCGATAAAGTTGCTCCCCAACACACATGGTGTACTCCGACTGCCAACCAGTTACAAAATTTGGGAAATAGTGGATATAGGTCTGGATATCTGGATGGTAAGAGGGGAGGATATTTTGGCGGTAATAAGGTTTTTCTGCCCGCAATGGGAAACAGAGGTAAGAATAATGTAAACTATTGGACTGAAACGGGGTATTACAGAAGCAGTACGGGCGCCAGTGGTAAGCGTTGCTATTATCTGGAGTTTAATCAGAGCTATGCTGTTAAGAATAACTATTATTGGTATTGGGACGGATTCCCGATAAGATGCGTCAAAAGATGAAAATTATGAAAATGGTGAAGTCTAATATCGTAAAAAAAGAATAATGAATAATCTAAATGATCTGATCAGGATTTGGTGTTTGCTACTGATTTTGGTCGCCTGCAACCAAGATGACAATATGGATGGTATACCCGATTATGCCACCGTACCTTGTGTCATCAATAGCGTGAGTGTAATCGAACCGCATAAGGTCAATACTCGTGCTACGATAGGAGAGGGGGATTCTATCGGTGTCTTTTTGACGGATGATGTGGCGACGAATGGAGCTGGTAGTACCCGAAAATATTCGGACAGGAATAACTGTAAATATACCAAGGTGACAGGGAAGTGGACGCCGATTGACGATGAAAACACAGTGTCACTGGCCGAAGGAGTTTATGCAAATCTTTGGGCAATCTATCCTTATCATGCCGATAAGGAAAACGGATTGGATTATACGGATCGGACAGCCATCCCTCTAAAGTCAAGACTGTATTCGGCTGCAAAGGATTTGTGCTATGGGAAGGGAACCGGGGCAACCGATGAGACCAGTTTTGCTCAGCCTGCAGGAAGTAAAGTTCCTGTAGATATTTCTTTCTTAAATATGGATCATGCTTATAGCTGGGTCGTTTTTCGGATAAACAGGCATTTGTATACCAAAGAGGCTAAGTTGTCTAAAGTAAAAGTGTCTAATGTATTGACATATACAACACTGGATATTACAAACGGAACTTATGCCGGCAATGCATCCACCCCGGAGCCGGGAATCGCTGAGAAAGTGGACGAAACGATTCCGGAACTGGAAACTGATTATGTAGAGGTGGGCTTTCTTATCGTACCTTGCACATTAGAATCGATCGGAACCATTCTGGGAGTAGCTGACTGTGGCATGAAAGTAGACCTTACAGTGGATGGTGACGTATATACATTGGGGATTCCGCGTTCTAAATTACCTCAATTGGAAGCCGGGAAAAAATACTTGATTGAGATCACCGTACAAGGAGCGCATGGAATCGTCATTGCTCCGGATGGGGTTTCTACTATTGACTGGCCTGCGCCAACCACTGCTTCGGGAGACTTGATAGGTGAGGCTACTATACATACAAATTCTGTTTTAAACTGTTTTTGGTCATGAAAATTAATAGTATGTTTTTTATTGCCATGTGCGGATTGTGTATATCATGCGGGGCAGAGATTACAACGGACACTTCATCCGAAGTATTATCCGACAGGCAGATTCCTATAGGAATATCGACTGTTGCCGTTCCTGAATACGGTGCGGAGACTACACGTGGG